>SXGS01294797.1_pt1 | contig 19738 bp, 19 predicted proteins | sample 3174681 | NCBI WGS metagenome assembly SXGS01 (sample SAMN11356861, study PRJNA531348) | freshwater metagenome | isolation source: freshwater sample F1-80 | place: China: Fuxian Lake, Yuxi | collected 2017-12-25 | reverse complement strand
GGGCGCCTTGGCCCAGGCCCCAATGGCCCACTGGTACATGGCGAGGGCCTTCTGGTAATCGGACTGCGCCCTGATCCACTGCGCCTCCGAATCCACGGTGTTGCGCTCGCGCAGATTCACAAAGAGCACGCTGGTGGCGCCTAGGCTGAACCGGAACCGTTCGCCTTCTTCCAGCGTCCGGGCCAGTTGGAGGGACTGTTGGGCGGCGACAATCCGTTCCTTGGCCCGCTCCATGGCGGAGAGAGAATTGTCCACATCCACCGCCACCTGTTGTTGGCGGAACAGCTGGACCAACACGAGCCGGTCTGCCTTCCCCTGGGCTTCGAGCACCTCGCCCTTGCTGCGGCGCTGCATGAACGGGATCCGCAGTTCCAGACCGAACTTGTACCCGAGACCCAGCACGAACTTTTCCGGGGTGCGGGATGGCGTGGCCTCTGCATCCAGGCTCGGCAGGAGGTTGTTTTTCGCCAGCTCCAGATCGATGTTGTTCAACTGGGCCTCGATCGAAATCGCCCGAATCTCTGGCCGCGCCGACTTGGCGTTGATCTTATCGGCCAGCACCGTTTCGGCCGACGGGAGGATCGTGACCCTGGGGAAATCGGCCACCCGTTCCCCGCCGGGGACGATCGGGGTATCCCGTTCCCAGAGGAACATGGAGAATTTGTATTGTTCCTGTTCGACCAGCCTAGTGGCGGCGATGAACGCCTCGCGCCGACGCTGCACTTCCTGGTTGGCTTCGACCACGTCCAACGGCGCCACCGCCCCGGCTTTGGCTCGTCCCTCCACCTGTTTGTACCGGTCGTCCGCGACCTTCAGCGCGCGTTTGTGCACATCGGCGAATTTCCAGGCGGCGATCCAATCCCAGTATTGGCTTGCCCCTGCCAGAAACAGGTCCTGCCTGGTCTGGGAGACCTGAATGTCCGCCCGCGGGTCCGCGAGGCCGGACCGTTGGAGTTCAGCGCTCTCCGGATTCACCATGAGCCCGCGAAGCAAGGGCATGGAGGCTCCCACGAGGATCTGTTCCCGGTTGCCGTCGAATCCGAGATCCGGAATCCTCGCATTGCCGATCACTTTCCGGTAGCCGGCCATGCCCTTGAAGCCGGAGGGATCCCTAAAGTCCATGTAGGTATCGTTGAAGCCGGCGGTCTGAACGGATTTCGTCGGGTCGCTGGAAGAAATGAACCGTTCGATTTCGGAGTCGTTCACGAGCGTGGGCTCGAATGCGCCGAGGGCTTTCAGCATGCGGCCCCTGGCCACGACCTTTTCGGTGCCCGCGCCTTTCAGGAGCGGATGGGAGCGGTCCACCCAGGCCAGCACTTCATCGAGCGAGAGCGGAATCGGCGGCAGCGACTTGGCCTTGCCGTCCGAGGCAGGGGGCGCCGCAGAGACCGGCAGGGGGAACAACAAGGCGGCGCACAGCAGCGCCGCCGACATGATGACTGTCCGTAGGCGAATCATGGGAGGTTCTCCTTTCTCTAAACTAGGGGGCCGAGATGATGACCGAGGACAGCTGGAATAAGCGCGGCCGGGGCCGACGCCGGGTCTGGTAAGGAAGGCCGACCGTGCACGTGAGCGGCAGAACCTACTTCGCACCTCGACCGGCTTTGGGTAAGAGCGTGTCGAGCAGTGTCGGCGGGCCCTCCTGGTAATCGGGAGGGAAGAGGTTGAACCGCCGCCACAGCTCATACCACAGGGGGACCCGATTCAGAATCACCCAGCCCATCACTCTGGTGCCTTGGCGGACATGGGCTTGCTCCGGCCAAGGGCGGTCGTCCGGGTCCGGCACGACCCAGAATCGGAAATTGCCCTTGCCGTTGTCCACCTGGTCCACGACTTTGATGATCCCGCCGTAGGTGCCGGCCATGAGTTCGGGCCAGGCGGGCAGGGGGATGGCCGGGATGCCGTAGAAGAGCAGGCGGACTTTGCGCCCGGCGTTCAACAACGGCGCGTCGAGCCCGTCCGCCAGCATTTCGCAGGCCTTGTCCGCGCTGGTGGGGGAGATTTGCACGAGCCGGTCGCCGACCTTGACGGTTTCGCCGGGGCCGACCTCCGCCATGCGGACGACCGTGCCGTCGATCGGGGCCAGCACGCGGCTGGCGATGCGCCGCTGCGTGGCGTTGGAAAGGCGCAGGCCCACGTTGGCGAGCTGATCGGCGGCCCGCGCCGCTTCCGCCAGGGCGCCGGCCCGCTGGGCTTCGGCGTCCATGAGGCGTTGCAGGACCTCGGCGCTGATCTGGTCGCGGCCGAAGCTCAGCGCGCGCATGCCCTGTTTGGCTTCCTTGAGCGTGGCCTCCGCTCCTTGCTGATCGGCCTTGCTGGCGATGGCGCCTTGAATGGACAGCTCCAACTCACGTTGCGACACGAGCCCCTGGGTCGCCAGTTCCTTGTGCCGGTTGACGTTCAATTCCGCCGTGTCCACCGCGATTTTCGCGGACACGACACGTTGCTCGGCCGCCCGCACTTTATTTTCAGCTTCGAGCACGCGGGCTTCCGCCGAAGGGACCGCCGCCCGGACCAGGTTCTGCATTTCTTTGATCCGGTCGGTCAACTGGTCGGCGCGCTCCAGGGCCGCTTTCCGGTTCTGCGTCAAGGCCTCTTTCTGTTGTTCAAGCAGCGGCAGCAGGTCGGGCGCCATGAAGCTCGGGTCCACGTCGCGCAGTTCGACGATCAAGTCTCCTTGCTTGACCCGGCTGCCCTCGAAGACGTGCCACTTGTTGATTTGCGACGCGATCTGCGCCTCGATGTCTTGCGGCCGCTCGTAGGGCGAATAGGCGGAGAGCTGGCCGGTCACGGTGACCGTCTGGGTCCAGGGGACGAAGGCGATGACCAGGGTAAAGAGTAAAATCAGCTTGATCGCCAGTCGGGCATTGAACTTGAGACGTTCGGGTATCTGGACGGCTTCCCAGGACTGGAGCTTGGCGGAGGTGGCGAGGTCGTCGACTTGGAGGTCTTCCAGCCCCGTCGGATGGGTGACGAGGGCTTGCATCCGGCCCTTAATGCTGGCTTTCAAATCGGGCATCGGGAGCCTCGGGAAGAGATACCCGGCATCATAGTGGATTTCCCAGGGCGGGTCAAATTTCCTCCGGCCGGACGCCGTTCGGGCCCCGTCAACTTGACCCGTGGAAGGGACAAGGTTAAGGTTGAGCCCCATTATGCGACGGTGCGGCGCCATGCCGCCTATTGAAGAGGGGGACAGGGATGGCCAATCGGCGTCAACAGCGACGAGGGGGCGCAGGGCCGCTGGTGGGGGTGGTCGGCGGTAGCAAGACGGATCTGCCGGTTCTCGAAAAGGCGGTCGAGGTGCTGACCCATCTGGGCATCCCGAACGAACTGCGCGTCGTGTCGGCCCATCGGACACCGGACCGCCTTTTTGCCTATGCGGAGCAGGCGCCGGGGCGGGGGATCGAAGTTATCATCGCCGGCGAGGGCGGCGCGGCGCACCTGCCGGGCATGCTGGCGGCCAAAACCCATCTGCCGGTGATCGGCGTGCCCATGCCGACGGACAATCTCCGCGGGCTCGATTCGCTCCTGTCCATCGTGCAGATGCCGCGCGGCAGTCCGGTCGCCACGGTGGCCATCGGCGGAGCCGAGAACGCCGGGTTGCTGGCCGCGCAGATTCTGGCCGGACGGTACAAGACCATCCGGGACCGGCTGATCCGCTTCCGCGCCGAACAGACTCAGGCGGCCATTGCCTCATCACCAGAAAATCAGCGCAAACAGACAAAGACCCGCAGCCGGCGCTAGCGGGAGGTGATGCGGCGCAATGGCTAGCAAGACGACGCCAACCTCGCTACCCGCAATTGAGCCTAGCTCGATGCTGGGAGTGTTGGGCGGCGGGCAACTGGGCGCCATGTTTGCCGTGGCCGCCCGGCGCCTGGGCTATCGGGTGTCGGTTTGGGACCAAGATGCGGACGCGCCCGCGCTGAAGATTGCCGATCTGCCGGTCAGCGCGCCGTTTACAGACCCAACAGCCCTGGATCGGTTCGCCGGGTCCATCAGCGCCGCGACCTACGAATGGGAGAACATCCCCGTTGCGCTCGGCGAGGCGTTGGAGCAACGCCTCGCCGTCAGGCCGGCCAGCCGCATCCTGCGCATCCTGCAGAATCGGGTCGAGCAGAAACAGTTTCTCGCAAGCCACAATATCCCGGTTGCCCCGTTCAGACCGATTGCCGCGCCGGGCGACGTGTCCGTAGCAGCGGCTTCGATCGGCTTCCCCTGTCTATGCAAGACGGCGACGCATGGCTACGACGGCAAGGGCCAGTGGCAACTTGCCGGGCCCCAGGACCTGCCCTCGGTGACCGAACAACTGAATCAGCAGACCCACAGTCCCTGGGTGCTGGAGCAGTTTCTGGCCTTTGACAAGGAATTGTCGGTGCTGGTCGTGCGCGGGGCGGACGGGGACAAGCGGGTCTATCCCACGGTTGAGAATGTCCACGAAGCCGGTATTCTCCGGACCAGCAGGGTGCCGGCCGAGGTCGATCCGAGACTGGCTCAACGAGCTGGCGCTCTCGCCGCCTCGGTCGTGGAGGCGCTGGAGGGAGTCGGCGTTTTCTGCGTGGAGCTGTTTCTGATGCCGGACGGTCGCCTGTTCGTCAACGAGGTCGCGCCGCGTCCGCATAATTCCGGCCACTATACGTTGGACGCCTGCACCGTCTCCCAGTTCGAGCAGCAGGTCCGTGCCGTCTGCGGGCTCCCGTTAGGCGAAGTCCGCCTGCTGTGTCCGGCGGTCATGGTCAACCTAATCGGTGAGGATTGTATCAAGGTGAGCGCCGGCGATGGCCTGGCGAATCTCTTCCGCTGGCCCGGCGCCAAGCTGCATCTGTATGGAAAGAAGTCCGTCCGCCCCGGCCGCAAAATGGGCCATGTGACGTTCCTGGCCGAGAAGCCGCATGAGGCTTGGGCATCGGCGAACAAGTTGAAGCGAATGCTTGGCTAAATCGGCCGACGAAGAGCGGAACGGGGAAGTCGCGCCGGGAGATCCTGAAGCGAGCGGTAGCAGGGCGACGCTCACCACTCGGATCCCCGCCACCCCCGGTTCCGGGCCGGGGCGAAGAAGTGGACGTCGGGTCGTTTGAACAGTCCGATCAGGGCCATGCCCGCGACAAAGCCGCCGACGTGGGCAAAGAAAGCCACCCCGCCTCCCTTGCTCCCTAAACTCATTCCGCCGCTGAGAATCTGCATCACAAACCAAAACCCCAGCACGAACCCGGCCGGCACGTACATCATCCTAGTGAACATGCCCAGCGGAATCAGCACCAGCACTTTGGCATGGGGGAACAGCAGCAGGTAGGCGCCCAGCAGGCCCGAGATAGCGCCGCTGGCGCCGACCATCGGCACGGTCGAAGCGGGATCGGTCAGGGCATGGCTGAGCGCAGCCAGGATGCCGCAGGTCGCGTAGAAGACGATGAACTTCACGTGTCCCATCACGTCTTCGATATTGTTGCCGAAGATCCAGAGGTAGAGCATGTTGCCGATCAGGTGCATCCAGCCTCCGTGGAGGAATATGCTGGTGAGGAGGCTGAGGTAGGCGGGGACCGCCACCGCTTCGGGCGGCAAGGCCGTCAGTCCGGCCGGATGGCCCAGGACGACGGAGGGGATGGCGCCGTACTGGAAGATGACCGTTTCCCCGATCTGTTCAGGGAGCGAGACTTCGTACAAAAATACCAGCGAGCAGGCAATGATCAGCGCGATCGTGACGATCGGCGTGAGCTCGGTCGGGTTATCGTCGTGTAGCGGAATCACGGAAGCAATGGAAAATGCAAAATGGAGAATGCAAAACGAGGAAGGAGGAAGCGCGAACGTTGCGTCGGCTGGCTCATCTCTCGTAAATTTTCAATTTTTCATTTTGCCTTGCCCAGCGGCGCGAGCGGGTCCGGACCGGCCTCGCCCAGCGGCACGGAAAAGCCGGCTGCATGGGTGTGGCCCCCGCCTCCATGTTGGACGGCGATGGCCGCCACGTCTGCCCCGTCGGGCGCCGATCTCATGCTGAAATAGCGCCGGCCGTCCTTGTCGTGCCAAATAAGGCAGAAGGGCCGCCCCTTGGCCAGCCGCTCGCCGATTTGGCTGGTCAAGATCGCGCTCTGCACTGCGGGCACCTTGTGCCCGTGGAGCGTGACCGTGACGGCTTCGGCGAGAATCTTGCCGATCATCTCCTGCTCGTACCGGAGGACGGCCTTGCCTTCGGTGACCAGGGTCTTGCGGCGGAAGCCGTCCCAGAGGGAAAAGTCGAAGGGATAGGAGGAAAGGGCCGCCGTGACTTCCCGGCTGTCCGGGAGCGCCCATTGCCACAAGTCCTTGTCCTGGACGTACTGGAGCAGCCAGGGGGCTGGCGACTGGTGGGCCCATTCCCAGGCCAGCACGGCACCGGACTTCTTCTGGTCGAAGTAGGCGTGGGGAAATCCTTCCAGCGCCTGCTGGGCCGTGATGTGATGGTCCAGGATCAGGAGGCTGGCCGCCTCTTGGGCCATGGCCTCGAGCATCGGCCGGGCGTAGCTGAAATCCGCAATGACGACATGGCGGCCGGCCAGGCCTGGCGGAGGCGGAAAGCCGTGTTTGACTGGGATGAATGTCGCCGAGGGGAATTTCTTCCAGATGGCCCAGGCGGCCCCGAAGCCGTCCGTACATTCGGCATGGTAGAGGACGATATCCGGAGCCTGGACCGAGCCGGGCGTTCGTCTGGAAAAGGTGGTCACGGTGCGCAGCATATCACGAGAGCCGGCCACAGCCAACAACGCCGGTCTCCGCTTGTCAAATCCAGGCCCGCCCGATTACACTGACGAGCGTCCAGGGCTCACTGCAATCCGGACGGGAGGCTCCATGTCGGCATCCGAACAGGCATTCCGCCGCCGCGCCGCGCACGTTGCGCCGCATGGCCTCGGTCTGTCCGTGGATGTTTATACCCCGGACTTGTTCGAGTTGTTGGGCGCGCTGGAAGACGCAGGGGCGCGAGCCGACTACTTGGAAATCTTCCGGGCTTCCCTCCCGGCGCTACAAACGGTCCGACGCCATTGCGCGTCGTTGCCGCTGGAATGCCACGCCGAAGGGTTGTGGCTGACGCAGCCGGGCTGGCAACAGGCCTATCCGGCGGATCGGGAGCTGGAGGCGATCGCCGCGCAGCTTCGGGCATTGGGCTGCCAGTGGATGACACACGAATGTGCCGCCAAGCAGATGGCCGGCTATTCGTTCGGGACCTACCTCCCGCCCTTGTTTACGACAGCTGGCGCCGAGGTAACGGCGGACAATGTCATGCTGGCCCAGGCTCGACTCGACCGGGATGCCGACCTGTCTCATGGGGCCAGCCCTCTGCTGCTGCTGGAGGTGCCGCCCTGGACCTACTTCGGCTTGGGCGACCTGTCCGTGCCCGATTTCTTCCGAACGATCACGGAACGCACGGCTTGCGGCCTGGTCTTGGACATCGGCCATCTCTGGACGATCTATCGCTATAGCGGCGCCTGGCGCAGGCAGGCCGTGGATGAATTTCTTGTTCGCTTCCTGGATGCGTTTCCTCTCGAACGGGTCGTTCAAATTCACGTGGCCGGCTTGGCCGAACATGAGGCGGCCGTATCGGCTCACGGCAAGGCCGGGGGCGGCGATCGGCTTCCATTCTGGATCGACACGCATGGGGCTCCTATCCCGCCGCTGTTGTTCGATATGCTGGAGCAAGTCCTGGCCCATCCCAAGCTGACGCAGCTCAAAGGCCTGGCCTTGGAAGTGGATACGAAAACCGTGCCGATGATCGTTCGGGAATTCCGACAATTCCGGGAACGGTTCGAGCGAAGCTCCTGTCTGAGCCCTGGCCGGCAGGAGCAAGGGGCGCCGGTAGAGGCCGCTTCATCGCCGGAGGTGGAGCGTTCCGGGGATGTCGCAGCCCTGCGTCGGCAATACGAAGCCTACGCGCAGCTTGCGGCCGGACAGAATGACGCGCTCATGCCCATGCTGGTGGGTGAACCGAACGGTCTGGATCAGTACCGTCACGAGTATCTGCCCCATGAAATCCTCCACTGGGGAGGCGAAATCACGGACATGTTTCCGGGCACCTGCCGCGAATTGGAGCGAGCCGGCCTCGCCCTTGAGCGGTTCATCCAATTCTGGTTCCGAGAGTCCCGTCCAATCGACGCCCCCTATGATTTCTTTTTGTTGAAAATCGAGCGGTTCATGGAATTTGTCCAAACGACCTTGCCGCAAGCCAGGGCGACGGTGCTACGCGAGGCGGAGGAGCTGCGCGGTGCCTATCAGCAGGCCAGCGACAGGGTGCAGGTTCTGACATGAGCTTCTGGCAGACCCTTCCCCGGCCGATCATCGGCCTGTCTCCCATGGACGGAGTGACGGACGCGGCGTTTCGCCTGGCGGTGGCGCGGCAAGGGCGCCCCGATGTCACCTTCACCGAGTTCACGAGCGTCGGTGACGTCTGCCGCGGACCGGACCATCTTCTTGCGACCTTCCTCTACAGCGAAGAAGAACGGCCCATGGTCGCGCAGCTGTATGGGAAACACCCGGACTTGTTCTATCAGGCGGCCCAGGTGGTCTGCGAACTGGGGTTCGACGGGCTGGACATCAACATGGGGTGTCCCTCCAAAAACGTGGCCTCGTCCGGTTCGGGCGCCGCCCTGATCAAGACGCCGGATCTGGCCCATGCCATCATGCGCGCAACGCGGCAGGGCATCCTGGATTGGGCGAACGGCCGGACGCTGGCGCAGGCCGGTCTGAAAGCTTCGCGCGTGGACCTGATCCGGGCGATGAACCTTAGGCGTAACGGGCAGCCCTCGCCCCCTCGCCGCGTCATTCCCCTGTCCGTCAAGACGAGACTGGGCTACGACTCGGTGGTGGTCGAGCAATGGATCAGCCACCTGCTGGAGGAGCAGCCGGCGGCGATCTCGGTCCACGGCCGTACGCTCCAGCAGATGTACAGGGGCGAAGCGGACTGGCAGGCGATCGAGCGGGCCGCCGCCATTGTTCGTGGGACCGCCACGCTGCTCTTGGGCAACGGGGACGTGCAGTCCCTGGACGACGTGGTCCGGCGGGTGCGGGAGAGCAAGGTCCATGGCGTGCTGGTGGGCCGCGGAGCCCTGGGCAGCCCCTGGTTCTTCCGGAAGAAAGAACTGGCCCGTCAGGCTGCCCTGGATGGCGCGCCAACCGCGTCCGGCTCATTGGATGAAGCGTTGAGCCTGGCGGAGCGGTTCCGCGTGATGGTGGAGCATGCCCGGCTGTTCGAGGCCATCGAGCGCGCGGACCGGTTCCCGCACATCCGGAAACACCTGGGCTGGTACTGCAAGGGCTTTCCCCATGCCGCCGCCATGCGCGCCCGGATGGTCCGGGCCTCCAGCAGCGCCGATGTGGAACGGATCGTGGCGGAGCACCTGGCGTCCGACCCCTTGGCGGGGGCGGCCGCCGCACCGTCCCGTCCTGCGCTGCCCACCAGCCTGTCCTGCGCCTGATCCATGGCTCTCGTGCTGGCCTCGACCTCGCCGCGCCGCAAGGATCTGCTGGCCTTGCTCCGGATTCCCTTCGAGACCGCCGCGCCGCATTTCATCGAACAGCTGCGCCGGGACCTGGCTCCGGAAGAGCAGGCCAGGCAATTCGCGGCCGGCAAGGCGCAAGCGTGCGCGCCGCGTTTTCCGGATCAGTTGGTGCTCGGGAGCGACACGTTGATCGCGCTCGACGGCGAGGTGATGGGCAAGCCGGCCGACCTTGCGGAAGCCCGTTCCATGTTGCGAAAGCTGTGCGGACGCCAACATTTGATTCATACGGCCGTGGCGCTCAGGCGGCAGGCCGATGGGGTGGGGGATGTGGCGGTTGAAACGGTCCTGGTCTGGATGAAGGCGTTCGACGAAGCCGAGCTGGACGCCTATCTGCATACGGGAGAAAGCTTGGGGAAAGCCGGCGCCTATTCGATTCAGGGCATCGGCGGGCGGTTCATCGAGCGGATCGAGGGCGATTACACGGCGGCCGTCGGCCTTCCGCTGAGACTCACGGCCGCTTTGCTCCGTCGACATGGACTGGCCGTTGCGGCGGACGTGGAGGAACTGTATCGCGCCAAGCCCTATCCGAACTGGGGACGGTTTGAACGATGAGTGATAAACGATAAGTGATGAATGATGAACGATGAATGATAATTGATGCAGGGAAGGGGGCGACATGGTCCATTTTCATTCCTCATTCCGCATGCATCGTTCTGCATTGCTTTGACGCGGCGCTTTCCTTACAATGCCGCGCCATCGGCTCATTCATCGAGGGAGGCTCGTATGCGGTGCAAGGAGATGACAGGGTGGGGCGGTAGGGGCGGAAGTCTGGCCGTGCTGGGGCTCGTGGCGTTGGCGGCGGCTCCGGCGCAGGCGATTGACGTCAAACTCACGATGGATGACGCCAAGAAAGCCCTGGTGGCGGGCCGCGAACCGATGGAGAAGGCCGACACTCCGGAGGACGTGAAGAAGGTCATGCAGCACGCGTCCTTGGCGACGCGGGTCGGGTCCGATCCGGAAAAGGACCCCTGCGGGGCCAGCGCGATTTTAAGAACCAAACGGTTTTGGCTGGAATCCTTCGGCCGGAAAGAAGCGGCGGAGACCAAGAAGCAGAAGAAAGACGTGCGCATGCCCGACGACAAGATCCAGAAGTACCTGGACATGCCCAACCTCGAAGTCGAAGTACAGCTCTGCGGGGACGACGAGTATTTTTCGGAGGGCGCCCAGGTGGCGTTTCAGCAGGGTTCGAAGACCGTCAAGCCGATCGACGTGAGCCCGGCCGACAAGGGACGGAAGAACGAGGGCCAGGGCCCGTCCTACCGGTCCCGCTTCACGGCCCGGTTTGCCTACGACAGCTTCGACCCGAACGCCAAAACGAAGGTGCAGGTGTACTTCCCGGACGGGAAAATGTCGGAATTCGAGGCGGATTTTTCGAAAGTGAAGTAAACAGCCATCAGCTATCAGCCATCAGCTCTTCGACTCTGAGCGTATAGAGGTAGTGGTAGAGCCCCTGCTGCTCCATGAGCGAGGCGTGGGCGCCTTGCTCGACGATCCGGCCCTTGCTCAACACCAGAATCCGGTCCGCTTGTTGAATCGTGGTCAGGCGGTGGGCCACGACGATCGTGGTCCGTCCGGCCATCAACCGGTCCAGCGCCTCTTGCACCAGCCGCTCGGACTCGGCATCCAGGGCGGAGGTGGCTTCGTCGAGCATCAGTATCCGCGGGTTCTTCAGCACCGCCCGCGCGATCGCCAGCCTCTGTCTCTGCCCGCCGGAGAGGTTGACGCCCTTTTCGCCGACCACCGTCTGATAGCCGTCCGGCATGGCGGCGATGAAGTCGTGGGCGTTGGCGGCGCGGCTGGCGGCCATGATGTCGGCCTCGGTGGCCGTTTCTCGCCCGTACCGGATGTTCTCCAGGATGGTCCCACCGAACAGGACCGTCTCCTGGGGCACCAGGGCAATCTGCCGGTATAAACTGTCCAGCCGGATGTGCCGGAGGTCATAGCCGTCGATCGTCAACGTGCCGGCCGTCGGGTCGTACAAACGGTGCAACAGATTCACGAGCGTCGTTTTCCCCGAGCCGGTCGGGCCGACCAAGGCGATCACCTCGCCCGGCTTCGCCTCGAAGGAGACGTCCGAGAGGACCGGCTGCCTGGGGTCGTAGGCGAAGCTGACCGAATCGGCTCGGACCCGGCCAGTGATGGGCGGCAAGTCGATCGCATCGGGCCGGTCGCGAATCTCGGGCTTGGTGTCGAGGATCTCGAACACCCGCTGCATGGCGCCCTGCGCTTCCTTGATCTGGGCGAAGACCCGGGCCGCGGAGCCGAAGGGGCCGATCAGGATGCCGGCGAAGAGGACGAAGGCAAACAGATCCCCCGGCGACACGGTCCCGTCGATCACCTGCCGGCCTCCGTACCAGAGGACCGCCGCGGCGGCCGTGAACGTCAGCAGGGTGATGGTCGGGACGAACAGGGCCAGGACCGTCGCACGGCGCAGGGCAAGCTGCAGGGCTTGGTGCGAATAGCGGGCAAACCGCGCTTCCTCCCTGGCGGTCTGCACGAAGGACTTGACCACGCGGATGCCCGACAGGACTTCTTCCGCCAGCGTCGTGACGGAGGCGGTCTGGTCCTGCATGGAGGTCGAGAGCGCGCGGAGTTTTTTTCCGAAGAAGCGGGCGACCAGGACCAGCAGGGGGAGGAGCAAGAGGATCAGCAGGCAGAGCCGCCAGTTCATGACGAGCAGGAAAGCGACGCCGCCGATGAACGTGACCACCTGCTTGGCCGAATCGATTGGCGTTTCGGTCACGGTGGTCTGGATCACGCCGACGTCGTTCATGAGGTGGGAGAGGATTTCCCCCGTGCGCCGCTTGGCGAAGAAGCTGAGGGAGAGCCGCTGCAGGTGGCCGAACAGGTGGGTCCGAAAGTCGGCCATGATGCGCTGGGAGACCCAGGCGGTGAGGTAACTGTGTCCCATCGAGAGCAGGCCTTGGGCCAAAACCAGGCTGAGAAAGAGGCCGATCGTGCGGGTCATGCCGGCGGCGTCGTGCCGGACCGTGATGATGTCCCATAAGAAGCCGGCCAGCCGCAGCAAGGCCAGGTTCAACAGCGCCACGGCCATGACTAGGACGGCGGCCCCGGCCATCTGCGGCAGGTAGGGTCTGAGAAATGGCAGGAAGCGGGAGTAGTAGGACTTCTCGGCTCGATTTTCGGCAATTAACATCGAATGACCGACGCTCGCAAACCCGTGTCACGGGCCATGATAATCAGGCCTGGACGCGGTGGCAGCCCATTGATCAAAAAGGGGAACGGACAACGCTGCGGCTAGAGTTGCGTGATCGACTCGATCAGATTTTTGTTGAGCGACACGAAGTCGGCCTGCTCGCGGTCGTCGATCATGACATCGGTGAGGTTGATGAACAGCCGCTGTTCTTCGTTGAGCACGTCCGACACGTGGTTGCGCATCGGGGGAATGACGAAGTCCCCGATGTAGATGCTGTTCATCGTGCGGACTTTCACGCGAGCTTTTCTGGCCTCGGTCACGGCGCCCTCCGTGAACCTGGGCCGCCGGGTCTAAGCCCGGCGCCTCAGGAACTTTTGCTTTCTGCGCAGTTTCTTGTGTTTGTGCTTGCGCATCTTCTTCCTGCGCTTCTTGAGAACACTGGACATGCGTAGTCTCCTGAGTGAAAAAGGGTATACAGGGATCGCCGGACAAAAGTAAGCCGAAGGCGCGCGCTGGTTGCGCGGATGACGGCTTCTCGTCCGGCCAAGAGCAGGTGTCGTAGCACAGGGGCGGGAAACCTGTCAAGGAAACGGTGCGGGCGGCGAGGAATGCCTGCACGGCGGAAAGGCCGGCAAGTCTGCAAGTCGCAGCACCGACTGCCTGAGACGATGGGGTGACGGTAGGACGCGGCGACATTCCAACCGGTCGCCTCCGTGCGTTCCGTCTCTTTCGACAAGGCGGCTTGACGGGTCCGATCGGCCCTTCCTATACTGTGCCATGGTCGGCCGACTCTCGCGGTTCCTGTCCCTGGGCCTCGTCGCCCTGCTGCTCGTGGCGGCCGTGGTCGGTTGTTCCAAGAAGGAGGCCCGGTACCCGGCCGACTTCGCGCGCTATCAGCGGATCGACCACGCCGTCGAATCGCTGACCAAAGCCTACATGAAGAAAGACGCCGACGCTTTCCATTCCTTGCTGCTGCCCAACGCGCGCGCCGACAAGATCGAGAGCGGGGCGAACAAGGATTTCGCCACGTTCAAGGACATCACCCTCGAACTCGCGATCGAGCGCATCGTGATCGACGGAGACCAGATCGATGTCTTCGTCCACTGGCACGGCCTGTGGAAGCCCGAGCAGGGGGATACCGAACAGCGGGAGCGGGGCCATGGGATGCTTCGCTGGATCGGCGTCCAATCCATTCTGCTGGCCGGGTTCGACGGGGACATTCCGTTCGGCATCTCCTCGCGCCATAAAGAGCCGGCCGCCGCGCCCAGCCCCCTCGCCCGATGAAACCCGCTTCTCCAACCGCCCGACCGTCCCGCTCTGCCAGGGCCGCGCAGGGCCCCTCCGCCGACTTTCTGGTTATCGGGAGCGGGGTGGCCGGCCTGCGCGCCGCGATCGAGTTGAGCCGCCACGGGCGGGTTATCATGCTGACCAAAGGACATCCCCTGGAGAGCAGTTCGATCTATGCCCAGGGCGGGGTGGCCGTGGCGCTCAGCGAAGAGGACGATGTCGCGATCCATTTGACCGATACGGTCAAGGCCGGCCACGGGCTCTGCCGCGAGGAAGCCGTCCGGGTCCTGGTGGAGGAGGGGCCGGCGCGTATCCAGGAGTTGATCACCTGGGGGGCCCGGTTCGACAAGGTCGGCGGCAAGTTTGCCTTTGCCCGCGAGGCGGCGCACAGTCGCAGCCGGATCCTCCGCGCGCGCGGGGATGCCACCGGCAACGAAATGGTCCGGGTCCTCATGGCCGAGGCCAGGCGGCGAAAGATGATCCAGCACTTGGGGCGGCACTTCACCGTGGACTTGGTGGTCGCGGACGGGCGGTGCCGGGGCGCGCTCGTGTTGAACGAGGTGACCGGCGCGCGCTTCATCCTTCCGGCCCAGGCGGTCATCCTGACGACCGGCGGAGCCGGCCAGGTCTATGCGCGGACGACCAATCCCCCCAACGCCACCGGCGATGGGATGGCCATGGCCTATCGGGCCGGGGCGGTGCTGGAAGACATGGAGTTCGTGCAGTTCCATCGCACCGCCTTGTACCTGCCTTCCAGCCCGCCGTTTCTCTTGTCCGAAGCCATCCGGGGCGAAGGGGGCGAACTCCGCAACATCAAGGGAGAGCCGTTCATGCACCGGTACCATCCGGCGGGGACGCTCGCGCCGCGGGATATCGTGGCCCGGGCGATCTGGTCGGAGATGGCGGCGACCCGGTCCCGGCATGTCTATCTGGATGTGACCCACCTGGATGCGGCCTTCATCAAGCGGCGCTTCCCGACCATCTATTCCACCTGCCTCCGCTATGACATCGACATGACCGAGGAGTGGATTCCCGTCTCGCCGAGCGCCCATTACATGATGGGCGGGGTGAAGACGGACATGATGGGGGCGACGAGCCTCCCCGGGCTCTTCGCCGCCGGCGAGGTGGCCTGCAGCGGGGTGCACGGGGCCAACCGGCTGGCCAGCAACTCGTTGCTGGAGGGGTTGGTGTTCGGCGCAAGGGCGGCCAGGGCGGCGACCGCCGATGCGGCGCGCGGGGCTCACGCGTCCGCGTTGTTGCCTTCATCGCGGGACTTGGATGCGGGTCCGTCGGCGGAGGTGGAGGATGCCGACAAGCTCCGCAGCTCGCTGCGCCGGGTCATGTGGGGCAAGGTGGGGCTGGTCCGCACCCGCGATTCGCTGGTCGGCGCCACCGGGCAGTTGTCTCGTTGGGAGCGGGCGCTCAACAGACCCTTCACGACGCGGCTGGCGCTGGAAGTCAAAAACATGGTGCAGGTCGGGCGCTGCATGGCCGAGGCGGCGCTCTGGCGGGAGAACAGTGTGGGCGCCCACTACCGGGCCGACTTTCCCGACCACCGGAGGCCTGGCTGGAAGGTCCACAGTGGCATGCAGCAGGACGATCTTCCGGCCGATCCGGTCCACGAAACCAAACGCCCGCGCGTGGTCTCTTTGCGGACCGGCAAGGCCAAGCCCGCCTAGACGGCTATTGAAAACTATTGATGAGAGCTTGAAGAGTCGATTAGGCGAGGAATCGTGCTAGGTTGGAACGGAACAGCTCCCGGAGCCTTCGGGTCACGGGCCCTGGACGTCCGGCTCCGATGAGGGCTTGGTCGAGCGAACGTACCGGCATGATCTCCATTGAGGTATTGGTTAAAAAAGCTTCCTCGGCATGGGCCAGGGATTCGGCCGGATAGCGGCCTTCTTCGACGGGCATCCCGTTGCCCCGCGCCAGGGTCATGATGACCTCCCTGGTAATGCCGTCCAGGATACCGCAGTCGACGGAAGGCGTGTAGAGGCCACCGCCGGACACGAAAAAGAAATTGCTCGTCGTACATTCGGTGAGCAGCCCCTCCGCATTGAGCATGAGGGAATCGAAGGTCCTGGCCTGCCCCGCTTCCCGCTTCGCCAGGATGTTATTCAAAAAATTTAATGACTTGATCTGGGGTGGCAGGGCTGTGGCGAGGTTGCGTCTTGTCACGGCCAGCGTCAGTGGGACCCCCTCCTCAAACAGATGGGCCTGGTATTGGGCGATGGGCCTGGTCATGATGACCAGGGTGGGCTTCGGGCAGAGTGCCGGGTCCAGGCCCAACTCGCCCTCGCCGCGGGAGAGGGTGATGCGCAAATGGGCCTCTGTGAGCCCGTTGCGTTCCACCGCTTCCCGCAATAACGCCGGCCACTCCTGCTCCGAGATGGGCATGGTCAGACCGATCAGGCGGGCCGAGCGCTGCAATCGGGCAAGATGCTGCGGCAGCATGAAGCAGCGTCCTCCGTAGGTGCGGAGCGTCTCGTAGACCCCGTCCCCATAGAGGAAGCCATGGTCGAAGACCGAGATCAGCGCCTCTTTCCGGTCCACGAACCGGTCGTTCAGATAAATCCACATGGTGTTATGCGGAGAGCATATGGCGTATCGGCTAAGAGCCGATGGCAAGAGCTGGTTGTTAGGTTATCCGGCCATATGCCATCAGCTATCAGCTCCTAGGGCTTTGAGAAGCGCCTCGGCCTTGAACAGCGTTTCCTCGTATTCTTTGGCCTGGTCCGAGTCCGCCACAATGCCGGCGCCGACCTGCAAGTAGCCCTGGTCCTTGCTCAGGACCAACGTGCGGATGATGATATTCAGATCCATATCGCCGGACCAGCTCAGATAGCCCAGCGAACCGGTATAGGGCCCGCGCCGAACCGGCTCCAGCTTTTCGATAATCTCCATGCAGCGGATCTTGGGCACCCCGGTGATCGTGCCGCCGGGGAACACCGCCGGGATCAGGGCAAAGCCGTCCAGCCCTTCGCGCAACTCTCCCGTGACGTTGGAGACGATGTGGCTCACGTGGGAGTAGCGCTCGACGACCATCAACTCATCGGCCCGAACCGTGCCGTAGCGGCAGACCCGCCCCAAGTCGTTCCGCGCCAGGTCCACCAGCATCAAATGTTCGGCCCGTTCCTTCTGGTTGGTCAATAATTCTTCCGCCAGCCGCCGGTCCTCGGCCAGCGTCGCTCCGCGCGGCCTGGTGCCGGCGATAGGACGGGTGTCCGCCTGTCTGCCTCGCAGGCGGACCAGCCGTTCGGGCGAAGAACTGACCAGACAGAGGTCGTCGAACGCGAGGAGTCCGGCGAAGGGGGAGGGGTTGACCTGCCTGAGTCGCCGATAGAGCGAAGCTCCTTGCTCCATCGCTGTCCGGCCCTGCGGCAGATCAATCGTGAAGCGATGCGAGAGGTTGGCCTGGTAGATGTCTCCGGTACGGATGTAGTCCTGGATTTGTCCGACCCGAGCCATGTATTCGGCCCGGGATTGGCCGGGAGCAATGGCACAGGCGCCGAGCGTCGGTTCATCGAGGTTGGGGACGGGAACGGAAAGCCGGGCTTCCAGTTCTGCCATCCGATCGCAGCCTTCGCGGTAGAGTTTCTCGCGGGGCTCTCCCAGGAGGCGCTCCATCGGCGGGGCGAAGATCAGGTGGAGCGTCCGTTCCTGCTGGTCGAGTGAAACGAGCAGGTCCATGAAGGCAAACTGCAGGTCCGGAATCCGGAGGTCGTCTGTGGCCAGGTTGGGCAACCGCTCGAACCGGCGGGCCGCGTCGTAGCTCAGGTAGCCGACCGCGCCGCCGAAAAACGGAGGCAGGCCTTCGGGCCTGGGCATCCGCGAGGCGCGCATGAGGTCTGCCAGGGCCCTGAAGGGACTCCCCTCGTGGGTGGTCGTCCGGTCGCGCGAGCAGAGGGTATAGCCGGACCCATGGCCGGTCAGGACCAGATAGGGATCGCTGCCCAGAAACGAATAACGGGCGATCCCTTCTCCGCCCTTTCCGCTTTCCAGCAAAAACGACGGCCGGCCGGGACCGGTCAGGTGGCGATAGAGTTCAAACGCGTCGGCCTCCGGCAGCGGCAGCGAGACCGCCAGCGGCTCCGGCCGCTCCTCCATCAGAAACCGCGCGCGGGACGGGCGAATCATGCCGTTGGTTGTATCACAAGCAGGCGCCGGGGGCCACCTGACTGGCCTGTCTGCTTGGTCATGGGGGGAAATCGATTTGCTTCCCGGCGCTCGTCGCCAGGCGCGCATCGTTCACCTTGACAATCCACTCGCCGTTTTGATTGAATAGCGCGCTTCCGAAACGATGAATGCGGAATGCTGAGCGCTGAACGGTCAGAAATTCATCATTCATCGTTCTCCATTCAGCATTACAACATGCCGCCCTCGAACGATCCGTTTTATGCGGGCTTGGGGCAGGCGGTCCGGATCGGGACCGAACTGCTCGCCTCGCTGGTGGTGGGGGGCGGGCTGGGCTGGGCGGCGGATACCTACCTGCTCGATTCCGGGCCCTGGGGCCTGGTGATCGGGCTGGCGGTTGGTGCAGCGGCAGGCATTCGCAACGCCATGCGGGCCGCGCAAAACTGGCCCAAGTAAACAGATGAGTGCAACAGGCAGAATGATGAACGGAGAAATCGGACCCACGGGAAACGGTCCCATTCTTTCATTCATCGTTCCTCATTCAACATTCAGCATTGGTATCTAACGTGGAAGAAAGTCCGCTCCATCCGTTCGAGTTGCACGAGCTGATTCCGATCTCGCTGTTCGGTCTGGATATCTCCATCAACAAGGCCGTGATCCTGATGTGGATCGTGGTCGGCCTGGCGGGGACGCTCCTGGTCGTCGGGGGCTCGGCCCGTAAGATGGTGCCCACGAAGCTGCAAAGTCTGGCCGAGCTGTTGGTGGACTTTATCCGCGGGATCATCCTGGACACGATGGGCAAGGACGGGATGAAGTTCTTTCCGTTGGTCGCGACGCTCTTCGTCTTCATCCTCTTTTGCAACGTGCTGGGGCTGATCCCCGGTTCGTACACGGTGACCAGCCAGATCATCGTCACAGGGGTCTTCGCCGTTTCGGTCTATGCCTTGAGCGTGGCGCTGGGTTTCATGCTGCACGGGATCAAGTTCCTGGGCATCCTGATCCCACCCGGCACGCCGGGGTGGCTGCTGCCGCTGATGATTCCGATCGAACTGGTGAGCCAGCTGGCCAGGCCTGTGTCGCTGGCCGTCCGGCTCTTCGCCAACATGACCGCCGGCCATACGATCCTGGGCGTGTTGTTCGGCCTGGCGATCGGCGGCGGGTTGCTGATCGGCTGGCTGCCCTTCGCCTTTACGATTGCGATGAACGCGCTGGAGGTCGGCATTGCCTTCATCCAGGCCTATATCTTTACGGTGTTGTCCTGCGTGTACTTGGGCGATGCGGTGACGCTGCATGGGCATGGGGATGCCCACGCCCACTAGCAGGCTGCTGAAAACGCCCTCCAGCGGCGTTCTCGGGCGCTCGACCCCCTCAACGTACTTCTCCAGTACGCCTCGGGGGCCTCACGCCCTGCGGCCTTGCCGGATGACGTTTTGAGCAGCCTGTCGGGTCGGAGTGTCGGTGGATTGAACAAGCCTTTCGAGAATTATCGGGCACACTAGTAAAGGGAGGATCGAAGGACATGGATGCAGCAGCAGCGGCACTGGTCGGGATGGGATTGGCGGCGGCGGGATTTGCCGGCGCCGGCGTCGGGATCGGCTACATTTTCGGCAAGATGATCGAAGCGGTCGCGCGCCAGCCGGAG
>SXGS01066901.1_pt1 | contig 19741 bp, 14 predicted proteins | sample 3174681 | NCBI WGS metagenome assembly SXGS01 (sample SAMN11356861, study PRJNA531348) | freshwater metagenome | isolation source: freshwater sample F1-80 | place: China: Fuxian Lake, Yuxi | collected 2017-12-25 | reverse complement strand
CGAGGTGATCGGCGTGAACACGATGATCGCCACCTCGAGCGGCGGCTATCAAGGCATCGGATTCGCGCTGCCGGTCAATATGGCGGTGAAGGTCTACAACCAGATCATCAAGAACGGACGCGTGGCTCGCGGCTCGATCGGCATCTCCTGGGACAAGACTCAGGACAAGCCGGAGACGCTCAAGGCGTTGGGAGCCCACGCGGGTGGCGTGATCGTGCAGACGGTGCAGGCCGGTGGCCCGGCCGAGAAGGCGGGCATCAAGCCCGAGGACATCGTGCTCTCCATCAACGGCAAGAACCTCAAGGATGGCGAGGACTTGGTGGGGCGCGTGGCCGATACTCCGGTTGGCGAAACGCTGAAGGTGACGGTGGACCGCGCGGGGAAGAAACTCGAGCTCGCCGTCACGGTCCGCGACCGCGCGGAGGTGTTCAAGGACGATCCCCGCTATTCGCGGCTGCGGAAGCCCGAGGAAACGGAGAAGGAAGCCGAGGCCGGCGAGGTGAAGTTCGGGTTCTTCGGGCGGTCGCTCGGATCGGGCGAGCGCGAGGAGATGAAGGTGGAGGGCGACCGCGGCTTCAAGGTCACGCGCGTTCAGGAGGAGACCTTCGCCGCCGAGGCCGGTCTTCAGGCGAACGACGTGATTCTGTCGATCAACCGCGTTCCGGTTGGGTCCATCGAGGACATTCGCAAGGTGCAGTCGGGACTCAAGCCGGGCGACGCGGTCGCGTTCCGCGTGATGCGCGGCGTGGCGAACCCGCTCGGCCAGGGCCGCACGCGCTATAACCAGTTCTTCCTTTCGGGTACGCTGCCGAAGAACTGATCGAGCGCGGGAAATGGAAAGAGCCCGGTTCCCCTCGGGGGGCCGGGCTCTCGGCGTTTCAGGAGGGGTGCGCCTACGCGAGCATGTTCTTTAGCACTGTGCCTTTGACATCGGTGAGGCGGAAGTCGCGGCCCTGGAACCGGAAGGTCAGCTTCTCGTGTTGGAGCCCGAGCAAATGCAGCAACGTCGCGTGAATGTCATGGACTTCGACCTTGTCGCCGGCCGGCGAGAACCCGAGTTCGTCGGTGCCGCCGATGGCCATGCCGGGCTTGATGCCGCCGCCCGCCATCCATAACGTGTACGCGTCGATGTGGTGGTTGCGGCCGGACTTGCCGTTTTCGCGCGATTCGCCCATGGGCGTTCGGCCGAACTCGCCACTCCAGATCACCAGCGTTTCATCGAGCAGCCCGCGTTTCTTCAGATCCCGGATGAGCGCCGCGCTCGGCTGATCGATCTCGCGAGCCACGTCGGTGAGCGGCGTGCCGAGATCGGCGTGGTGGTCCCAGTCCGCGTGATAGAGTTGCACGAACCGGACGCCGCGTTCCACCAGGCGGCGTGCCAGCAGGCAGTTATTTGCGTAGGTCGCTTTGCCAGGCTCGGCGCCGTACATCGCGATCGTCTCCTTCGACTCGGTCGAGAAGTCGATCAGCTCGGGACCGCTCGACTGCATGCGGTACGCCATTTCGTACTGCGCGATGCGCGTCGCAATCTCGCCGTCGCCCGTCTCGGCGAGGGTGGACAGATTCATGTCGCGGATCGTCTCGATCGCCTTTTGCTGATGCGCCTGGGTGACACCCGCCGGCCGGGCGAGGTTCAGGATCGGATCGCCGCCGGAGCGGAACGGCACGCCCTGATAGGCGGTGGGCAGAAATCCGCTGGCCCACAGTGCCGCGCCTCCGCGAGGTCCGCGAGGGCCCGATTGCAACACGACGAAGCCGGGAAGATCGGTGGACTCGCTGCCGATTCCGTAGGTCACCCACGATCCCATCGAAGGACGGCCGAATCGCACCGAGCCCGTGTTGGCGAAACATTTGGCCGGGCCGTGGTTGAAATTCTCGGTTGCCACGCCCCGGACGAAGGTCAGGTCGTCGGCAACGCCGCCGAGGTGCGGCAGCAGTTCCGACAGATACGCCCCGCTTTTCCCGTGCTGTTTGAACTGGCGTTTGGACCCGAGCAGCTTCGGCTTCTCCTTCGTGAACGTATCCATGAAGGCGAAGCGCTTGCCCTTCAGGAGCGCCTCCGGACATTCCTTGCCGTCATACTTCTGCAGTTCGGGCTTGAAATCGTAGAGCTCGAACTGGCTCGGACCTCCGCACATGAAGAGGTAGATGACGTTCTTGATCTTCGCCGGAAAGTGGCCTTTTTTCGCGGCCATTGGATTGGTGGCGCCGGTGGGCTCAGCAAGAATGCGTCCTCCGCTGAGAAGGGACGCCAGGGCGATCTTGCCCACGCCGATGCCGCATCGCGAAAAGAAGTGGCGGCGGGTTTCGAATTGGAGAAGCTGTTCTTCGGCGGTCATGAGGCGTTTACTCCCGGGTCAGAAAACTATCGAGATTCAAGAGCAGGCGCGACGCGGAGGTCCAGGCGGCGAGCAACGGCTTGTCCTCGCCGTCCTTGACGGGCATCTTCAGCATTTCCTCGGCGCGTTCCGGCGAAGTGCGGAACTCCTCGAGCCGGCCGGCCAGGAATTCCTGAAACTTGCGGCGCTCGGTGTCGCGCGGAGGGCGCGCTCCCGCCAACTGGAAAGCGTAGTCGATCCGTTCGGCGTCGGTGGCGCCGCCATCCTTCAGCGCGCGACGAGCCAGACCTTGCGAGAACTCGATGAACGCGAGATCGTTGAGCGTGGTTAGCGCCTGGAGCGGCGTGTTGGAGCGGTTGCGGCGCGTGCAGGTGGACGTGGCGTCCGGCGCGTCGAACACCAGCAGGCCAGGGAAGGCCGCCGACCTTTGGAAGTAGGTGTAGATGCCGCGGCGGTAGCGATCGCCGCCAGTGCTGGTTTGCCATTCCCGCTTCACCTGCGTCACCGAGTTCGCTCCCTCGGGCAGCGGCGGATAGACGCTCGGCCCGCCGATCTTCCGTGATAGCAATCCGCTGGCCGTGAGCCCCGCGTCGCGCACGATTTCCGCTTCCAGCCGCAGCCGGTTCTGTTTGGCCAGGAGCTTATTATAAGGATCCACTTCCGCCGCGTCGTCCCGGTTCTTGGAGGACTGGCGGTACACCGCCGACGTGACGATCAGCCGGTGCATCTCCTTCTGGCTCCACTTTTGCCGCACGAATTCGCTCGCCAGCCAGTCGAGCAGTTCCGGATGGCTCGGCTTGGAGCCGACGGCCCCGAAGTCGTCTTCCGTTTCCACGATGCCCTTGCCGAAATACTGTTGCCAGAAGCGGTTCATCGTCACCCGCGGCGTGAGCGGGTTGTTGGCGGCCACCAGCCAGCGGGCGAAGTCGAGGCGGGTATTCTTCTCCGGCGGGAGTTGCGGCAGAAACGCCGGGATGGCGGGCTTGACGGCGATCCCCTTGCGGGTAAAGTCGCCGCTGAGATGAATGTAGGCCTCGCGAGGGGTGGCGAGCTCTTGCATCACCAACGCCGTGGTGTACTTGGGTTCGCGCTGGCGAAGAGCGCGGAGATTGGCCATGCGCTCCTTGAAGCCGAGGTCCTTGCGCGCGTCGGCGCGGGCCGCGTTCAGATCGCGGATGTACTTGATGAACTCGTTGCTCAGGGCCTGGAACTGGGACCGGAACGCTTTCTTCCGTTCGATCTCATCGGGCGTGGGGACCTCCATCACGGGCCGGTTGAACTCGGGACGTTCGGCCTCCTTGGTGATCTCGTTCACGTTGTTCAGGTAGGCGAACAACTGGTAGAACTCTTTCTGGCTGACGGGATCGTACTTGTGATCGTGGCAGCGCGCGCAGCCGAGGGTGAGGCCCAGGAACGCCGCGCCGGTGGTGGACACGCGGTCGACGACGGCTTCCACGCGGTACTGCTCGAAGTCGATGCCGCCCTCGTAGTTGCTGGGTGTGTTGCGATGGAAGCCCGTGGCGATCAACTGGTCCTGGGTCGCGTCCGGCAGCAGGTCGCCGGCGAACTGTTCGACGACGAACTCGCCGAAGGGAACGTCTTCGTTGATGCGATCGATAACCCAATCTCGATAACGCCACATGGTGCGCGGCGCGTCGATGGTGTACCCGTCGGAATCGGCGTAGCGGGCGATGTCGAGCCAATGGCGACCCCATCGCTCGCCGTAGTGGGGCGACGAGAGCAGGCGGCGCACCACTTTGTCGTATGCCTCGGGGCTGCTGTCGGCCAGGAACTCGCGCAACTCCTGCGCGGTTGGGGGCAGGCCGGTGAGGTCGAGCGAGACCCGCCTCAGGAGCCCGGGCTTGTCCATCTCCGGCGAAGGCTTCAGCCCTTCCTTCTCGAGGCGGGCGAGGATGAAGTTGTCGACCGGATTGCGCACCCACGCCGTGTTTTTCACCGCCGGCGGATCGTGGCGTTTGACGGGCTGGAATGCCCAGTGATCGGCTCCCGCGCGCTTGGATACTTTGTTGCCCGCCGGCCAGGGCGCGCCCATGTCGACCCACTTGCGCAACGCCGCGGCCTGTTCGGGTTTCAGCTTTCCGCCGGGCGGCATCTTGAGCGCGCCGGTTTGCTCCACCGCCTGGATGAGCACGCTCTCCGCCGCCGAGCCTGGCTTCAACACGGCGCCGCGATTTCCTCCAGCGAGCACCGCTTCGCGGCTATCGAGCGCAAGACCGCTCATCTTGTTTCGTTCGTTATGACAGCCCTGGCAGGTTGCCAGGACCGGGCGGACATCGGTTTCGAAGAACTTCACACCGGCGTCTTGCGCGAAGGCGGCGGCCGCGAATAGCGGCGCGATCGAGCGGAGCATGGCAGTCCTAATTTATCACTTCAGTTGCGCGGCCAGGAAGCGGTAGGCCTGCTCGCGTTGTTCCGGAGGGAAGTCGTGGCCGGCGTCGGGATGGACGGCGGCGAGGCGTTGTGGTTTTCCATAGACTTTGGCATAGACCGGCGCAGCCGCCGCGACGCAGTCTCGCACACCGGAGACATCGAAGTTGGAATCGCCGGTGGGCGCGTTGATGAAAATCGCGCGAGGAGCGATGACGCTCAGGATGTCCGTGAAGTCGAACGGCATTTGGGCGGGGTCGGCGCCGTATCGCTCGAGGATGCGCGGCATGTAGCCTTTGTGGCTCCAGCCTTTCAGATTTCCATTCATATACTTCCGGAACGAGTTGAACCCGCAACTGGTGACGGCCGCCCTGAGGCGCTCGTCGAACGCCGCGGCGAACAGCGAGTTGTGGCCGCCGAGCGAATGTCCGATGACGCCGATGCGCTTCGGGTCCACTTCCTTCATGGAGACAAGAAGGTCCACCGCGCGCCTATGGTTGACGATTCCCTTCATGGTGGCGCTGGCGTAGCCGGCTTTGTAGACATCGATCGTGTAGTCGCCGAAGTTCGGGTAGTCCGGTGCGAGCGTGACGTAGCCGCGCTCGGCCAGTTCCCGCGCGTATTGCAGATTCGGCTTGCCGCCGAGTCCCGCGGGCTCGCCCTTGCCGATCTTGGTGGTCTGATGCAGGCATAGCATTGCCGGGTGGCGGGCGGCTTTGTTGACCGGAAAGAAGAGGTACGCGGGCACGCGGTCGTTCGGCTCCGGCGCGAAGGTGATCTTCCTGCGAACGTAGCGATCGGTCCGCTCCTCCTCGAGAACCTGCACGTCGAGCGGTCCGTCCCATTTCGCCGGAAGTTCTCCCATCACGGACTGCATATTCGCCAGGATGCGCTGGCGCTGTTCCGGCCAAGTCTTGCGATCCTGGGCGAGGATCGCGACGGCCGCGGTCAGAAGGATCCAAAGTTGGCGCATGGCGGGAGGTGGTAGGGACGGGCAGATTCGAACTGCCGGCCTGCCGCTTAGGAGGCGGCCGCTCTATCCAACTGAGCTACGTCCCCAGATCGGCGTTCTTCCTCATTCTACCAGCGCTTCAGTCCCTTTCTGGCGATGTCCTTGCGGTACTGCATGCCGTCGAACCGAATGCCGGTGACTCCCCAGTAGGCGCGATCGATCGCTCGTTGGAGATCGGGGCCCGAAGCGGTGACCCCCAATACGCGGCCGCCGGCGGTTTCGAGTCCGCGCTCGCCGATGCGTGTTCCCGCATGGAATACGCTGGCGCCGCAGGTATCGATGCCTTCAATGACGTCGCCGGTCCGAACCTCGCCGGGATACCCATCCGCGGCCATCACCACGCAGACCGTGGGATCGGGCTTCCAGCGGAAGGGTTCGCCGTCCAGGAGCGTCGCCGCGAGGTCCGAGTCGAGCCGGTGCATGAGCGCCTGAGTCTCGGGGTCGCCCAGACGGGCGTTGAATTCGAGGACGCGGGGGCCATCCGCGGTCATCATCAGTCCGGCGTATAGGAAGCCGGTGTACGGCGTGCCGGCATCCACCATCGCCGCGAGCGCCGGGCGAACCACGGTGTCGAGGATGTGGGCGGTTTCCGTTTTGTTAATGATTCTTCCGTCGCAATAAGCACCCATGCCGCCGGTATTCGGTCCGGTGTCGCCGTCGCCGCTGGTCTTGTGATCCTGCGTGGCTTCCATCGGCCAGAATCGCTCGCCGTCGGCCAGTGCGATGAAGCTGACCTCTTCGCCCTGGAGGAACTCCTCGATCACGACGGGACCGGCGGGCAGACGTTCGAGAGCGGCGAGGGCTTCCGCCTCATTGGGAGCGATGATCACTCCCTTCCCCGCGGCGAGACCATCGGCCTTGAGGACAACCGGGTAGCCGAAGTCGCCGATGTGGCTGCGTGCCGAGACGGAGTCCAGAGCCGTGTGGGCGCGTCCGGTGGGGATGCCCGCGCCGGTCATGAATTGCTTGGAGAACGCCTTGCTGCCTTCGAGGCGGGCGGCCGCCGCGGTGGGTCCGATGATCTTACGGCCGGCTGCCCGGAAGCGGTCGACCACTCCGCCGACTAGAGGGGCCTCGGGTCCGACCACGGTGAGATCCGCGGGGACAGCGAGCCAATCGGCGCCAGGGACGCATTCGGCGATGTTTGCGATGCCTGGGTTGCCGGGGCTTGCGTAGATCTTTTCCACGGTGGGGCTTTGCGCGAGTTTCCAGACCAGGGCGTGTTCCCTGCCACCTCCTCCGATCACTAAAGCCTTCAAACCCATGGAGCTACAATGATAGCAACATGCGCCGATATGACGTGATCGTGGTGGGCGGGGGCCACGCTGGGTGCGAGGCGGCGCGGGCGTGTGCTCGAATGGGGGTCCGCACGGCGATGGTAGCGATGAATGCCGACCTGATCGCCCAGATGTCCTGCAACCCGGCGATCGGGGGGATTGCGAAGGGGCACCTGGTTCGGGAAGTGGATGCACTTGGTGGCGTGATGGGGCAGGTGGCCGATGAGACCGGCATTCAGTTCCGGTTGTTGAACACCAGCCGGGGACCGGCGGTTTGGTCTCCCAGGGCGCAGTGCGACAAGAAGCAGTATCGGGTTCGGATGAAGCAAGTGCTCGAGCAGGAGCCGAATCTGGGGATCGTTCAGGCGGAGGTAGCGTCGCTCGTGCTGGATGGCCGCCGGGTCACGGGCGTTCTGTTGCGCGACGGCCGGGTGTTGGGAGCGGGCGCCGTGATCATCACGACCGGGACGTTTTTGAACGGCTTGGCGCATGTGGGTGAGTCCACCTATAGCTGTGGCCGCAACGGGGAACCGCCGTCGTTGTTGCTTGGCGATCAACTTCGGCAGTCCGGCATGGCTTGGACCAGGCTCAAGACTGGCACTCCTCCCCGCTTGGATGGCCGGACCATCGGCTGGTCGCGGTTCGAAGAGCAGAAGGGCGACAGTGAACCAACCCCGTTCTCCTTCATGACGGAGCGGATCGACCGGCCCCAGATCTCCTGCCACATTGCCTACACTTCCGAGGAGACGAAGCGGGTGATTCAGGGGGCGATCGCCCGGTCGCCTCTGTATAGCGGGCAGATTGAGTGCGTGGGTCCGCTCTACGGCCCGTCGATCGAAGACAAGTTCGTCAAATTCCCGGATAAGTACCGCCACCAGATCTTCCTGGAGCCTGAGGGTTTGGACACGAACGAGGTGTACGTGAACGGAATGTCCACGAGTATGCCGATCGATGTCCAAGCGGCGATGGTGGCGTCCATACCAGGGCTCGAGGAGGCGGAGATGATTCGCCCCGGGTATGCGATCGAATACGATGCGATCGATGCTCGGGAGCTCAGCCATTCCCTGGAGGTGCGACGCTTCGAGGGTCTGTACCTGGCTGGCCAGATCAATGGAACGTCGGGGTATGAGGAAGCTGCTTGCCAAGGGCTGGTGGCGGGGATCAACGCCGCCTTGAAGCTCGGGGGCCAGGATCCGCTCGTAGTTGGGCGCACCGAGGGGTACACGGGGATTTTGGTCGACGATCTGGTCACCAAGGGCGCGGATGAGCCGTATCGGATGTTCACTTCCCGGGCTGAGTTTCGCCTGCACCTCCGGATCGACAACGCCGACAGCCGGTTGACCCCTCTTGGCCGCCGGGTGGGGCTGGTGGATGACCGCCGATGGGAGGCCTTTGAGAGAAAAGAGCGGCAGAAGGCAGCGGTTCGGGCGTTGCTGGAGGCTACCAAGCTGGACCCGGCGATGTTGCCGGAGTTGGCGTTCGCGGTGGATGACCGGCCATCATATGGTGTCTGGCTGCGCCGGCCCGAGGCCGCTACCGGCCCACTTGCTCGGTGGTTGACGGAGGCCGTTGGCGACGAACTGCTGCGCGGAGTGCTCTCGACAGTGGAGACGGAAGTGAAGTACGCCGGGTACATCGGCCAACAAGAGCGGCAAATCGGCAGGATGAAGGATGCCGAGAGGCGTCCGATTCCAGCCGGATTCCGGTACGCGGATGTTCCGGGGCTGTCTCGCGAGATTCGGGAGAAGCTGGAACGTGTGAGCCCGGTGACATTGGGCCAGGCAGCCCGCATTCCTGGCGTTACCCCGGCGGCGATCGCTGTTCTGGATGTATATCTGAGCGTTCGGAGCTAACGGTGGGTCCTTTTCGGGATCTGCTCCGCCGCCACTGGTTGCGTTGGGACGAGTCGTTTCCGGATCTTGCGGCCACGGTCAGGCTCGGGGAAGGGGAGTTGATCGCCCTGGAGGCCCACTTCGTGCTTTTGACGGAGTGGAATCAACGATTGAATTTGAGCGCGGTCCGGGATTCCGAGGAGATCGTTGTACGGCATTTTTGCGAGTCCCTCGCTTTGGCGTCGGTGCTGCCATCGGTGGGAACCGTCGTGGATCTTGGTTCGGGAGCGGGGTTCCCGGGTGTGCCTCTGGCCGTGGTGAGACCGGCTTGCCAAGTGTCGCTAGTTGAGAGTGACATCAAAAAGGCGGTGTTTCTTCGAGAAGCTTCGCTTGGTTTGGCAAATGTCCGCGTGTTGCGCGCTCGTGGGGAGGAGTTGGCGGAGCGAACCGACTGGCTGGTGTCCCGCGCGGTTGCGTGGCGGGATGTCCGCCGCGTGACGCTGCGGTCGGCGGGATCGGCGGTTCTGTTGGTCAGTGGTGCCCAAGTGGCTGATATAGCGGCGGATTCGCTGTTTTCCGTGGCGTCTCGGTTCCCGCTTCCGTGGTCCCGGCAGTCGGAAGTGATTGTGCTGGCTGCCCGGTAGTCGGCGAACTACTCTGCGGTGAGGGTTCGGCACCGATCTGAGGTGAGGTGGACTGATCTGAGATGAGGGTGCGGCACCGACCTGAAGTGAAGGTGCGGCACCGACCTGAGGTGAGGGGTGCGACACCGGCTATCCCCGTCGGCCCACCGGAACGATGCCACAACAGGTAGCCCAGATGGGGTTTCACGTGGAACATCTTGTGCTTAGAGAGAACGTTTCACGTGGAACGTCACGTGGTACGATTTCAGCAATGGCAAAGATCATCGCCATCGCAAACCAAAAGGGCGGCGTAGGCAAAACAACAACGGCCATCAATCTGGCCGCTTCGCTCGCCGCGAACGACGTGAAGGTCCTTCTCGTCGACATTGACCCCCAGGGGAACTCAACGACAGGAGTTGGCGTACCGAAAACCAACCTAGCTGGAACAACCTACGATGTGCTCATCGGCGACCATAGCGTAGCCGACCTCACCGTCCAAACACCCATGGATGGCCTCTTCCTTCTACCAGCCGACAAGAACCTGGTGGGAGCCAACATCGACCTCATCGATCTCCCCAACCGCGAGTTCCGGCTCCGGGAAAAACTCGCTGCCGTCAATGACCAATACCGCTTCATTCTCATAGACTGCCCACCCGCACTCGACCTCCTCACCCTAAACTCCCTCTGCGCCGCAAACTCGGTGCTCATTCCCATCCAGTGCGAGTTCTTCGCCCTTGAGGGAATCTCCCAACTCATCGATACCATCGAGCGCGTCCAGGAATCCTTCAGCCACTCCCTTCGAATCGAGGGCATCCTCCTCACGATGTTCGACGACCGTACCAACTTGGCCAAGCTAGTGGCCGACGACCTGAAAGCGTTCTTCAAGGACGAAGTCTTCGAAACCGTCATCCCCCGGAGCATACGGCTCGCCGAGGCGCCCAGCCACGGAAAGCCCATCATCCTTTACGACGTCCGCTCAAAAGGAGCAGAAAGCTACATCAAGCTCGCCAAGGAGATCCTCCAAAATGAACAAGCCGCCGGACACGCGCAAAGCGCTGGGTAGGGGACTCTCCAGCCTACTGCCGTCTAGGCCCCAGGCTCCCCAGGCCCTACCGCAGGACCCCCCCTCACCCGCCGTCCCGGAAACCGCGGCGGCCACTCACCTCCCGATCGACGCGATCGATCCCAACCCCTTACAGCCCCGCACCATCTTCCAAGCGGACCGCCTCCGGGAACTCGCCGACTCCATTCGCGTCAACGGTATTATTCAGCCCATCATCGTCCGGCGTAAAGGCGACCGCTTCGAGCTGATCGCCGGCGAACGCCGTTGGCGCGCCGCCAAGGAGGCAAGCCTCACCCATGTGCCGGTCCTCGTTCAAGACCTGGCCGATGACCGCCTTCTCGAGATCTCCCTCATCGAGAATATCCAGCGCGAGGATCTCAACCCGATGGAAGTCGCCGTCGCATATGATCGCCTGGCTCGCGAGCACGACCTCAGCCACGAGGAAATCGGGCGGCGCACTGGCAAGGATCGCGCCACCATTACCAACATGATCCGCCTGCTTCGCCTGCCCTCTGAGGTCCAACTTCTCCTCGCCGAACACCGGCTCTCGATGGGCCACGCCCGCGCAATCCTCGGTCTGCCGTCCGCCGAACAACAACTCGACGTCGCTAACAAAACAGCCGCGCAGGGGCTATCCGTCAGGCAAGTCGAACGCCTGGTCCAGAAAACCAACGAACGCCGCGAAGACGCGGACGAACCACCGGACGAACCCAAGGTCGATCCCAACGTCAAGGCCGCAATCCAGGACCTCGAGCGAGCGCTCGGCACCCGAGTTCGCATTGTCGAAAGAGGTTCCAATCGCGGCAGGATCGAAGTCGACTACTTCTCCCAGGACGACCTCGACCGCATCTACAACCTCATCGTCGGCGAAGCCGCCAACTGATCCTGTGTGGTGCCGGCGGTAGGACTCGAACCTACGACCTGCGGATTATGAGACCGCCGCTCTAACCACCTGAGCTACACCGGCGCGCAAACACCCAGCCTAATACCACGGTACGATCACAACCCGTCGTTTGTCAATATAGGATATTTATCTCCTAATATCTATTGACACCACGCCCCACCCAGTGCATAATCGAACTGGAAAAGGAAATGGGCAATCGCCTCCAAGGGTTTGGGGCAGTTGCCGGATGCCGCCGGGCGCGCCGCGCCCCAGGCAACTTCTTCTACCGCCCTTCGAAGTCCGGGCGCTCGCTAGGCGTCAGCCTCCCGCCCGATGCACGGTCTCCTTCATGGATACCTCCGGGCACGCGGCCGATTCAGCCGCACTCCTGGCAGCAAGCTCCGTTCTTCGATCCGTTAGACAGAGGTCCCGCACGCAGGGAATCCGAGCCGCTGGCCGGGTTCGCGGGAAAGCCGAGGTGGTCCATCCGGAACTGCCCCACTTGCTTTATTGCGCTCACGTCCACTACATTTTGGAGAGGTGATTCAGACCGTCGCGGAGTTCGCAGGGGTATCCAAGAGCTACCCCATCTATTCGTCCCCCTCCGCCCGCCTCAAGGAACTGCTCACCTTCGGCACGCTCTCCTTCCACACCGATTTCTGGGCTCTTCGCGACACCTCGTTCGACATCCGGCGTGGTGAGACCTTCTGCGTCATCGGAGAAAACGGTTCCGGCAAGAGCACCCTCCTCCAACTCATCGCCGGCATCCTCTCACCCACCTCCGGAGATGCACACGTCCGGGGAAAGGTCGCCGCTCTCCTTGAACTCGGTTCCGGCTTCAACCCGGAATTCACCGGGCGCGACAACGTCTATCTCAACGCCGCCATCCTCGGCCTCTCCCGCCGCGAGATCGACGCCAAATTCCCCGCCATCGAAGCCTTCGCCGAGATCGGCGCCTTTATCGATCAACCGGTCAAGACCTACTCGAGCGGAATGACCGTCCGCCTCGCCTTCTCCGTCGCCATTCACGTCGATCCCGAAATCCTCCTGGTGGACGAAGCCCTTGCCGTCGGCGACATCTACTTCCGCCAGCGTTGCATGCGGAAAGTGCACGAGCTCCGTAGCCGCGGAGTCACCATCGTCTTCGTCTCGCATTCCATGGGCGACGTCAAGTCCATCGGCGACCGAGTCCTATGGCTCGATCACGGCCGTATTCGCGAACTCGGATCCACCGACATCGTCGTCGCCCACTACCTCGCCGCCATGTCGGCAAAAGACTCCAATTACCTCGACCTCAAACCCGCCGCTACCCGCGCCGAACTCGGACCTGGCGGACCCCCTGAAGTCCTGACTCGAATTCCCAACGTGGACCATCGCCACGGCGACGGACGCGCCGAAGTGATCGGCATCGGAGCCTTCGACGCCAACGGACGCCCCCTCCACCTGCTCGAACCCGACACCCGCATCGTCGTCCGAATCTCCGTCCGCGCCCGCCACTCCCTCGACCAGCCGAACGTCGGTTTCATCCTCCGAAACCACATGGGCCTCGACTTCGCCGGCACCAACACCCTTCGCGAAGGCATCGAACTTCCCCCCATGCGCGACGGAGACGTCTACACCGTCGACTTCCACCTCGACCTCCCGACCATCTACCCCAGCCACTTTTCCTTCTCCCCCGCCATCGCGGATGGCAACCTCATCCACTACAAGATGTGCGACTGGGTCGACAACGCCCTCACTCTGCAAATGGGCCCTTCCGACGGTCCCGTCTACGGATACCTGCACCTTCCGTGCCGCGTCGAAGTCAACTCGCGTCTCGGCGCCGACGCGCCCCAGCCCGTCGCCAGATAGCACCAGGAGCGATCATTGCCAGAATTCACCGGCGAGCGCGTCATCCCGAACCATGTCGATCCCGACCTGTGGAACGAGCACTACGCGCGCTATCTCTTCGCCACACGCCTCTCCAATCGCAAACGCGTTCTCGATATCGCTTGTGGATCGGGCTACGGTTCCGCTGAACTCGCCGCCACCGCTCTGGCCGTCACCGCCATCGATAAGTCGGCGGACGCCCTCGCCTACGCCCGCGAACACTTCGCCCGTCCCAACATCGCCTGGCTCGAAGCCGACGCCACGGCGATCCCGCTGCCCGACGCCTCGTTCGACCTCATCACTGCCTTCGAGGTCATCGAGCACCTCGCCGATTGGAGCCTCCTACTCGCCGAGGCCAACCGCCTACTCGCCCCCGGCGGCCAGTTCGTGGTGTCGACGCCCAACAAAGCCTACTACGCCGAAACCCGCAAGCAGGCCGGCCCCAACCCGTTCCACGAGCACGAGTTCGAATTCGACGAGTTCCAGCAAGCGCTCCGCGCCGTCTTCCCGCACGTCACGCTCTGGGTCCAGAATCACACGCAAGCGGTCGTGTTCCAGCCTGTCGTCCGCCAATCCGCCGCGGATCTGCGAATGGAACACACCCAAGCCGATCCTGCCTCGGGTCACTTCTTCCTCGCGGTCTGCGCCTCGTCGTCCCAGCTCGGCGCACCCGCCTTTCTCTACCTGCCGTCCTCGTCCAACGTTCTCCGCGAACGCGAACTCCACATCGCGCGCCTCGAGGAAGAGGTCGCACGCAAAACCGCCTGGCTCGAAAACGCCCAGCAGGACCATTCCGCTCTCCTGGCGGTTCATCGCACTCAGACCGCGGAACTCGAGTCCCGCAACCGCTGGGCCGCCGAACTCGACACGCAGCTCACCCAAACCGCCGTCCGCGTGCAGCAACTCCAGGAAGAACTCGCCGCCGAACAGCAATCCGGACGCCAAACCGCCGCCGCCTACGAAGCCAAACTCTCCGAACTCGACACCGAACTCTCCGAACGAACCCAATGGGTTCGCGATACCGAGACACGCCTCGGCGCCGAAGTCGATCTCGTCCGCACCCACCTCACCGAATCCAACACCCTGCGCGAACGCCTCGACGTTCAACTGACCGAACGAACCCAATGGGCGCTGGACCTTCAGCGCCAACTCGATTCCGTTCAATCCCGCCTTGACGGCTACCTCGCGTCCCGATGGACCAAACTCGGCCGCACCTTCGGCCTCGGACCCAAGAATAGCGGATGAACGCCGCCCTCCACTTCCTGCGAGCCATTCCGCTCCTACTCGTCTCCCCCCTACTGATCGCCATCCCGGCGGTCGCGATCGCTCTCGCCGACGTCGCCTTCGCCCTGTTCGGCCGCCGCCGCCCGCCCGCCAACCGGCAACCGGCGGCAACCGCCGCCTCCATCGTCATCCCTAACTGGAACGGCCGCGACCTGCTCGCCAAATACATCCCGTCCATCCTGGAGGCGATCGCGGCCCATCCAGGCTCCGAACTCATCGTTGTCGACAACGGATCCAGCGACGGATCGGAAGACTTCCTGCGCCGCAACTTCCCTTCCGTCACCGTTCTCGCCCTCCCGGAAAACCTCGGATTCGGAGGCGGATCCAACGCCGGCTTCCGCGCCGCGAAGAACGACATCGTCGTCCTCCTCAACTCCGACATGCGCGTCGACGCGGGATTTCTCCAGCCTCTGCTCGACGGCTTCACCAGCCCCGATGTCTTCGCCGTCTCCTGTCAGATCTTCTTTTCCGACCCCGGCAAGGTGCGCGAGGAGACCGGCCTCACCCAAGGCTCGTGGGCGAACGGCGGCCTCCGGGTGCGCCACCGGATCGACGCGCAGGTGACCGGGATCTACCCCTGCTTCTACGGCGGCGGTGGATCCTGCGCCTTCCACCGCGCCAAGTTCCTCGAGCTCGGCGGCTTCGATCACATATTCCGTCCCTTCTATCTCGAGGACACCGATCTCGGCTACCTAGCCTGGAAGCGCGGGTGGAAGGTCTTCTATCAGCCGGCGAGCATCGTCTATCACGAACACCGCGGCACCATCGGCAGGAAGTTCTCGCAAGACTACATACAATCCGTCGTCCACAAGAACTTCCTTCTGTTTACCTGGAAGAACATCCACTCGTGGCCGATGCTCGCCTCCCACTTCTTCAACGCCTGGGCCGGCGCGATCCTCACCATCTTCTTCGGAACCTCGCCGGAACGCCCCACTTTATGGGCGATGTTCAAAGCCGCGCTCCAAGCTCCGGCCGCCGCGCGCTCCCGGTGGACCGCCCGGTCCCTTGCCGTAATCGACGATGCCGAAGCCTTCCGCCGTCCCCTGGGAGGCTACTTTCGCGACCGCTTCCACCAACTCGGACCCGCGTCCGCCAACCCCTCGATCCTCTTTATCTCGCCCTATCCCATCTGCCCTCCCGTTCACGGCGGAGGAGTCTTCATGTATCAGACATGCGACACCCTCTGCCAGCTCACCCGCCTCCACCTCATCGTCTTACTCGACCAGCACGACGAGGCCCACGCTCACCGCGATCTCGCGGCCCGATGCGCCTCCGCCGAATACATCGTCCGCCTGGAAGCCAAGGCGTCCGTGCCAGGCTCCATCGTCCCGCACGCCATCCAGGAATTCGACAACGCGGACCTCGAATGGATGTTCCACCGCAAGATCTACTGCGACCGGATCGACGCCATCCAGTTCGACTACCTTCCTATGGGGAAATACCGCTCCGCCTTCACCCGCCTGCCGCAGTTCCTTTTCGAGCACGACATCTACTTCCAGTCGGTCGGACGCCAGATCGCCGGCATGAGCGGCGCCATCCGCCGGCTCTCCGCACGCTTCGAATACCTCCGCTCCCTCCGGTACGAACTCCGCTCGCTGCCACAATTCGACCGCGTTCAAGTCTGCTCTCCCGCCAACGCCGCGTTCATCACGCGGTTCCTCCCCGGCCTCGCGCCCCGTATCGACGCAAACCTCCGCGCCGGCATCGACGCCGGCCGCTACGAATTCCGCCCGGACGGCCGCCAACCCGGAACCCTTCTCTTCCTGGGCTCGTTTCGCCATGCCCCCAACGCCGAGGCCCTCCAGTGGCTGGTGCAGCACGTCTTCCCACGTATCCTCGCCCACCGGCCCGACGCAAAACTGACCGTCATCGGCTCCGACCCCCCGCCCAAGTACTCGCTCCCCGACTACGGCCCGAACATCGATCTCAGAGGATTCGTCGAAGACATTCGCGAACCTCTGGCCACCCAGGCTGTATTTCTTTGCCCGATCCTTTCCGGCTCCGGCGTTCGCGTCAAACTGCTCGAGGCCTTCGCCGCCGGAATTCCGGTCGTCTCCACCCACATCGGCGCTGAAGGACTCGCCTCCACCGACGGAGACGTCTGCGCCCTCGCCAGCGATCCCGCCGAGTTCGCGGCGCGTACCGTGTTCTTGCTCGACAATCCCGAACATGCCGCAGCCATGGCGAGGCGGGCGCGCGCACATGTCGAGCGCGATTGGGACATGCCCACGCTCACGCACAGGCTCGCCGATGTCTACCGCGCCGAGATCATGAGGCTCGCGAAGCCACCGCTTCCGCCCTCTTGACCGGCGCCGGCCGAACCGAGTTCTTGAACACGTCGAACTTCACGTCCCCCTCGGTCGTGTAGACCCCCAGTTCGTTCAGGAACAGTCCCTTGCTCGAACGGCCGCCCCGAATCGAACTCACCGGGATCGTGTACGTTCGCTCGCGGAACATTCGCCGCGTCGTGAAAATCAACTCGTCGCCCACCATTCGGAGTACACCCGGAGACCGCTTCAGATCCTTGATGGACGCCGTCGCCGCGCACTCGAGTCCGCTCTCGGTCGCGCCCAAATCGGACATCACGTCCCACAAGGCCCGCACCTTCTCGTTGCTTCGGGCCGCCGCCGGAACGTCCGGCGACCGTTCCTCCGCGTTGCCGAACCAGTGCCGGAACATCCCCCGAACCGCAAGGCCTTCCAGCCGCACCAACCGCCAGATCCGCGGCGCCAGGAGCGCGAATACCAGGCTGAACATCGCCACCACCCCCAGCGCGATCAGCGGATGCTGCATCACCACCCACAGTCCCACCGGCGCCGCCAGATCCTCGGCAAGGCTGAGGGCGATGTTCGAAAATGGTTCCGGGCTGTGGTTCACCACCAGGCGCGTCGCTGCCTTGGCCGAATGCGTCGATAACGCAACACTGCCTGATAGAAGCGCGAGCACTGCCCTCAGAAAGGGATCCATGTCCCCCAGCGCCGTCGCGGCCAGAGCCGTCGCCGCCAACGGCCTCACCACGGTGTGGATGCTGTCCCACAAGCTGTCCACCCACGGTATCTTGTCCGCCAGGAACTCCACCGCGCAGATGGCGCCGGCAACGATCATCACCCTCGTGTCCGCCAACGCGGACAGCGCCGACATCTGCTTGCTGAGGTGGAACAGGTCGAACCGGATCGCGAGACCCAAGGCCAAAACGGTGGCGTATAGCCGGAAGCCGGAGAGAAAGCCGATCCCCAGCGTCGATCCAAGCAAGGCGAGTGCGTCCATGTCAGCTTCGGTTCTACCATATCTACGCGAATGTGGGGCGCCGCGTTCCGCCGGCGGACCCCAGGATAGAATTAAGAATAGTGAACGCGGCGCGGCATTTTCGCGTCTGAGATCCAGGGAGAGTTCGAAGGCTTTGAAAACCAAGTGGAAGGTCACCCTCGGCGCCGGGACCGCGCTCATCGCCGCCGGAGGCATCTACGGCGGCATCCAATACAGCAAAAAAGATATTATTACGGTCCAGACCGGGCGCGCCGTCCGCCAGGATCTCACCGCGCTCGTCACAGCATCCGGCGAGGTGAAGCCGCGGAACTATGTCAACATCGGCACCAACGCGATGGCCCAATCGCGCATCCTCGACATTCTCGTTACCGAGGGGATGCACGTCAAAAAGGGACAACTCCTCGCCAAGCTGGAAGCGGTGCAGCCCCAGGCGGAGGTCTCCGCGCAGAACGCTTCGGTCAGAACCGCCGAGGCCGAGTCTTCGGCCGCCGAGGCCACTCTCAACGCCTCCGACGAGAACATGCGTACCCTCGCGGCCGGCGTCGAGCGCGCCAAGGCCGAATTGGAAAAGGCCAAGGTCAACTTCGCCCGCGTGGAAAAGCTGTACACCGAAAAACTCATCGCACGCCAGGAGTACGACCAGCGCAAGATCGAGGTCACCGCGATGGAGGCCACCGTTCGCGAAGCGGAAACCCGCCTTCCCCAGGCTCGCGCCCAGCGAGCCCAACTAACCGCCGCGCTCTCCGCCTCGCAGCGCCGAATCACCCTCAGTCAGGCTAACCTCACCCGCGCGCAGGATGTCCTCCAGAGGACCTTCGTCGTTTCGCCGCTCGATGGAATGGTCACCAACCTGCCAGTCCGCGTGGGCGAGACGGTCGTGCCCGGCGTTCAGAGCTCCCCCTCCAGCCTGATCATGACCATCGCCGATATGTCTCTCCTCACCGCCGAGGTGAAGGTGGATGAAACCGACATCGTCAACGTGAAGCTCGACCAAATGGCCGACGTCACCATCGACGCCATCCCGGGAAAGACCTTCAAGGGCAAGGTCATCGAAATGGGGAACACAGCGATCCTCCGGTCCACCGGCTTGGCCGCTTCGCAAAGCGCCATCTCGAGCCAGGAGGCCAAGGACTTCAAAGTCGTCGTAGCGCTCACCGACCCTCCCTCCGACATTCGTCCCGGACTTTCCTGCACCGCCAAGCTCGTCACCGCCGCCCGTTCCAAGTCGCTGTCCATTCCCATCCAGGCCCTCACCGTGCGCCAGAAGGGCGACCTCGAGCCGAAACCCGAAGGCCAGCAGAAGGATCCACCGCCCATCCTGGACCCCGCCGCCGCCAAGGCAAAGAAAGAGGAGGTTCAGGGCGTCTTCATCATCGAAGGCGAAAAGGCCGTTTTCCGGAAAGTGGAAACCGGCATCACCGGAGCCACCGATATCGAGGTCCTATCCGGCCTTCAGGAGGGCGACCAGCTCGTGACCGGCTCGTACAAGGCCATCCGAACCATGCGAAACGAGTCCCGCGTCAAAGTGGACAACAAGACTCCCGGCAGGACAGAATCATAAGGATGGGTAACCGGACCGCCGCCGCGGACCGCCCTATCCCGGAGACACATGAAAGCAGCAGCCGATCCATTGGTCGCCAAGGGCGAGGAACTCCGCCGTCAAGGCATCGTCATTCGCACCTTCGACCTGAAGAAGACGTACATCATGGGCGATCAGGAGATCAACGCCGTCAACGGCGTCGATATCGAGATCAAGCGGGGTGAGTACGTCGCGATCATGGGCGCTTCGGACGTCACTCGCGTGATCTTGTAGCGCTCACGCAGCAGCTCGCGAGCTTTGGCGTCGCGCCGCTATGCGGCGCGCGCGCAGCCGCCTGATCGGCTTCGTATGATCGCTTAATCAT
>SXGS01688917.1_pt1 | contig 19745 bp, 14 predicted proteins | sample 3174681 | NCBI WGS metagenome assembly SXGS01 (sample SAMN11356861, study PRJNA531348) | freshwater metagenome | isolation source: freshwater sample F1-80 | place: China: Fuxian Lake, Yuxi | collected 2017-12-25 | reverse complement strand
TCGTTCCAAGAGAGATTTTCTGACCCAACGACCGGCAACACGGATGGCGTCTAACATTCATCCAGCATGCGTAACACTTGGACAAATGTCTAGAGGGGATCTTTAGAGACAAAGATGAGAGAGGGCTGCCGCACTCCAAAAGGCCCCGATAACTCCGAGATGCGCCCCTGCAGCCCGTGTTTTGGTCCGCGTGCAAAATCACTACGACTGTTCCCGAGCGATGACTAGGGCCAGCCAACACCCCCGGCCTAACCATGGCAACACTCCGAAAAGTTTTTCACGTGGGATTGCAATCGGTCGCGCCCTATGGCAAGCCCTGCCGGTCCTATGAGATTGTTCACCTGCTTAGCCCTTAGCTCCGTGACGATTGCCCTGCTTATTGCTGGCTGCAAACCCACGGTTCCGGAAGATCCTTTTATTGCGCGATGGCATTTCGCGGGCGTATCGAAGTTCGCCCAATTGACCAACGCACCCGGCCTCCACGCGGTCACGACCACCCGCTCTGCTGCTGCTGCCGGCGATCAGATGGCCAAACGACTTTCCGAAACGCTATGGCTCGTGGTCACCGGGCAGACCAATGCACCTGAACCTGTCGTGCAAGCCGCAGCGCCCCTCTGGCGGGAATTGGTCCAGGCGGAATCCGCCGGCACGGTCTTTGACACCCCCACCCATCTTGAATTCGCCTTCTGCGCCCGCATTCCGGCCGCGCGCGCGGATGCCTGGCGCGCAGGCCTGATACAATTCTTTTCCACGGCGAAAGGGGGCGATATCGGCGTATTTGTCGGGCATACCAACGGCCTCTTGACGGTCGCGTTTCCGGCCACGGCCATGTCCAAAGCACCGTCGATTGCCTCCCGTCTGGCAACAGTCCCCGCCGACGGCGTGCTCGATGCCGATCTGGAGTTGTCCAAATGGTCACAGAGCCCATGGCCCAAGGCACTGCTCCCCGCTCCTCGCGCCAAAGTGACGTCAGTTGCCACTAATCAAATCGTGCGGACGACCGTCTCACTCAAATTTCCTGAGGCTCTCAAAATCGAGATGGAACCGTGGCAACTCCCCACGTTTCTCATGAACGACCTGACACGGAGTCTCACGGCGATTCGTGGCATCCGGCCTATGGTTGCCAAAAGCCCTTGGTTTCAATCCTACGAACCCAATGCCGTGCCCAACCAGTTCACAATCTGGATGCAACCGCTCACGGAGCTGCAAACGTATGTTGGATTTCCGGTTGGGAATTCCCAATCGTTCATGGCCTCGCTCACCAATCAATTGGGTAAGTTCTTTACCGGCGAGAACCCGGCGGTGATGGGAATGCTCAACGTCTCCACCAACGGACAGGGGTTGCTCATTGATCAGATACCCATTCAAGGCCCCCCACCCAACTTATCCGTGGTTCGAACCAATAATATCAGCTACATTGCCGGCGGCTTCTTTCCGTCGAAGCGGACCACCAACCCAGTCCCCGCAGCACTCCTCAAGCAGTTGGAAAAACCAGATCTCATCGCCTATAGCTGGGAAATTACCGAACAAAGCATCAAACACTGGCTTGTCCTCAGCCAACTGCGCGGCATCGTCTTCCGCCGATACCCCATCCCTCTCCAAGCCCCGGGCCAAGTCTGGCTCGATGAGGTCACTTCAAAACTCGGCAACACCGCCACCGAAGTGCGACTCGCCGCTCCCAATGAAGTTATCCTCACTCGCAGCGCTCCCGGAGGGCTCGCTGGTCTGGAGCTTGTCGCCTTGGCCCGCTGGATTGATGGCCCCGGCAAACCGATCAAAGGCAACCCTCGATCCGCACTCCCGAAAGGCGTGTCTCCACCCCCACCGCGCGCCAATTAATAGCGGCATCGTCGATCCAAGCTGGATTCGTCGGAATGAACTCGCCGCACTAGCAAGCCCACTTCTCATGCTCAAACTTGGCGTCAATATCGATCATATCGCCACCCTTCGCGAAGCGCGGTATCGCGGAAAAATGACCGGTGAACCCGATCCCGTGGCACTCGCGCGGGTCTGTGAAAAGGCCGGCGCCCACGGGATTACCGCCCATCTCCGCGAAGATCGCCGCCATATCATCGATCGCGACATCTTCCAACTCCGCGCGCATATCACCACCCGCTTCAATCTGGAGATGGGGAACACCCCGGAGATCATTGAAATCGCCCTCAAAGCGAAGCCGGACATTGTCTGCCTCGTTCCAGAACACCGGCAGGAAATCACAACTGAAGGCGGACTCGATGCCGTCGGAGCGGAGGCATCACTGCGCACCACCACTCGACGACTCCAGGATGCCGGTATTGAAGTCAGCCTCTTCGTCGATCCCGATCTCCAACAATTAGACGCCGCCAAGCGGATCGGGGCAGAATTCATTGAATTGCATACCGGCGCTTATGCCGAACTCTTTCGAAGCAAGCGCGAACGCAACGGGGAGTTGGAACGACTCATCGGCGCGGCCAAACACGCCCATGGCATCGGGCTCCTGGTCAATGCAGGGCACGGACTGACCCTCGAAAACCTTCCGCTGATCCATCTCGTCCCACACTTGGTGGAGCTCAACATCGGCCACAGCCTCGTCAGCCGCGCCATTGAGGTTGGGTTGGCCACCTCGGTGAAGGAATTCCTCCAACGGCTGGAAAACTATCCAGGATAACGGCTATTGGGGTCACATCTCATTTTTTGACAAACGTCCCATGTCTGTCTCCAAACTGATCACCATCGATGGTGGCGCCCATTGTGGGAAGTCCACCGCCGCCCGTTTGCTGTCTGCGCGCCTGGGTTGGCCCTGGGTCTCCACTGGTTTGTTTTATCGCGCTGCCGCCTTTGTCGCACAACAGGAGAGGATCTCCCCAAGTCAGGGCGCTAAACTGGCGGTTCGTCTCAAGGCCAAGGGATTCACCGTCCACACTGCCGAGAGTGGTGTCCGGATCCATGTGGGTGGACGGGATGTGACCCAAGAGTTGGAGAATCCAGAGATCGACAAACTCACCCCTCAATTCAGCCGCCTGCAGCCGGTCCGTGCCGCTCTGATGGGCCTGCAACGGCAGTTCTTCAATCGCGACCGCGGGTTAATCGCGGAAGGCCGCGATATTGGCACGGTGGTGTTTCCGAAAGCCCCGCTCAAAGTATTTCTCACGGTGGCTCCCGAAAAAGCCGCGGAAAGGATGAGTGCCAAGAAAGGCATGCCCTTCGCCGCTGCACTCGCCGCGGTCATCGTCCGCGATGCCGCCGATCGCAGTCGTCGTGCGTCTCCCACCAAGCCCGCCAAAGATGCCATCCTGTTTGATACCTCCCACCTCGACCCTGACACCGTCGCGGATGTTTTGGTCGAACTGGCCAAGTCGCGAGGATTGATGGAAATGGCATGAGGAAGAGCAAGAGCAAGAAAGTGGCGGCTCTCTTGCTCTTGACCCTGCACCGGCTCTTGCTGAGACCTGACCCTTACGGATTGGCCTGCAAGTAGGCGTCGACGTCTTTCGTGACGATTAACGTTCCGCGCATGAGCATCGCGTGACCCGGATAAGTGCACACGATTTCGTAGACCCCTTCACTGGAAGGGGCTGTGACTTTGAGGGTTTCCCGCTGATCAGCATCCAGAAGGCGGGTCGCGGCGATCACCGCATCGCTCTTGGGCAGGTAGCCACGGCCTTTGGAATCGAGTTCCTCGGGTTTCATCGTCGCGGCGTCATTGGCAATGGCATCGCGAGTGCCCGGCTTGGTGATGACCAAGTTGTGCGGCATGAAATCCGAGTTTTCGAAAATGATCTCGAATGGTTTGCCAGCTTCGACCACGAGGCGGGTGACGTCATAACGCATTTGCTCGCGAACCGTGCGGACGACGAACACATCGACACGTAGATTTTTGAGTTCGCCCCGCAGGCTGTTGGCGACATCCGCGGGCAGTTGACCTGCCAGATCCGTCGCAAACTGGATTGTGCTGACATAGTCCGGTGAGGTTCGGTCGCTGGCGGGCACGGTTTTGCCCCAGGCGACAATTCCTTTGGCGGCATCGCCAGCGGCACTCTTCGACCAGGATTCGCGTGGAAGGACGCGCAACCCTTGCGCGGCAGCCACGGTGAGTTCACCGCGTTTGATCAGATTAGCGAGGTCTGTGAAGACCGACTCGAGCTCCTTGTTCATACTGACACTCGCCCGGATGGCGGCCCGACGAACGGATCCCAGCGGATCGCCGCCGATCGCCAAGGTCTTGCTGGGTGCGGGTGCACTGATGCCGCTCTGCTTGAACACTTCGAGGTGCCCATCATCGAACACCGTGAGGGTGAACCCATCCAGACGCCGGCCCAGATCCGAATCGGTGCGATTCCAAATCACCACGCTGTCGATGGGCGACTCACTGCCAAGGTCCAATTCCCACCAAGGGTTGTTTTCATTCTCCTGGGAATGAGTCTGGCTCCCGCGCCCGAACTCGCCGCTGGTTCCGCCATCGATAGCTTTGCTGGCCTCTCCGCTATTCGACGTGCTCGACTGCTTGGCCTTTCCTTTGGTGGCGATGTTTCGGCCTTCGCTCATCACTTGAACTTCCGCCAGGGTCAGGGTGCCGCGGCGAGGCAATTCGATCCGGACATAACGGCCACTGCCTGCGGGTTTGGCTTTTGCCAAGGCGACCAGGTCTGCAGGGAGGTTCGACAGCAGCGGCTTCACGCGGTCATAAGCACGGGTCCGGAAGTCAGCGTCATTGATCAACGGAATGCTGTGGATAAGTTCAGCCAGTGCCGAGGTTGTCTTGCTGGCTTCAGCCCAGATCCCATCGAAGGAATCATCGGCACGTGCCAGAGCCGCCCATGCGGACTGTCGCAGCTCAGGTAATTTCCCGGTGCGCGCCAATGTCGCGACGCGGGCGCGGGCCGCCTTGAGTTCTTCCGGGGCTTCCCAGGGCAAGAGATGCGCCAAGGAGGCTGGTGCGGTGGTTTCGAGCACATTGAGCAATTCGGTGACGCGCGTCGAGTTGCGCTGGAGTGCCAACGAAGCCAAGGCGAGGCTGCGGTCCTCGTCCCGCGTATCCGCGCGAGACAGGATGCCTTGAAGCACGCCCAAGGTTTTTGGCAGCTTCAACAATTCAACGGTTGAAATGCTTCGGATCAGGTAATCGATGCCAGCCGGATTGTCGGAAGCGAGGGGTCGGCCCTCCGCGATGGCTTTGCGCCAGAACTGTTCCAACTGCTTCAAGGATTCGCGCAGGCAGTAATCGATGTAGTAGTCGGTCGGTTGCTTGAGGACGAGCAACGCCATCTCGGCGGCCGATGCGTCCCGGAAGAAACTTGCGCCGCGAACGGCCTCCAAACGGACGCGCGGATGCGGATCTTCCACCATTTTCTTGAAACGATTCAGTGGTTCTGGCACCCGATCGCGCCAATAGCACAAGACTCGACCTGCAGCTGCACGCGCGCGAGGTTCGGGCGATTGGAGCATGCGATCCAACAACTTCAGATCCACCACGTTGTGCCATTGATGCACCCAAAGGGCTTCCATCAAATGATGCTGGTACCCGGAGTCATTGGGATTCAAACCCGCCACCCAACGCGTCACGGCCGTCAACACCTGCGTCGTATCGCGTTCGCCCAATTCAATCTTGGCCAATTCGCGGGTCTGATTCTCGGGTTCTTTGAGCAGGTCCAGCAGCCCTTCAATCGGTTGGCCGTCGATCTTCACCGGCTTCATCAACTCACGACCGTTGTAGGTGATCCGATAAACCCGACCATATTGATGACCGCGATTGGGGTCGCGAATATGGTGTTGCATGTGACCGACGATCGATTGATGCCAGTCACAGAAATAAATGGCGCCGTCCGGACCCGTGCTGATCGCGATCGGACGGAAATTCGGATCCGTGGAGGAGATTAGATTCTCGAGAGTTTCACCCTTCAATCCGGAACCTTCTTCCAGGACCTTCACCCGGTAGATACCCTGAAAGCTGATGACATTCAGGTTCAGGAAGTTCCCCTGAAATTCCTCAGGAAAGTGGCGGCTCGTGAGGATGCCAGTGGCAGGACACGGCCGTGAGGGACGCGCCCAGAATTCCCGCATACCGCCGTGCTTGATCGGATAGTCCAAGAACCCGCTGAAAGCCGGCCCGAAGAAATTGGCGTTGCCGGTCGCGTCGGTGACAAAATCATTGCCCCAATTGTCAAACACGCGGCCGTGCGGATTGGCGAAACCATAGGAGATGTAGGTCTCGAACTTGCCGGTGCGCGGTTCAAAACGGTAGATGCCGCCGTCATTGTTGCGAACGGGCCCCGTCGCCGTCTCCACCTGCGTCCGATGGAATACACCATCGCTCAAATAAATCGAACCACCCGGATCCAGGCAGATCGCGTTGGCGGTATGATGCGAATCCGCGGAATCCATTCCCATGAGGATGCGCTCCTTGGTGTCCGCTTTGCTGTCGCCGTCAGTGTCTCGGAGGAACCACAGATCGGGAGCTTGCATTAACAAAACGCCGTCCTTGTAGAACTGGAAGCCGGTCGGGCAATTCAAGTCGTCCGCAAAATGGGTCACTTTGTCGGCTTTGCCATCCGCATTGGTGTCTTCGAAGATCAAGATGCTGTCACCAACCTTGGAATCAGGCGCCCGTTCCGGATAATTCGGCCAAGCAGCCACCCACAGGCGACCCCGGGTGTCCCAAGCCATCTGCACGGGATTCACTAATTCCGGAAACTGATCTTCGCTCGCGAACAGGTTGACTTTCATTCCCGAGTGAACCGTCATCTTGCTAATGGCCTGTTCGCCATCGATGTAAACCTGGGATTTGTCGTCCTTGGGTCCCGGCTTGTTCGTGGGAACCTTGGTCACCGGCGGCAGATTGGAATCGTCGACCGGCGGCAGGCTATTGTCATCGGCCTGAAACCCGCCCGCTTTGGCCATGGTCCAAATCCGCTTGTCGCGGTTGGCGGTCAGGATATCGCGCTGGAGCATTTCCTCCTGCATCACTTTGTAGTTGGAGATGTAGGGTGCCGGTGCATTCCGATCGGAGATGAACCCTCCTTTGTCCGCTTGATACGCCAGTGCGGACCGGCCGCCGTAGACGTTGTAGCCGTCCACCGTGCGATACCGCGCATGCCACTGGGCGCTCTTGTCATTCACGGCCATCCGCAACCGATCAAAGTTTCCGGCCGGTGGCGTTTCACCAAACATCCCGCGGAATAATGCGGGCGCGAGGGCTTTATCCCCGGCATCGTTCAGCATGAACCCATTGATGGTCAGCGATGCCCGCTGGCGGGAGGCTTCCGAAAACAACTGCAGGGATGGATTGAAGACATCGACAAACAGGATGTCATTGGCTCGGGCGATTTCCTGAATCGCTGCCGTGTACATCTGCAAGTTGGAATTGTTGAGGGCCGGATCGGCATAATTGGGATCCTGGTGTCGTTCGTTGCCAATCGGTGATACCAACACCAACCGCGGCGCGCCCTTGCCGGAGTAATCCTTGCCTTTGGTCTCTTTGACGAACTGTTCGAGTTCGGCCCGGAATTTCGGCAGTCCTGTGGCTCCACGGAATGATTCATTAAAACCGAAGAATGCCAAGATGACATCGGCTTTCACCCGTTTCAGCCAATCATCCGGGGAGCCGAAGTTCTCCGATCGATGGCGAATCACCACCTCATCGCCCGAGGCGGCGATGTTTCGGAACACCAATTGATGCTCCGGAAACCGGGCATGAACGAGCGTCTCAAAGTACCCGGTGTGTTGCATTCGATCGGGCAGGGCGTTGCCGATTAAGGCGATATGGTCCCCGGTCCGAAGTTCCAATTTGGTTGGCGGCGCCGCGTAAAGGACGGGTGCCGCAACCCAGGCGAGTGCCAAAGCAAGAAGTCGGTGGTGCATGTGACGGCCACACCCTAAACCATATTTCCGTCTGCCGGGAATAGCGGAATGCAATTTTGGTGCGACGAATTTTGGCCACCACTGCCCCAAGACATCTGCAACGAACTCGAGCTACCTCAAGGGAGGTGCCAACTTGTGGTTCAACTGGAGTCAGGTCCGCAATTCGCGATCCGTCACAACCGGCGTTACCGCTCGTTTTCGCCAGGAAAATTCAATGCAATCAATCCCCTGGACCTCAGAGCTCAGCTCTTTTCGTAGCCGCCTGCCCCGCCGACGCGACCGTTTCGTGAGACAATGTTACCTTGAGGGCCAAAATCACTGGCAACCTTCATCTCGATCGTTAACGAATTCTCCAGCTCATTCCGCCTCAACCAGTTGCTCAGGTCCCACCCCGGATTCCCGGATTCCACCCGAATTCCAAAATCCGTGATTGGCTAACTCACGTTGATGGAAAAATATCCTTCTTCCGTGCGAAGGACGTCGGCAGGATGCTGACGGTCAACCGGACTTTCGAAACGTTTGCGGTAGACAGACTAGAGGAACATCCACTCGCGTCGTATGAGATCACCAAATGCTCGGTGTTCATCCCCGGCGCGTCGCATCTCCTCCGTTTTGGACGGCCTTAATATTCCGCTGCTTTCATGAAATCGACACCGCCCCTGCTCGCTGTGCTCGGCCTCGTTGCCGCCGCTTCTTTGTCTGCCGACGACGCCAGGGCACACTGGCCGCAATTTCGCGGCGCCAACGCCTCCGGACTCTCCGCCGGCGCTAAGCCGCCGGTCAAGGTTGGGCCCGGCGAGAGCGTCGCGTGGAGCATCGATGTGCCATGGTCACCGTCGTCGCCAGCAATCTGGGGCGAACGGCTGTTCCTCACGACTTATCGTGATGGCCAGCTCGAGACGCGCTGCCACGATCGATCCGACGGCAAACTGCGCTGGGCCCGAGGGGTGAAGCCGGAGTCGGTCGAGGACTTCCACCGATCCGATGGCAGCCCCGCCGCCTCATCGCCGGCGACCGACGGCTCGCACGTCGTGAGTTACTTCGGATCATTCGGGCTGATCTGCCATGACATGGATGGCAAAGAACTGTGGCGCCTACCGCTGCCGCTCGCGCTCAGCGCCGGCCAATACGGCAGCGGCACTTCGCCAATCATCGTGAATCACACGGTTGTGCTTTGCCGCGATTTGTATCGCTTCTCGTCGCTGCTCGCCGTCGAGGTGCGCACCGGCAAAAAACTATGGGAGACACCGCGTCCAGAGGCTTCGGGCAGTTTCGGCACGCCCGTGTACTGGAACAACGCCGGTGTCGAAGAAGTCATCGTCGCAGCCAACTCGCGTCTGAAGGGATTTGATCTGAAGACCGGCAAGCAGCGCTGGGTGGTCGAGAATGTCACGGGCTACGTCTGCACAACGCCCGTCGTCGCGGACGGCATGCTCTACTTCGCCGCGTGGTCCAATGACACCGCGGACTCGCCGCTGCCGAAGTGGGAGGAGTTTTACAAAAAATACGATCGCAATCAGGATGGCATTGTTGATTTTTCCGAGATTGACGAAGCTAGCATCGATTACTGGCGAGGGGTCGACGCCAACCGCGACGGCAAATTTTCCAAGGAGGACTGGGACATCGGTACTACCGCGGCCAAGGCCGTTCGGTCGGAGAACGTGATTGTGGCCGTAAAGCCCGGCGGCACTGGAAATATCACGGACTCACACGTCGCTTGGCGGTTCCGCAAGGGTTTGCCCTACGTCTCGTCACCCGTGGCGTACGACGGGAGGATCTATTTTGTGAAGGATGGCGGCATCGTGACTTCACTCGATTCGAAAACTGGTGAGCCTGCCTATGTGCAGGAGCGCATCGCGGGTGCACCCGGCAGTTACTACGCGTCATTGATCGCGGCCGACGGCCGCCTTTATGTCGCCTCGCTACCCGGCAAGCTCACCGTCCTCAAGGCTGGCGGAGACAAGCCGGAGATTCTGCACCAGGCCGATTTCGGCGAACGTATCCTGGCCACACCGGCGATTGTCGGTAACCGCCTCTACGTGCGCACGGCCACCAAGCTCTGGGCTTTCGGCAACTAGCCGCGAGCGAGCGAGCGAGCGAGCTTTTTCGCTGCCGCCTGCCAAGCCTGTGCGACCATTCGACCGTTTGGTTAGAACAAATTTCTTAGGCCAAAAATCACTCGCAAGCCTCATTTCGATCGTTAACGAATTCTCCAGTTCATTCTGCCTGAACCACTTGCTCAGGTCCGACCCCGGAATTGAAAGCGTCGCCGTAGAATTCAATTATCAAAATATGAAATGTGACCCTAAAATTCTTTAAGAACGCCTCCCCCCAACATCCTCGAGGATTCAGGCCAAACATCTTTACTGAAACCTAAGGGAAATTCTCCTAGTGGACGGCGATGATTTGATTCGTTTCATCGGGAAAAGATATGGGCAATGGGCAGGCAATCCACTAGAACTCGGGGCGGGTGAAGCCGCATTCAAAAGTCACAGCGCCAGATTCGACCGCGCTCCAACCAGTTTCGGAGGGGTCCACGCGCCATTCGGGATTTTACCAGGTACGACACCTTCGATTCGGGTGGTCGGCGCTGCTGATTTTCTTGCTCTTGGGAATCGTCCTGGAAGCGTTGCACGGATTCAAAATCCAGGCGTATCTGAATGTTTCCAGTACTACCCGCCGCCTCATGTGGACGTTGGCGCATGCGCATGGCACCCTGTTGGCATTGATCAACTTGGCGTTTGCCGCAGCCATTCCGCTGGTGCCTGCCTGGCCTAGCCGATTGCGTGATCTCGCCTCCATGTGTTTAATGGGCGGCAGCGTGCTGCTTCCCACCGGATTTTTCCTGGGTGGCGCCATCATTCACGGGGGAGATCCCGGACTGGGTGTTCTCATCGTACCAGTGGGCGCCCTTCTATTGCTCACCTCGGTTTTCCTCACGGCCCAAGCCACCCTCGTCGCCCCAAAACCTACCGACGCGACTCCCACTAAGAAAAACGCCGTCACCAAGCACGCGTCGACTTGAGTCAATCCCTGACCACGGCGGCAAGCCTCCAATTCCTCTCCGTCCCAGACCACTTCCACCAACGCGCCCAACCCCTGCAGTGCTGATCGATCATGCTCCGCGATGTGCTCATCCTGATCCTGGTTCTTGCAGCGGCCCTTGGCTGGATGGCTTGGAAATCGCGTGATTCCAGGCGCTGGATGTTCGTTCTCGCCTGTCTGCTCGTCGCCGGGACCTACTGGATGGCCGTGAGATGGGAACGGAATCGGAACTCCAAAAAACGGTCGTCTGTGCAGCTCAGCGAAAAAATGCCCCAAATCGGGCACCCCGGCGGTTACGTGTCGTCCGATACCTGCCAGTCCTGCCATTCCGATCAATACGAGAGCTGGCACAAGAGTTTTCACCGCACCATGACGCAAGTGGCGTCCCCCGAGACGGTCCTGGGGGATTTTAATCACGTGACGCTGCAAGTGGATGGCGAGACGTTTCAATTGGAACAACGTGGGGAAGAATACTGGGTCGAGATGGTCGATCCCAACTGGAAGAATGATCAGGCCAAAGCCCGCGCCGGGATGGCAGGATACCGCCTTCAGGATCCATCCAAGGCGCCCCGCGTTTGGAAACGGATTGGAATGCTCACGGGATCCCACCACTTCCAGGCCTATTGGGTTCCCGGTCTATTTGGGAATGCCCAGTTCGCGTTTCCATTCGCTTGGTTGATCCCAGAAAAGCGCTGGGTGCCGCGCAAGGACACCTTCATTCGGGATCCAGAAGCGCCGTCCCCGAACCAGGTTTGGAACATGAATTGCATTCAATGTCATGTCACTGGAGGTCAACCCGGGCATCACCCAACCACCAAAATCACCCACTCCAGCGTGGGCGAGTTGAGCATTGGCTGCGAATCCTGTCACGGGCCCGGCGAAACGCATGTCGCGGCCAATCAGGATCCACTGCATCGGTACCTCGCGCATTTCTCCACCAAACCGGACAAGACCATTGTTCAACCGAAGCACCTTTCCACCAAACAACAAACGCAGGTTTGCGGGCAGTGCCATGGGATGAAGTGGATGATCGACTATACGGGATGGACCCAGGCGGGCGCGAAATACCGACCCGGAGACGACCTTGAAACCACAGCACCCTTGATTCGACCGGCACGCTTCGACGAGCAGCCTTGGTTGCCGGAGGGTTTCAAAAAGGATCATGGCTTCTTGAGTGGCGCCTTTTGGGCCGACGGCCGGATCCGAGTTACTGGGCGCGAGTACAACGGATTAGTGGAGACCGCGTGCCACACAAAGGGTCCCATGACGTGTCTTTCGTGTCATTCCATTCACAAAAGCAAGCCAGCAGACCAATTGGCGCGAGGCATGGAGGGCAACCAAGCCTGCCTTCAATGCCATCCAAAAATCCGTGAAAACCTCACCGCGCACACGCACCATGGGGCCAACTCCAGTGGCAGCCAGTGTTACAACTGCCATATGCCCTATGCCACCTATGGGCTGTTGAAGGCGGTGCGCAACCATTACATCGACAGTCCCGACGTGAACACCACGTTGACCACGGGGCGTCCGAATGCCTGCAACCTGTGCCATCTCGACCAATCTCTGGGGTGGAGTGCCAAACACCTGAAGACTTGGTATGGGACCCGTGTACCGGATCTGCCACTAGAGGATCAGATAACATCGTCCGCTGTGTTGATGATACTGCGCGGTGATGCGGGACAGCGCGGCCTTCTGGCTGCGAACGCGGGTTGGGCACCCGCCCGTGAGGTTTCCGGCGACCGCTGGCTGGCCTATTTCCTCTGCGGGATGCTCGACGATCCTTATTCCGCGGTGCGGTTGATGGCGCATCGGTCATTGCGTACGATTTCCGGATTCGAATCCGTGGAGTTTGACTATGTGGCAGTACCGGCAGTTCGGGCACAAGCGCGCGCCCAGGCGCTTCAACGGTGGAAGCAACTCGGCGCGGATCGCACCGGCGCGGCCATCCTTTTCCGCACCAACGGTCAGCCAGATATTGAGACGATCGAACGTTTTTTGTCTCAGCGTGATCAGCGTACCGTCGACTTGATTGAGTGAATCCGCTCTTGTTTGATAGGCTGGAATTGCGCACAGAGAGTCTCTATCGCGCATGAAGTCCGCCAAACAAAACGCCAGCACCGAGCTTTACACCCAGTTGCGCCGCCTTTCCTGGAACCAACTGTGGGACCAAGAAGTGCCTCGGTTTAACCAGTCATCCCCTCAAGATCGCATGTCGCGGGTCTCGGTGGTGCGGGCGGTGGGTGTGCTCGCTACCGAATCAAGTTCGCCCAAACCCAGGGAACTGGCCATACCCTGGTTGCGTCGACTCCTTGAGGATCCCGAGGAGAAGGTCCGCCGTTACGCCATCGTGGCCCTTTCAAAACTCAAGGCCGGCCCCGAAGAGGAAACCGCTCTGGTCGCCCTGCTCCAGCGAGCTGTCTCGCAACGGGAACGTCTGGCCGTGGAGGAGGCGTTGTCGAAAATCGGCGGAACCACCACCTTGGAGTCCTTGAACTCGAACGTACTGCCAGCAGGGATCGAACAACGGGTCAAGGCGACATTGGCGCGCCAGGAAGAAACCAGTTCCGTCCGCATTGATCGGCGCATCCCTCCACTTTCGGAAGTTCAAATTCACCTCCGATGTCGTCGCGGACTCGAACAGATACTTCGCGGTGAGGTGGAAGATCTTATCCGCAATCAAGGCCTGGTACGCGTCTCCGAAGTCCACACCGGCCTGGTGAGCCTCACGCCACTCGTACCAATCACCCTGGCGCAACTCTATACGTTGCGTTGTTTCAGCACCGTGGGATTCGCCCTGGGCACGGTGGCAAACATGGACACGCCCGTCGGCGTCGAAGCCTTGGTCGCTCGCATCACCTCGCCCATCGCCCAGAACATTCTCCACACGCTGACCCAGGGCAAGATCCGATACCGCATCGAATTTGTCGGTGAAACTCAACGCAAAGAATCGGTCCAACGAATCGCGGACGGCATTTACGCGCGATGCCCGGACCTGCTGAACGACCCGCGCCAAGCTCCCTGGACCGTTGCGCTCTATCGGTCGGGTTCCAACTGCAGTATCGAACTAACCCCACGCGTCGCCCCAGATCCACGCCTTGGGTACCGCCTTGGTGACGTGTCTGCCGCATCGCATCCACCGCTCGCTGCGGCTCTCGCACGTGTCAGCGGCAAATCTCCCGGCGAGATTGTCTGGGACCCATTTTGCGGTTCCGGCATGGAACTTGTCGAACGTGCCATGCTCGGTGGTGTGGTTCGTGTATTCGGTTCGGACCTCGACCCAGAGGCCATCCAAATCGCCCAGGAAAACTTTGCAGCCTCCAAACTTCCGTCTACCAACCCCACCTTTGGCGTGGCGGATTTCCGCGATTTCACAAAAATCCCAGGTCTGAGTGCCGACAGTGTCTCCCTCATAGTGACCAATCCGCCCATGGGACGCCGTGTCCGCATTGGCAGTTTACACACCCTAATGCGCGAGTTCTTCCAGGTCGCCGCCACCGTGCTCAAACCCGGTGGCCGCCTCATCTTCCCCAACCCCGTGCAATGGGACAACCCGCATCCAGCCCTGCGCTTACAGTATCGTCAAGTCGTCGACATGGGCGGCTTCGACTGCCGAATCGAGAAGTACGTGAAGCCGCCAAGTAAGGCGTAGTCACAACCCCCTCGTTTCCAGGTTCAGCCGATGGGTGGCACACCCAAATCGTCGGCCAATCCGCGGAGGCTGATCAGCACATCTTCGGGGAACTCGATCCCGCCGGCCAACGCCGCAGCTCGACGTTCCCATTCCAAGTCGCCCGGGACTAGGATACGTTCGGAACCCACAGCAAGCGGCGTCGACCGAATGCCTTGCACGACGTGGCGCAACCGTTCGGCAAATTCGGAATGGTCGGTCAGCGTTTCGATATCGAGAGCCAAGAACGCGGCGCCATGTCCGGTCGGCAAGCGCGGATCGTGCATCGACCAACTTACCACCTGCCACGTGGTCGCTGCACCGGTCAGCACGCCGGCGAGCATTTCAATGAGCAGAGCGATGCCATAGCCTTTGTGTCCCGCCATGGGCGTCAGCGCACCCCCTTGCACCAACTTGTTTGGATCGGTGGTCGGCAGGCCGGCTTCATCCGTGAGCCACCCTTCGGGAATGAGTTTGCCGAGTGTCGCCGCCGCATAGATTTTGCCACCCGCGACGGTGCTGGTTGCCATGTCCATCAGAATGGGTCTTCCCGCCTCATGCGGCACAGCAAATGCCAACGGGTTGCTCCCCAAAACCGCTCCCCTCGCCCCAGGAACCGTGACGCTTGGAATGTCATTGGCCATGGCCACACCAATCAACCCCTCATCGGCAGCGAGTTTCGCGTAATAACCGGCGGCACCAAAATGACAGCTATTCCGGACCCCTGCGAATCCGATACCTACCGCTTTGGCTTTAGCAATCGCCCGGCGCATGGCCTCAACCGAGGTAGGCATCGCCAGCCCTGAATTCCCATCCATTTGAACCCAAGCAGGACCTTCTTTCACGAGGGTCGGCTGCGCCTCAGGTCTTAATCCACCCGCACGCAATCGCCGCACATAGCCTCTGAGATTTTTCGTGCCATGAGTGAACACCCCCCAGGTATCGGTGGTGACTAAAACGTCCGCAGCGACGGCGGCGGGTTCCGCTGGAACACCGCACTGCCGCAGCGCGCCCAAGGCAAACTGTTGAAGAACCGAAATGGGAATCGTCACAAAATCGTCCAGTGGTGTGATTTCAGAAACGGTTCATTTGCGCTTGAGCGCCTTAAGCAGTTCGTAGGCTTGTTTGGCCTTGGGATCGCCGCTCTGGACCGCCGAAACCAACTCCGCTTCCAGCGCGACAATCGTTCCGTGCACCGCCAGTCCTTGATCCAAGGTCACGTTTTCAGTCGATCGAACCGTCTGCAAAGAGACCACCGCTTTTTCGTAGTCTTTTTGCCGCAATGCCGCGGCAGCGGAGGACGCGGCGGTGCGTGCCGCTTCAGAGGCCTGCCCAAATGCTGACTCCAACTGGCTCGCGGCTTCCGTTGGATTTTTGGGGATCCCAACATCGGTCTCCTCGCTCTTGGAACAACCCATTATCCCAAGGCACACGGTCAGCCAAGCCGTCCCCAAGAATAGGTTGATCCGTGATGCTTCAAGCGGCTTCATGAATGGCAGGGTGGAGTGATTTGATTGAACATGGCAGCACTAGTCGCCCGTCTTGGAGTCGGGCACGCACCAAAACCGGCCCGGCCTCATGCCCGGGAACCCCCCAATGCCCGCCTCCTTGTAATAAACTCGGAACTTCATGTACTCCGTGTGGCCGCCAAAATTCCCCATCACGGTCCCTGTATTATGCCGTTGGGTGACCCCTTCATCGGGACGACTCGCCACATTGTCAAAATTCGACGGCTGTTTGTCATCTGCTTCCCAGTAGATCATGGCATCCGCAGTGAATTGGGATTGCTTGTAGGTCGTGTAGTCACCCCGAGGCCCCGTGGAATACTTGGAGACCGCGCCGTTCATCACGTAACTGCTGGTCTTCATTTCACGAGCTTTGAACAACGGTGTGTTGGTTCGTTCGAGCGGGCAAAAATAAAGCTTCCGCTCCGTGTGGTACGGAAACAAAAGCCCGCGCTCAGGTGTGTGGCTCGGGTTGTTGGTCGCCACCCGCATGTAACACCAGTTGGCGACATTAAATGTCCCCGAACTCCATGACGTGTACGGCAGGTAATCATTGCTGTCCGCCACATACATGTGCGTGGAGAGCAGGATCTGTTTGAAATTATTGATGCACTTCGTCCGGTAGCCCTGCTCCTTTGCCTTGCTCAATGCCGGCAACAACATCCCCGCTAAAATCGCGATGATAGCAATCACCACCAGTAATTCGATCAGGGTGAACGCACGAGCTCCGCTCGGCGGGTGGATAGGAGCTAACAAAGCGCTGGATGCGTTCATGGAAATGGGAAGGGACGGCAGGAAGTTGCCGGATCCCCTGGTAAAAGTCACGACCGAACATGTCGGCGTCTAGAGCCCGGTGTGAGGGCTGCATCCGGCTCAACGATACAGGCCGCGGAGTAGGAGTGCTAGGCACCCGGCTCGGGTTGATACCGCCCTGAACCCACCAACCGCTCGAACACTGGCGACGCCATCAGCGTGGTCAGCACCGCCATGATCACGAGAATCGCGAATAGTGCTGGTGAGATGATGCCCTTCTGCAATCCGATGTTGATGATGATCAATTCCATGAGCCCGCGGGCGTTCATCAAAATGCCGATGCCCATGGCTTCACGATTTGAAATACCGGTCCAGAGAGCCGCCAGCCAGCAGGCGATGGCCTTTCCGAAGACGGCAGCCGCGAGAACCACGGCGGCGAGAGCCCAAAGGTAAGGTGAATCGATCAGACCCATTTTGGTATTGAGCCCCGAGTAGGTGAAGAACAAGGGCAACAACAAGGCCACGGTCAACGGTTGAATCCGCTGGATCAGCGCGAGGTGCACCACGCCTCGGGGCATCGCAGCGCCCATGATGAACGAGCCAAACACTGCGTGCAGGCCGATCAAGTCGGTAAACCAAGCCCCTAACGCCAGGAGTGCTAGACAGAAGACAAACTCACTTTCGGAGAGCTCTCCCCGCTGTTCGACCCCCCTAGCCCAACGAACCATCAACGGCCGAATCACCCACAGCGCCAAAAATACATAGACGATCCCTCCACCCACGCTCCACATGGCTTGGCTGAAATCGCCCGTGAAACTCGCCAAGACGATCGCGAGCAGACACCATGCCATGGCATCGTCGATCGCTCCAGCTCCCAATGCCACGGTCCCCATGGTGGTTCCCGCCAATCCTTTGAAGTGAATAATCCGTGCCAGCATCGGAAACGCCGTGATGCACATGGACGCACCCATGAATAACGAAGCTTCCAGCATGGTAGTCTTTGAGGGAAAGAGTTCGGTGTTCTGGTGAAAGTAGAGACCCAGCAAGACACCGAGAACAAACGGCATAATCATTCCCGCCGACGATACCGCCACGGAACTTCGAACCCGTTTGCCGAGAATATCTATCCGAAACTCTAACCCGACGACGAACATGTAGAGTGCCAATCCCAATTGGGATACCGGGAACAACACTCGCAGTGAATCGGCAGGAAAGAGTGTCGCGGCTGCTTGGGGCCAGAGCACACCCAACAGGGAGGGACCGAGAAAGACGCCGGCGATCATTTCTGCCACCACTTGGGGCTGCCCAAAACGGGCCGCCACCAATCCCACCACACGGCAGAACAATAGGATCAAGCCGATCTGCAAAAAGAATTGGATGGCCAGTTGGAGCGGCGTCATGCGTTGCACCGGCATTATGACAGCCACATTGGACGAACGGAAATCCCATTTAACTCTGGCGAGTTGTGGCGAACTCCCACCTTCACATCGACACGCCCGCCCGGCATGATCCGCCAGTGAACTTCGCCATCTGCAATGAGATCTTCGACGGTTGGACGCTGCCCGATACCTTTGCCTTCGCCAAGCAGGCAGGCTACGACGCCGTGGAAATTACGCCCTACACGCTGGCTCCACGCATCACCGATGTCTCCCCGGCCCGCCGTGCCGAAATCCGCCGCCAAGCCGCCGATGCCGGTGTTGCCATTTCCGGGTTGCACTGGCTACTGGCCCGCACGGAGGGTCTGTATCTCACCCACACAGACGCCACCATTCGAGAACTCACCTCGAATTATTTCGTCGAATTGACCCGCTGCACATCAGACCTTGGCGGACGGTTTATGGTGCTCGGCTCTCCCAAACAGCGCAACTTGCTCCCCGGAGTCTCCACCGAACAAGCATCCCAGTGGACCCTCGACGTCCTGCGCCCCGCCGTAACACTCGCCGAAACCCTTGGCATCACTCTCTGCTTCGAACCCCTTGCCCCCAGCGAAACCAATTTCATTAACACGGCACTCGAAGCCCGAAGGCTCGTGGCTGGCATGAATTCGCGGGCGCTTCAGATCATTCTCGACGTGAAGGCCATGAGCTCCGAAGGGCGCCCGATCCCCGAGATCATTCGCGAATCCAAGGGCGCGTTTGCTTATTTCCATGCCAACGATTCCAACCTGAAAGGGCCAGGTTTTGGCGATGTCGACTTCGTACCCATCGCGGCGGCGCTTCGGGACGTGGGCTATGCCGGGTGTGTCTCCGTGGAAGTATTTCGCTTCGAAGAGGGCCCCGAGGTCATCGCCACTCAAAGCCGTGCCTATCTAAAACGCACCTTTGGGATCTAGAGCCTTTAGACGGTTCGAGCCTCTTCGATGATAGTTATTTTTGGGTATGAATTTTTCCACCAGCTAGTCCGTCTTGGATCCGCTAGTAATTCCTATGTTGCTGGAGGAGAAAGCGGAGGGAGGGCCACCGCACTCCAAAAAAGACGGCGCCTTTGGAGCGCGGCGGCCCTCCACCGCTTTTAGGGAATTACCGAGACGACCGATCCAAAAAAATTCCCACAACTCGGAGATGCGCCCGAACCGTGGTTATTCTACATGGGACACTTGCCTAACTCACCGCAACCCTCTAAACACTTTCCAATGCACGCAGGGATCCGAATCGTCGCACTAGTTTTTTGGTGCGCAATCGCGTCGCTTACAGCGACCGCATCCGGGAGTTATTCGGGCGTGGGCGTCCGGCCACCCGTCAAAATCGACTCCGCCAGATATGAACTGGGCAAGGCAATATTTACCGGCAAGGCCAATCTCCAGGGCAGTTTCAAGAAAAGTGGTTTGGCCGGATTGGTTGAAGGATGGACCCGCGGAAGAACAATAGGCAGGCGGGATATTGAGAACTCGGCTGATTTTTCACAATGGCCACGCTTGAAAGTAAGCGCATGGCTTCTTG
>SXGS01625965.1_pt1 | contig 19753 bp, 13 predicted proteins | sample 3174681 | NCBI WGS metagenome assembly SXGS01 (sample SAMN11356861, study PRJNA531348) | freshwater metagenome | isolation source: freshwater sample F1-80 | place: China: Fuxian Lake, Yuxi | collected 2017-12-25 | reverse complement strand
CGGTATTGCTCTGGTGGCTTATCTTCCCGTGACTGCTTGGTTCATGAGCGGTATGTCGCTTGATGTCGACGGCACTGAAATAGCGGGCGGTATGCTGGTTATGCGCGTGTTCCTGGCCGCAGCAATCGGTTTGGTGCTGACGGGGCTCATGGTCGTCATTACCGAGTACTACACTTCAACGGATTTCAAGCCGGTTCAGCATGTTGCCGAAGCGTCGACCACCGGTCATGCGACCAATATCATCGCAGGTCTGGGCGTTTCAATGCGCGCTACCGCAGCACCGGTTCTGGCTGTGTGTATCAGTATCTTGCTGGCGTATGCATTGGCCGGTTTATACGGTATTGCGATCGCTGCGACTTCAATGTTGTCGATGACAGGCATTATCGTTGCGCTGGACGCGTATGGCCCGATTACCGATAACGCGGGCGGTATCGCCGAGATGTCGGAAATGCCCGATTCCGTACGCGCAATTACCGATCCGTTGGATGCTGTCGGTAACACGACCAAAGCGGTTACCAAAGGTTATGCGATTGGTTCGGCAGGTTTGGCCGCACTGGTATTGTTTGCCGACTATACGCATGCACTGGAGCATGCCGGGCACACAATAACCTTCGATTTATCCAATCACATGGTCATCATTGGCTTGTTTATCGGCGGTATGATTCCTTACTTGTTCGGTGCGATGTCGATGGAAGCTGTGGGTCGTGCCGCAGGTTCTGTTGTGATTGAGGTTCGTCGCCAATTCAAAGAAATTCCTGGGATTATGGAAGGCACCGCGAAGCCCGACTATTCGCGCGCGGTCGATATGTTGACCAAAGCGGCGATTAAGGAAATGATGATTCCTTCGTTGTTACCGGTTTTAATACCGTTGCTGGTCGGTGTTATTCTCGGTCCGCAAGCGCTGGGCGGTGTGTTGATGGGCTCTATCGTAACGGGCTTGTTCGTTGCGATTTCAATGACCACAGGCGGCGGCGCTTGGGATAATGCGAAGAAGATCGTCGAGGTCGATCTGCGGCAGAAAAACACTCCCTTGCACGCCGCAACGGTCGTGGGAGACACTGTTGGAGATCCTTTCAAAGACACTTCTTCCGTCTCGTTGAACCCTGTGATCAAGTTCACGACGCTGTTTGGCTTGCTCGCCGTCGAGATTGCCGTGCAGATGAAAAACCCTCAGGCGCGCACGATGATAGGCGCCGTGCTTTTTGCCATCGCTTTGGTGTTTGTCTACAAATCTTTCTACGGCATGAGAATTCCCAAAGAAGCCTCGGAGCAGGAATCATGAACTCCTCGGAAGATCATGCCCGGTCCTGGCCGGATTGTCGTAGCGGGCGGCGGCGCCCCTCTTGCCTCTTGTTCGCGTGCTTGTTTGTGGTGCTATCCCTGGTCCCTTCCGCCCGGTCTTTGGAAAGGGCCGGGGTCGAGTTTAAGATCTTTCAATTCCCGGCCGACAGAATCCCGCGCATCGACGGGGTGATCGACGATTGGTCCCTGGTGCCAAACAGTTACATGATAGGAATGGATCAGCTATCCGACACGGTGGGAGGACGTGGCACCAACTTCAACCGGGCTGATCTGGACGTCCGGGTGCGTGTGGGATGGGTGAAAGGCATGAATCACCTCTACTTTGCCTATGAGGCCACTGACGATTTTTGGGATTTTTCGCGCCATGATCTGCGCAATGACATTTTCGAATTAGTGGTGGACGGCGATCTGTCGGGAGGCCCGTTCATCAAGCAAATGCACCCGCTTTGGAAAACCAAGCCAAACGACCTACATTTCAGTTTCCATGGCGTTCACGCCCAAAATTATCACATCTTCACGCCCGCAGAGGGCAAAGATTGGACGATGGTGTGGGGCTGTCAGCCATGGATCAAAGAGCTGCCGTATGCGAACGCGGCTCAGAAGTACGACTTCCGCCCCGGGCAGGGCGGCCGCTATGTGCTCGAGTTTTGGATCACTCCCTTTGACTTCGCTCCCGCCGAGGGACCGGAGCGGGCCGTGGTGTCCCGGTTGAAGGAGAATGGGCTGATTGGATTGTCCTGGTCAGTCTTGGATTATGACGATGACAAATCTGAACGGTTCAAGGGGTTTTGGAATCTTTCCCACAAGACGACGATGTATGGCGACGCCTCGGATCTTTGCGCGTTTCGCTTGATGCCTTTGGAGCCGGAGTTGAAGGCCCCTTTGGAAGCGCGTTGGTCGTTTTCAATAACGAATCTGAAAGAACGTCGCGTGGCATTTCGCGACACGTCAACTGGTCCAATCACGTCTTGGAACTGGGAGTTTGGCGACGGGCAGTCTTCGAGCGAGCAACATCCTCAACATCATTACGCGCGCGGCGGTGAATACACCGTGACTTTGAGGGTCGAGGGGCCCGGAGGCAAAGCAAAACATTCGAGGGTGTGGGATCTTTTCCTGCCGGATTAAACTTGGCTTCCCAGTGAAGGTCGCGTCGTCGCCCCTTAGTTGCGGGCTAAGCCGCCTGCCGGGGTGAGGAACGAAGCCTATGCACCCCGAAAATCACCAAGAGGAGTGCTCCTGCCAAGTATGTGGACGGCTCGGGAACCGGGTTCGCACTGTAAGCGATGATGTTTTGATGCAGATTGGAAGCTTCCGGTTGCGGTAACCAAAGGGGGTGCGATGTGAAAAATGGGAGCGTGAGTCCACCGAAAACCACGTGGCCTGAGCCGACGCTTTTTTCAGCAAGTATCATGTCACCATTGTCGTCGACAATAATCCCGCTCAACCCCGCTCCAGAAACGCTGGCATGAGATAGATAATCACCAGTAAAGGCGATGGAAACGGGAACGGCTGGACCGTTGAAAACTGGGTGCGCTGCATTCACGGCACTCCCGGAAAAGCTGAAGTCCGAGTAAGTCAACGTCACCCCAAAGCCGAGGTCCGTTAGGCCGCCTTCGTTGGGTGCAGAGTTCACCAGCAACCGGCCGCCGGCGCTCACCCAACTACCGATGGTGGCGCTGTTGGCGGTCAAGAAAGTTTGCAATTCTTCAGCGCCTGCGTCTCCTCCTTCCAAGAATACGAAGCTGGTTCCCGAGGAAAACAAAGCGGCGGGTGAGACTGTTTCAAAACGAAGATCCGACCAGTTGCCAGCTCCGAAGACATTATCCATCTGCTCCTCATTGCCCGTCAGACCCCAAGGCGCACCGCCATCTTCGGACCTCAAGTAAGCGACGGACGCACTAGTGAGTGTTGCCGAAGTGCAATAAATTCCCAGAGCGACAGTCGCGAAGCAGATATTCTTAAATTTCATAAACACAAACTGTGAACGGATAGTACTTTGAAGGATTTATTAAAAGAATTCGTCCAAACTGTCAATTCCAGTCCGGGACATTTTTGTACACTTTTAGGACAGCCTCCGATGCAAGCTCGAACATGTGGATGCTTGTGGCATCATCTCTAGCAGGAGGCCTCCGCAGGGGGGATGGGAATTCAACCCCAGACCCGGGCTCAAGGCTGGCTTGTGCGGCTTCGAAAGGACGTCAACGACGCGACTCCCGCTACCGAGTTTGTTGCACGACCACATAATCCGCATTTTTCCCGCGGATCCATGTCCCATTGAAGGAATACCCATTGTTCTGCCACCCGATGGAAAAGGCCGCCACAGGGTTCTCGATTTTTGTGCCTTCCATCTTGGATCCAAACAACTGGACAGCAGTCTCCACAGGCAGGTTCAGCACATCGGCATCGCCGATCTGCCGTCCCCCGGGCAAAGCCAAAGGGAGCGGAGAAACCACCATCCACTCGTAAAAACCAACGCCGGGATCTGGAACACCTCCATCACCATAACCGACGACTTTTGTGTTTCCCGCGAATTCGAGGCCGGAGTTCCTAGAAAGTTTCTCAAGTGCGGCCTCGGGCGTGGCCACTGGGGCTTCAATTTGCGCGACTGGAGGAGGAGGCTCGGGGACTGATCTCACCGCCGCGGGCACGGCCTTCGGCGTCTGAGTTTGAGCCTGAGTTTGCGACATGGGAGCGGGATCAAGGGTTTGGAGCGGCTCGGGATTAGATTGGGCACTCGGCGATTTCTCCCGGCAACCCGTGACTGAGGCCAGCACCGCGATCGCTAAAAGCGCCAAGGAAAATCGTGGCAATGTCGCAGTTCTCTTCATGGAGTGTCCAAGGCGGTTTGTCTCTTTATTCTCGATGCGACAGTAAAGTCGGCACTCCTTTGGATGCAAGGAAAACTCCGGGCCGTGCGTCCTTTGCGGATCCACGCTCGCTTCGTGGCTGTCTTGCGGCGTCGTGAACCAAAAATAACGGGCCCTCTGGTTGGGCATCATGGCAAACGGCGTAGCTGTGACGTTAACGTGGCCATGAATGATCTCAGTCGATGTGTCTGAGGATCTTGACCTGCGAACGAGCCGGTGGTTCAATCGATTCCACAGCGCGCGTCTTGCTCAGGGGTCATCATGGCAGGTCCATGACCTTTTGGTTTCTTTGCCAAGAGTATAAACTATCAAACTCAATTATGAAACAGCATTCCTTCAGCATCCTCAGTTGCCTCGTTGCCGGGTTGGTGGGGTTCGCTTCATCGCAGGTGGCGTCCAACGCCGCGGGAAAGGTAGCCGTTCAAACAGCGGCAAACGTCGTTGGCACCGGAGCGGATGCCTGGTCCTATCTGCTTGTCGAAGGAGAGGAGTATGTGTCCGAAACAAATGACTCGGAAGGGGTTGGTTTCACGCGGGTCGACTCGAGCGGAACCATCACCAGTTCGCTCGGCAATCCCGTTTTAGGCAAGAACACGACCGCCTCCAAGAAAGGAGCGTTGTGGATGCAAAATGCCGCCCGACATGGGGACAAAGTGACCTATAACGTGCAATTCGCGAAGGCAGGCACTTACTACCTTTACATGCGATTCACAATGTTTGAGAGCGGCGTGGGCCCAACGCATTATTTAAACGAGGATTCGTTCTTTGTGCCACCCGAGTTCGACAAAGATCCCCAAACAGACTGGCCGCTGAGCGACGCCGCCGGGCAGAACGGCGGTTACACTGAAGGCTGCTGCGATGGCGCCGGGTTCTTGTTCATCCCGGAAAAAGGAGGGGGAGGAGTCCGCGTGCCACGCCAAGTGGGGATCGACGCGGATGGCAACCCGACGGGGCAAGCCTATTGGGAAGGCAACTTCCATTGGAACGACCTGTTCTCGAGCCAGTTCTTGAATGCCGCAACTCAGGGCGAGCCGAGGGTGCGCCGCAAGTATGAAGTGACCGCCGCGCAAGTTGGCAAGACCCTCACTTGGACGATCTCCAACCGGGAAAGTGGCCTGGCTGTGGATGCCTGGCTGTTCAGCACTCATCCTGATTTGATGGATAAGTACTCCCAGGAAGAGCTTGATCAACTGATGATCGCTCCGGTGAAGGTGACGGCTCAAGAGCCTGGAAACGTGGTAGGAACGGGGGCCAACGCGTGGTCCTACCTGCTTGTGGAAGGCGAAGACTACGACTCCGAGAAGGACGATGCGCCCGGCGTGGGATTCACGCGAGTGGATGACAGCGGCGCCATCACAAGTTCTTTGGGCAATCCGGTTCTCGGCAAGAACACGACCGCCTCCAAGAAAGGAGCGTTGTGGATGCAAAATGCCGCCCGTCACGGGGATAAGGTGACGTATAACGTGAAATTCACCCAAGCAGGCACTTACTATCTCTACATGCGATTCACGATGTTTGAGAGCGGCGTGGGTCCGACGCACTATCTAAATGAGGATTCGTTTTTCGTGCCACCCGCGTTCGACAAAGATCCGCAGACAGATTGGCCGCTGGGCGACGCTGCAGGGCAGAACGGTGGTTACACTGAAGGTTGTTGTGATGGCGCCGGGTTCTTGTTCATCCCGGAAAAAGGAGGGGGAGGAGTCCGCGTGCCACGCCAAGTGGGGATCGACGCCGATGGCAACCCGACGGGGCAAGCCTATTGGGAAGGCAACTTCCATTGGAACGACCTTTTCTCGAGCCAGTTCTTGAACGCCGCAACTCAGGGCGAGCCGAGGGTGCGCCGCAAGTATGAAGTGACCGCCGCGCAAGTGGGCAAGACCCTCACTTGGACGATCTCCAACCGGGAAAGTGGTCTGGCTGTGGATGCCTGGCTGTTCAGCACGCATCCCGATCTGATGGATAAGTATTCGCAGGAAGAATTGGACAAACTTTTCATCAAACCCGCTGGGAAACTGACCGTTCAAGACCCGACGAAGGTCGTTGGAACAGGAGCGAATGCTTGGTCGTATCTGCTCCTCGAAGGCGAAGATTACGCGGTGGAAAAGGACGAGACGGCCGGTGTGGGATTCACTCGCGTGGATGACAGCGGAGCCATCACGAGTTCCTTGGGCAATCCGGTTCTGGGCAAGAACACGACCGCTTCCAACAAGGGCGCCCTGTGGATGCAGAACGCCGCCCGTCACGGCGACAAAGTGACCTACAACGTGCAGTTTGAGAAGGCAGGCACCTATTACCTTTACATGAGATTCACGATGTTTGAGAGCGGGGTGGGCCCCACGCAATACCTGAACGAAGATTCATTCTTCGTGCCACCCGCTTTCGACAAAGATCCGCAGACAGATTGGCCGCTGAGCGACGCCGCCGGGCAGAACGGCGGTTACACTGAAGGTTGCTGCGATGGCGCCGGGTTCTTGTTTATCCCGGAAAAAGGCGGGGGAGGGGTCCGCTTGCCGCGCCAGGTGGGGATCGACGCGGATGGCAACCCGACCGGGCAGTCCTATTGGGAAGGCAATTTCCATTGGAACGACCTGTTCTCGAGCCAGTTCTTGAATGCCACAACTCAGGGCGAACCGCGGGCGCGGCGCAAGTATGAGGTGACCGCGGCGCAAGTCGGCAGGCCACTCACCTGGACCATCTCCAATCGCGAGAGCGGCCTTGCCGTCGATGCCTGGCTGTTCAGCACGCATGCAGACCTGATGGACGCCTACTCTCAGGACGAGTTGGATCAGTTGTTGCTCGCCGCATCGCCGCGACCCAAATTGAGCGTGAGCGTGACAGGCAAAAACGCGACTTTCTCCTGGGCTTCGTCAAGCACCGGATTCGTTTTGGAAACTGCGGGGGCCGTCAACTCACCGACCTGGACCCTCGTTGCCACGCCCGCAGTGGTTGCCGGCGGTCAGAACTCGGTCACGGTGGACATCTCCAATGGAACTCAGTTTTATCGGTTGCGAAAACCCTAAGCTCCTGGCGCATCGCGAGCCGGATTTCGATCCGAACTGTTGTTAACGCGATTACGTAGAGTCACTCGAAAAGCAACGTCGCTCCGTATGCCGGAGCGGCGTCTTTTTTAGCTCCTGCCAATTCAAAATCGAATCACGGTGACCTTCAGAAAAGCCGACGCGGCGGCTCCCGAGTCGAAACCCCACGTTTCAATCGCTATATCGCTGTCCGTAGGCTGTGTGCCAAGCAACGCCGCCGGAAACCATGAAACCAAATCGAGCGAAGCGTCCACCCGAAACATGACGTCATCGGCGCGAAGACGCCGTGGAATCCGAACGACGAAACGGTGTCCGCTGTCCCACTCGAAGATGATGGATTCCGGCCCGGAGCTCGCATCGTCATCACGAGTGCCGAGCGCGTATTCAACGATGGCTGGCAGTCCATCATGGTCGGAATCCGCCGATGCCGACCCCGAAAAGATCGTGGCATCGGAAGTGCCGGGGGTGCCCATCGGTTCGGCGCCGGAGCGCCAAGCCGCTGGGTTTCCAAGCCCTCGAACCGGGTGGGCGAGAACCATCGAAAACGGTCTTTCCCGGCCGGCTCCCGGCCATGGATCACTCGCGGCGAATGCAAAGCTCGCCACCATGCTGCCGTCGGGCGCTCGAAGCGTGAGCCGCTCTCCAGCGGGTTCCAAGGTCCCCCTGTAGATGCCAGCGGGCGCTCCGGAATTGGTGTGGGCGCGATAAAATCGATGGAGATCTTTGACCAGCACCAATCGCTGGCCGGGCAAGAGAAGTGTGTCTCGATTATCTGGAAACCCGAAATCAATCCCTTCCGAGAATCGGGTTCCGCGAAGATTCACGGCGCGCTGGCTTACGTTCAGCAGCTCCAGAAAGTCGGAGCCAACCCTATTCGTGCGAGTCGAGGCGAAGTGAAGCTCGCTGATCGCGATATCTCCGGGGGATACCGGTGATTCCTCGACTTGAAAGAAAGTTTCGTTGAGCGCGGACCACAGCGCGCCGTCTCGAGTCCGGCTCTTGAGAATCGTGTTTTTGTTGATCTCGAATGATCCCCCGGATTCGTAGGGCTGAGCGCCAGGCGAAACCGCGCCGCCTGGCAGGCGGGGATCGCTGCCATCCAGGGTGAACAGGATCTTACCGCGAGGCAGGGGTTGGAATCGTGCGATGTAGCCGCGGGGAACCCTGCCTCCAGGATGATTGAGCGCGGGCGCGTCAATGGCCGGATAAAACCCTGCAGAACGCCATTGGGTCAACACTTCTGCGGTTCGCCGAGGGAGCCAATTGGTGAGGGCATAGTCTCGGCGTCCAGCCCACGCGGAGGGGGAAAGATAATTCCAGCGGGCCGCCTCGGCGAGGAAAGCTCGGTTAATTTCATCGCAAGCTCCCTGAAGCCGCGCTTTGTTTCGCTCAGGCGTGAGTGCCCCTTCTCGAAAAAGCGCCGCATGGATGCGGTCCGCAAGCAGCATTTTGTAATCCGAATTCCCTTCCTTAAGCAGCATCGAGAAAATGCTGCCGGGACCGTCACCCGCCGAGCGACCTGGAGCCCCGCGGGTCGTCCGATTGTTGGCGGCGCAATACCAGGGTCCGCAGAACCAACCATCCGCGTCGTTGAGAACAAACTTAAAGCCCGATCCGGGAACGGTGGGCCCGACGCACCTGTATTCGTCCTCGCTGCCTCCAAACATCCACATCAGCATGTAATCGACATACTGGGGCACGTCGAGCCACGCTTTGACGGCGGCGTAATTGCCGCGCAGTCCTTTTATTCTGGTCCAGGTGGAACCATCACCGTCGTAAGGAACGCCAGGATCGGGCCACCCTCCCACGTTCCAGTTGCCGTTGATGGACTCGTAGTCCTCGCGAGCGCCACCCAAGTAGCGGCGGTGCATGGCCGCGCCCCATCGTTCACGAAGATGGTAGAGCCCCCAATAGGAGCCGTTGAGATAGAGATGAACAAATCGTCCGTGAGGATTAAGGTGGCCCATCTCAAGAAGAGTGTCGTCCGTGAACAGGTTCGACATGTAGAAGCCCCTTTGTGACATGTCATGCGAACCTCCGCGGAGTTCGAGTTGGTCGAATTCGTCGACCGCGGGGTAGGTTTTGTCTCGGCCCTTAAAAATCTCGCCTTTGACTCTGGGGACGCCGTATTCGGGGCGGAAATAGAGTCGGAAATTCTTCTTCGCGAAATCCGTGAATGCGCCTCCGTACAGCCTGGCGCCGCACTCCGCCTGAAAGCCATTGGCACCGGCTGGATCGAGCCACTCGATGGAAGCGAGCGTTTCGGTGGTTCCGTTGATCGTGCGGTCCGTGGCGAGAGACATGCTCGGGACGTCGAGCAAGCCGGGTCGAATGGCATTCGCGTAGGACGCGTTCCGGGTGATGGCTGTGTTCATGACGGGCGCGGCGACCACCTTGTCCGGGAAGATGTAGGTATGAGTGTCCACGGGTGAGGGAGCCCAGCCTTCCCGGAATGCAGCGACACGCAGCACCGTGTTGTTGGCGACAACGAAAGGCGATTTGTAGGTTGAACCGCTCGCCATCGTGGGGGCGGTTCTGTTGGTTGTGAAACGCACGATGGCATCGGGTGTCTTCGACGATAAAGCCACAGTGATCGGCGCGTCGTAAAAGCCACGCTCGGCGTTGATTGTCGGCGCTGCCACGACGCCGAAATAAGCCTGTCCGTTCGGTTTGCCGGGAGTCGCCGGTCGCATGAATCCAATCGATCCGTCCGACGCCTGGCCGAAAGAGACATTCTCCCATTGGACCGGGAAGTTCTTGGGAACCGGATAGGTCGCCGGGAACTGTTGAATCACGGTGAGGCCGTCACGATCGATGAGCCCCAAGTAGCCCCCGCTCGCGCTGAGCTTGAAATTGGCATGCCACAAATCGAGGGGGTCAATGCGATTCTTCCCGGAAGCGAAGAGCACGAAATAGCCCAGCGCCGGAATCCGAACGGCAGGCAGCCTCCACATTCTCGGGTTCTTCGCGCTGTCGGTCAGAAAGTAGCCGTCGATGTTCAGGCCGAAGGAATTTGGGTTGTGCAACTCAATCCAATCCGGGGACTCGCCATCGCTGTCCTTGAGGCCACCGGCGTTGGCCGCCATGAACTCACTGATTCGGGGTGGTTGGAGAGTCACGCCAACGCCGATGGAGATCGAAGACGTCGCGGCGCCTCCCGCGTTGGTGGCGGTGAGGGTGTAGGTTGTGGTCGCGGAGGGTGTGATTCTCTGGCTGCCGTTGTTGTGGGGAATCGTCCCAAATCCGGGCAAGAGCATCACGCCGCTCGCTCCTGAAATCGTCCACCGAAGCGTGGTCGATTCACCTGGCGCCAAGGTGTCCGAATCAGCGGCAAAGCTGACGATTGAGGGAGGAATTCCTCCGTAAACCTCGATTTCAGCGATTTGAGGATTGTATGCGGCGCCGCTATTGTTCACGACACGCACGAAGCGCCCCTGAAAAAGGCCCGCGGGATTGAGGCCCGAGGTGAGCGTATCCATCCCCCCGGTTGGCGGGAACGAGTTGTCCGAGCGCATTTCCGCGGACCAATTCAAAGGCCCGTGGTCGCCCTCAAGATCCTCGTAAACTTCGACGCGATAACGCGTCAAGCGCTCCGGGCAGCATCCATCGGCCCGATTTCGGAGCGCGATTCTTTCCAACGAATGAGATCTGCCCAAGTCGACTTCAAAGTAGTAGCCTCGCGTGCCCGTGGCGGCGAGGGGATGTGTGAATGTGGCGTTGTTTCCGTCCGTGAGCGTGGAAACCGCCAGGCCGCTCCAAGTTGGGCCCGATGCCGTGACGGGCTGACCGCGGGCGAGGTTCAACTGAGGCGCGGGCTGGCCATGAACCGAGCCAGCCGCCCACAGCGAAACGATCAACCTTAAAACGGCAGTTGAACCTCGTGGAGATGTGCAGAAGCCTGGATGAGAAAGGTTTGACGAAGAACGAGGCATATCCCTTGTGGATCTGGTGAGTGATTCGGAAAAGCTTTATCGCCAGGATCTTGCGAAGATTCGCCAGGGGCAACCGCCGTTTTAAGGATCAAGGCCTGGAGGGTCCAAGGCGAAGCCATAGCGATTTCAGATGCGCCGGTTCCGAGCGTGTCACGGGAAAGTCGGGCGGCTGTGGCTGGTAATGTGATTGAAGCACCGGTCGGGCTAGGGTGAAAAGCGTTTCTCGGATGGTTGCATCGAACTTTTCAGGAGCTATTCCCATGCCATTCGTGGACAGAAACAAAACTCCGCCCGGCTTGACGACAGCCGCGGCGGAAGCGGCGAGTTCAGACAAATCCCGATCGATCTTAAAGCTCCCATGCTCTTTGGATTGGGAGAAAGTGGGGGGATCTGCGATCACCAAGTCGAAGACGCGTCCCTTTTTCGCGAAGCGTCTCAGCCAGTCAAAGGTCTCCCCCTGGAGGAAATCGTGATCCTCCGGCCGGCACTGGTTGTGGGCAAAATTAGTGCGGCCCCAATCCAAATACTTCTTTGAGAGATCAACGCTGGTGGCGCGCGCTCCGGCGAGGGCCGCGCACACCGAGAAACCGCAGGTGTAAGCAAACAAGTTCAAACAAGTGGTCCCATTCAAACCCTCGTCCCGGATCGGAAATCCTGGGCTCACGTAGTTTGCAGCGACACGCCGCCGGTTGTCGCGTTGATCCAGAAACAACCCGACTGAATACCCTTCGTTAAATCGTATTTCAAAACGGACCCCGTTTTCCTTGACGATCACCGACGGAGACTCCTGGCCGCCGGACACTTGTTGAGGCGAGATCTTGGCGCGGGACTTGCCTTGGATTTGGCGCTCGAGAGCCTTATGCCAAACCGATCGCGAACGGGTCTGAACCGCGACGGCTTGGACGATCTCGAGTTCCCGGGGCGTCAGCGGTGATTCGGACTGGCAAAGCAGTCTGTCTGCGAACTGCTCCAGATAAAGCCCTTTCACAACGTCCCCCAATCCGTGTCGGATTCGGAAGGCGTTGGTGCATTCGGGATCGATGATGACGTTCCGAATTTGATCGGCTTGGGACTCCTCGAACCTTGGCGGGGTGGAAAAGCGGAGTGTTTTGCCTGAGGCCGGATCGCTGAATTCGAGGCAGGCCGCATGCAAATGGAGGCGATTCGCCGGGGATCCGCCATACAAGGTGTCGCCCAGGATGGGAATCCCCAGATGAGCCGCGTGCACTCGGATCTGATGGGTTCTGCCCGTGAGGGGGACAGCCTCGACCAGGGTGCCCGCCGGGTGCGGGCCGATTTTTCGGAACCGGGTGAGGGCTTCATGAGAACCTTGCCCCGGTGGGGAGACCGCATAAGTGTCCCCAACCTTGTGGATCTCCGAATCAACCGTTTGTTGGTCGAATTCGACGAGCCGATCCGTGACGAGGAAGTATTGTTTGCGTGTGGACCGCCGCGTGAACTGGTCTGTCAACGACTTGTTGGCCAGACTGCTTTTGGTGAAGACGAGGAGGCCCGAGGTTTCCTTGTCGAGCCGATGCACGATCGCCAAGGTTGCCCACTTGCGTTCTCGATTTCGGAGCCACTCGTAGAGGCCTTCGCCCGCCCACGGAGAAGGGCTGTGAGTGTTCCAGCCCGCCGGTTTGTTGGTGACCAGCAGATGCTCGTCCTCATGAACGACGAGCGGGGAAGGCGCCGCTTGGAGATGATCCGGGCCGTTCACCAAAAATTCCAGGCGCCCTTCCAGACCACCCAAATGCCAAGCAGAAAATTGGTGATCGCGTGCGCCGTGATCGCGTCGCCGAGGCGGCCCTTGCGGAGCACGAGCCATTGATAGGCCAGCCCGCAGAGGATGCCCGCCAGCCACTCATGATGGGCGAATCCAAACACACCAGCCGTGATCGCCAACGCTTTCCAACTCTTGGCTGAAAGACCGACTTTCATGAAATCCTGATCCACCATGTATCGGTAAATGAAGGATCTGTAAAAAATCTCTTCAATGGGGGGAACAATCAGTGAAGACCCAAGAATGCGAGTCGCGATCACCGCCATCGCCATGGGAGATCCTTCGCCAAACTCCACATTGGGGTTCCAAGGCTTGCCTGCCTCGGAGAGCTTTGGGTAGAGCGAATCGAGGCCGACCCAAGCCACGAACACCCCCACGCCCACCAGTAAAGCCTCGACGCTGAACTTCCATTTCATCTCTTCGACCGCGGGTCGCACTGCCCAGATCATCCACGCTCCGAGGATCGTCTTCAGCGCGTAAATCCAGTAGCGCGAAGATTCCACCAACTGGCCTTGACACGCGGTCAGAGCGACAAAAATGACGAATGGAGCGACCCGTGCATGGATCGGCGTTTGACGAAAAAAGTCGACGAGAATCATGCAATCCTGGATTCGTGGAGGCTCGTGTCGGGCTGGGGGGCGAGGCGCGGGTTTCGCTGTTCCGGGTATTGAATGATTCTCCTTGATGAATGGATTACTTCAGGGAAAACACTTTCGTTTGAGCGTTCCACTCAAGCGTCACGGTGCTACGTTCGATCTTTTTCACAACCATGCCATCCAATTCTTCACCCAAAGCCAAGACTTTGCCATTGATGAGCACGGAAGGATTCTTGATGCGAAAAACGATGCCTTGGAGCTTGACTGCGGGAAATGATTTGCCGCCCGACCAGACGGAGACCTTGGGTGGATCCGCTCGCGGCGGCGCGGGCGTTGGAGAACCGGGCGCGGCGGGAGCGGCCTTCTGCGGCTTGGCGGAGGCGGCCACGACAGGGGGTGCCGCGTGAGGCTTCACATCCGCGGGCGGCTTGTCTCCTGGGGAAGCCACCGGCGTCGAAATGGGCGTCGTGGATACGGTTGAACTTGGGGCTTCCGCGGCCGCGGGGACGTTTGGAGAGGCCGCGGGGGCGGCGGATTTCGGCTTATCCTGGGGCGGCGAATCCGTGGCCACTTTGTTTGATTGAGTCACGGCCGGGGAGTTCGGCGGAGCGCCGCCAGAATGCTTTCTTGCGTCAAGGAATGCCCAGAGGGCCGCGCCCAGGCCAAGGACAGCGATGCTCGACATGACGATCAGCACCGTTTGCCTGGAGGTTCTGCGTTTGCGCCCCCCAACGACGGGTTGCAGTGGAGCCCCTGCCGTCGGGCTTCTTGGCGGAGTGCCCTGTTTTGAGGATTGACTGGCTCGCTTGAGCGCGTCGTTGATCAGGCTCATGTGTTGATCCTACCTTCAAGTTCGCGAATTGCCAGCCCAACCATGCGGTAGTTCACCCAGTCGCACTGGTTCACGAACGCCGCCAGCAGGCATTTGTCGCACACCGCGTTCACCAATCGAGGAATGCCCCCAGTGTAGCGCAGCACGCGCCACAACGCCATCGTTGTGAAATAAGGCGGGCCTTTGGCGCCTGAGACTTGGAGCCGGTGTTGGATGTATTGCCCAATTTCCAATCGCTTCAGCGGCCTCAGATGGTAGCGGACGGTAATGCGCTGGCGCAACTGGCGCAACTCCGGATGATTGAGCCTGTCCCGGAGCTCCGGCTGGCCCATGAGCACGATCTGCAAGAGCTTGCGGTCGTCGGTCTCCAGGTTGGAAAGAAGCCGCACTTGTTCCAGCAGCGCATTGGTCAGATCTTGGGCTTCATCAATAATCAACACGGCGTCCTTCCCATGCTCCACCTGTTGAAGAAGAAACTGGTTGATCTCGGCGACTGTCTCGAGGCGGTCCATCCCCTTGACTTTGAGGCCAAACTCCATCGCCACCGCTTTCATCAACAAATCCGCGTCCAGGACCGGGTTCAGAATCAGGGCCGTGGCGAAATGATCTCCGAGCTGTTCGAGCATCGCCCGGCACAAGGTGGTCTTGCCGGCGCCGACTTCCCCCGTGAGTTGGACGAACCCCTTGCGTTCTCGGATCCCATAAAGCAAATGGTTTAGCGCCTCCCGATGTTTGGCGCTAAAGAACAGGAACCTCGGATTTGGAGTAATGGTAAAGGGCGGTTCACTAAGCCCAAAATATTCCAAATACACGGTGCTTGTTTACCCGAGGCACCTTGCGAAGAAAAGAAAAACGTGTGCGGGCAAGCCCGCGACTTGCCAGAGATTCACTGGCCCACCGGCAAAACCGGAATTTATGTTCGCACGGACCCTTAGCCCGCTTCGCCTGCGGTGACGGCGGCACTTGGGAGGCGGCGCGGGATTTCCCCGGCTCGATAACCAAACCCCGTGGGGCCCAAGGTGCCTAGCTCGACGCATCCCTTCTCGCGGCGGTACAGCCCCGGATGGATCGACGCCTCGGGCTCCGAGGCTTGAGGATAAAACTGCATCGAGTTGGTTTCGACACCCATGATGGTTCCGACATGGGCCGCGAGAAGGAGATGAGGCACCTGGGCGAGCATGGGATTGGTGAGATCTTGAACCATGAGCGTCATCCCATGCGCCTTTGCCCAAGCCGCCGACAGCAGGGCCCCAGTCTGGGTCTTGCAAGTTTTGAGGGCCACGCCAGTCCACCCAAGCTCGCGGCCCAACCGGATATGCTGCCAATCGTGCGCGCTCTCATCCAGAAACAGCGGCTTTCGGGCGGAAACGGAACGTACATCGATCCTTCGAGCCTCGAGGTCGTAAGGAAAAGGTTGTTCAACGTACAGGATCATCCCATAAAGCCGCGGAAAGTCGTCGCGCAACCGATCGAGGATTTCGTTGACGTAGTCCGGCTCGTCGACGGTGCAGTTAAAATCCGCGGTCAGCCAATCCACCCCGGTCTCCAACGCGATCCGCCCCACGCGGACCACGCGTTCATAGTCCCAACGATCGTCATTGCCGCGGAGTTTGATCTTAAGACATTTGAGTCCATCGCGGCGAATCCAATCAGCGAGCAAAGTGGGGTATCCGTCGCGCGGTTCACTTCCTGTGAGGTCGGCCTCGGTGAGAGGATCGACGCCGCCGACCAGATGCCATGCCGGCAAACGAGGCTTTGGGGATTCCGTTACAAAGTCAGAGGCGTAGCGCTTCGAAAATGACACATCGCCACGCGCCGGCTCCAGGAAATCCGCGAGATCTTTAGACGCGAGATCAGAACCGTAGGTCGAGTAGGTCGGCCGACTGAGCAGGTTCCCGTAAGCATCATGAAGAGCTTGATCAACGACCGAGGCGCAGACGAGGGCCGCGAGCCACGGGATCCGCGCTCCGGGCTGCCGAGTGGCGTTGGCGGCCGCCAGCAGAAGAGGCAATTCGGACGTGAGGAAGGCGTGGCCGACCTCCAGCGCGGTCCCCATGGCATCGAAGCCGGGCCAATGCCTCGCGATCCGCTCGCAGAGTTGTTGGAGAGCTTCGAGTCGTTCGCCGTAGGGAATCGAGCTTGGCCAAACCCACGTGACGCTTAACGGCGTTTCGCCCCAGCCTTCTGCCTCGTGGCCGGCCCGATCGCGGATCCGCACCCGGGCCCGAGCACAGGTGACTTGCGTCAACGTTTCCTTGCCGAATTTTAATGGAACCCGGTTTTGAATCGGCAGGTAGAACAACTCGACGCCCACCACGCGTGCGCCCGACATTTTCGGAGTGGAAATCGAGGGTGTCATCAGGAGAAAGGTTTCATGAAGCGTGAGGCATGTCCTTGATGGATCTGGCGAGTGGTTTGGAGACACTTTATCGCCAGGATCTTGGGAAGGTTCGCCATGGGCAGCTGCCGTGTTAAGGTTCGATAGGCCCTTTCGAGGCTGTAATTCCAACAGCGAAAGATCCCGATGTTAGGCCGCCTTGGCTCGAATCGCCTCGCTCATGCTGTCGAAAATGCGGCGGCCATCAATCCCCCCGAGCAGGGGTTCGCAAGCGCGGTCAGGATGTGGCATGAGGCCGGCCACGTTGCGCGCCTCGTTGCAGATGCCGGCGATGTTGGCGACGGAACCATTGGGATTGGCAAGATCGGAGACGTCTCCGCGCGCCGTGCAATATTGCCAGAGGATTTGGTTGCGCGACCGCAGGGTTTCCAGCGTCGAGGGATCCGCGAAGTAGCATCCGTCCCCATGGGCGATCGGGATGCGAAGGATTCCCTCGGCCGGGATCTTGGATGTGAACGGGGAGCCGCGTGAAACCGTTTTCAGAAAGACCTGTTCGCAGCGAAACTGAAGAGATCGGTTTCGCACCAGGGCGCCGGGGAGCAGGCCGGCTTCGCAGAGGATTTGGAAACCATTGCAGATCCCAAGGACGAGCCCTCCTTGGTCCGCGAACAGCCTCACCGCTTGCATGACGGGACTCAATCGGGCGATGGCGCCGCAGCGGAGATAATCTCCGTAACTGAAGCCGCCCGGGATGATCACGGCGTCTGCCGCGCCCAATGAATTGTCCTTGTGCCAAACCAACCTTGCGTGATGACCCAGCAGGCGGGCGGCGTGAATGCAATCCTGGTCGCAGTTGGATGCGGGAAATTGTAGGACGGCAATATTCATAAAGTCGAAGCAAAGATCTTTGAATTCTCAACGGATGATCTCATGAGTGAGGCTTCGCGGATTTGGCTGGTTCAACTCCACCATTGTCCTTTGGCCGGGATCGACCTCGTCCGTCTTTCTAGACTCTTTACTCCCGTTCAGGAGCGCGCATAAAAATTCGTCCGCGATGTCATGAGGACCGGCCTCGGTGGCCTCTATTGAATCTCGAGGCGGTAATCCTCGATGACGGGATTGCTGAGGAATCGACGGCACGCGTCGTCAAGCTTCTGGCGAATTTCCGCGGGTTCATTTCCAATGAGCTCGATTTCGAGGAATTTCCCCACATGGACCGCGCCGATGCCGGTGTAGCCCATATGTTCCAGGGCGTTTTGAACGGCCTGGCCTTGAGGGTCGAGGACGGCCCTCTTGGGCGTGATAGTGACTGTTGCTTTCATCGTGAATCCGTTGCGCGGGGTCATGGCGCCGCGCCCGCCCGGGCTGCATGGCCCAGTTCGCAGCCAATGCATGATGCTGGTGTAGGTTAAACCTCAAGGTGTGGCGAGTGCAAAATGGACTCCGTTTCTCCATGACAGGAGCAATACATGAGGTGAGTTGTCGCTGTCCGGTTTGAACCGGATCCAATAGGCGGTGGCACACAAGCCATCACCAGGATGCATAGGTCAACCACTGGTTAATCTGTTGTCACCGCGTATTTTGAGGTTGGATCCATTGGGGCGTCGATGTTAGATGCGGTTCATGCGGAAACTTTTGGTGATGACGTGGCTCCTCGCTGGCGCCGTCTGGGCGGCATTCACAGCGGAAGCTCAAAATCAAAAGCTCAACCTGTTCATCTGGAGCGAATACCTCGATCCCGCCGTGACGAAGGATTTCGAGCAGGCTTTTCATTGCAAAGTGGTCGTGGATGTCTACGAGGACGCCGAGAGCATGCTATCGAAGCTCCAGGGGGGCGGCGTGTCGCGGTATGACGTTGTGGTGCCTCCGGACCACTTGGTGCCGTCGATGATCCATTTGAAGCTGCTCGCGCCGTTGCGGTTGGAACGTATTCCCAACCTCAAAAATCTGGAATCCAAGTTCCTGAATCCACCTTATGATCCTGGCAATCGATTCAGCGTGGCCTATCAGTGGGGAACGGTGGGGGTGTACGCGAGGAGGAGCGGCGGGAAGCCGATCGACGAAACTTGGGGCATTTTTTTCGACCGCGCTCTGCAGCCTGGCCCGATTGCGTTGATTGATTCGTCGCGAGATCAAATCGGCATGGCTCTGAAATACCGAGGGCACAGCTTGAATTCCACGGATTTGAAGCAGTTGAGGGAAGCACGAGATCTGATCGTGGAGGCGAAGAAGCGCGCGGTCTCCTTCGAAGGAAGCGTTGGGGGCAAGAACAGGGTGCTGGCGAAGACGGCGAGGGCGGTGATTGTTTACAGCGGGGAGGCGGGCCGTGGGATGGCCGAGGATCCGGACACTTACTACTTTATCCCCCGGGAAGGCAGTCAGATTTGGGTTGATAACTTGGCTATTCCCGCCAAGGCGCCGAATCGAGATCTGGCCGAATCGTTCGTGAATTATATGCTCGATGGCAAGGTCGGGGCCCGCGTCTCGAATTTTACAATGTTTTCCTCGCCGAATCGGGCGGCCAAAGAATTCATCAAGCCGGAGTCTCTTAAAAACCCGGTTCTCTATCCTGACGAAACAGTCATGAAAAAGCTGGAGTTTCTGCTAGATCTCGGCGCGAACACAAAGCTCTTTGACGAGATTTGGACGCACGTGAAGTCGAAGTAAGAAAGTCACGCCGGCACTTGCGAGGAAGGAAGCGGGCCGGTATTAAACCGGGGGGGACGAACTTTCACCTCCGCTTCCTGGGTAGGCCGGACCTCCAAAAAATGGACGGGAGTTGGAGACATGAACCAGGTGCCGCCTCTCCCGCCCTTCCGCCGTCGCCACAAGGGCTATGGCGGACAAGTCGGGCACCCTCTCCTCCGCCACAAAGCGGAGGAGAGGGACGGGGAGAGGAGCGTGCTCCTCCGCTTCCTGGGTAGGGAGACCTGGGCGTTGGGCAGTTGGGCACCGGTGCATCCGCGAGTTGTCGGTGAATTTGGCTGGCAGCCCGGAGCGCGGTTGTGTGCGAAGCACCAGCCGCAGCAGGTTCGGCGTGGCTGCGAGCCTGAGATACTGCTGCG
>SXGS01244481.1_pt1 | contig 19758 bp, 22 predicted proteins | sample 3174681 | NCBI WGS metagenome assembly SXGS01 (sample SAMN11356861, study PRJNA531348) | freshwater metagenome | isolation source: freshwater sample F1-80 | place: China: Fuxian Lake, Yuxi | collected 2017-12-25 | reverse complement strand
GTTGCGCCGTTTGCTTCCGTTGCCTTTACCGAGACCGTTTATTAGGATCGGACCTCATGGAAAACTTATGGGACCGTGCTGAAGAGCTACTTGCTGCCGGGAAACCGTTCGTGCTTGCGACGATCATTCGCACCCGTGGGTCAGTGCCACGCGAAGTTGGCGCGAAAATGGTCGTGCCGCGTGAGGGGCAACCGTTCGGAACGATTGGTGGCGGCTGCGGCGAGGGTGAAGTCTTGCGCCGCGCCTATCCATTATTCGAGGAAAATCTGCCGCCTCGCGTCGTCGAAGTCGATCTGACTGGCGATTTCGATCAAGATGAAATTCAAGTCTGCGGTGGGCTGATGGATGTTGCTCTCGATATGTGGCGACCCGAGGAACATCGGGCATTGGCGCATGCGCTTGCTGAAGCGACCCGTACTCGGCGACCGGCAGCGCTCGTGACCGCTATTCACGACGTGCAAGCGCTGCCTGCGGGCACTAAAAGTTGTCTGGCTTTAGGAGCCGAAGGCTCGGTGCTTACCCCAAGTGTGTCACTCGACGAACGCGCTGTGCAAGCGTTTTCGTCCTCGGTTTCTGTTGGCAAGCCCGAACTCTTCAGCATCTCCCCGCAAGGTGAGGTGGTCGAAGACTCGGTGGCACGCCATGAAACGTGGCCGCGCGTTTTCGTCGATGTGCAACCTGGACTGCAAACCCTGGTCATTTGCGGTGCCGGTCACATTGCCCAGCCGTTGTGCGAGATCGGCCACATGATGGGATTCCGCACTATCGTAGTGGATGACCGCTGGGCATTTGCCAACCGCGAACGCTTTCCTCATGCCACGGAAGTGCGCGTTGGTCCGTTCGCTGAAGTATTAGAGAGTCTCGACCTCAATTCGCAAACCTTCGTCGTCGTGGTGACGCGCGGGCACAATTGGGACGAAACCTGCGTGCGCATCGCTTTGCAGAAGAACCCTGGGTATCTCGGCATGATTGGCAGCAAACGTCGCGCGAAAGCGACCTTGGAACGCTTAGTCGAGCACGGCTACAGCACTGAATCCTTGAGCCGTATCCATACGCCGATGGGGTTGGACATCGCGGCTGAGACGCCAGCCGAGATTGCGGTTGCTATCGCCGCTGAGATTGTGCGCGTACGTCGGCACGGGTCACTCGAAACCCTTCCACTGGCTGCGAAATCGCGTGCTAGCGGACCATTGAAGTTTAACGGCTGATTCCCGTTTCCCCCGGGTCGGGCACTCCAAGCAGCCCGTCATTCCGGGCGAGCAACGCGAGACCCGGAATCCAGGCACAGAACCTGGAGTCCCGCCTGCGCGGGAATGACGAACCAGGAGAACCTACGGTTTCTGCCCAGTTGCTGGGGGACTTGTGCTGTGGGCAACTCGGAATGACAGACAACGAAAGGCTCAGAGTTTCGTTATGATCTCCGGCATCATCCTCGCAGCTGGCGAATCTCGCCGCATGGGTTCGCCCAAGGCGCTGCTCCGCTATCAAGGGAAGACTTTCATCGAACGCATTTGCCACAACTTTCTGGCGGCTGGCGTCGATGAGTTGATCGTCGTGCTCGGTGCACGCGCCGAGGAGCTGCAACGCGCCATTCCTGCGCATCCCGCGCTGCGTACGGTTGTGAATCCCAACTATTTCCAGGGGCAGCTTTCTTCGCTCATGGTTGGCATTGGTGGCGTGTCTGCCGAAAGCGCAGCCGCAGTTGTGAATCTGGTCGATCATCCGATGGTAGAGACCAGCACGATCAAGGCATTGCTGACCTCGTTTCGTGCCGAGCCGATGCCAATTCTTATTGCGGCTTACCACGGCAAGCGCGGACATCCGGTGTTGTTCTCCCGCCACGTATACGGTGAGATTCTCGCCGCGCCACTCGATCAAGGAGCAAAAGTGGTCGTGCGTAAAGACCCGAATCGGGTGCGTGAGCTGGAGTTTGATGACCCTGGGATTCTCGCGGATATCGACACGCCAGAGGATTATCGGCGGTTCGTCGGCGGGAAAGCGTAGGGGCGGCCCTGCGTGGCCGCCCTCAGCAAGGGCAACCATAGAGAGTTGCCCCTACATCTCAAATCAAAGCAAAAGACCCGGCGAGCTACGCCGTCTTCTGCAAAAACTCCACAGGCACGCCGTCGGGATCTTCCGTGTAGAAGCTGCGCATAGTGGGCGCGATCTGCACGAGACCCGAAGTAATGACCACATCGCCCCGTTGCTGCACTTCTTTGAGCTTGGCCTCGACATCAGGAATATAGATACACAGGTGCGGACTGCCGACGTTGTTGTGGTGGAGATCCAGCGTCGTTCCTCCCTTTGCCACATACTCAATAAGCTGGAGCATGAAGGAGTCGAGCGTAAGGTGCGCGACTTTCAGTTCCGCGCCCGGGTTATTGGTCAGCACATCGAATTGCTCGCTTCTGACATTCATCATCTTAAACTCAGTCTCCTTCATTCCTACGACATCGCGATAGAACGCGACCGAGCGCTCCAGATTCTTGACCGTCAGTCCGACGTGAAATAGTTCTGACATAATCCTTTCCTCCTTTTCTCTGTGCTTCTGCCTGTGTTCGTGATAGAGCAGATGGCAGTTTAGGTCTAGAGGTCGGGGAATGCACTGTTCCGCTTGCCAGCATGAGAATCGTGAAGAGGCGAAGTTTTGTGAAGCCTGCGGGCAGAAACTTGCGCTGACCTGCTCGGCGTGCGGTAATCCGGCGCGAGCAGGAGCGGCGTTTTGCGATACCTGCGGCACGGCGCTCAAAACTAAGTCAAAAGTCAAAAAGCAAAGGTCAAAAGGCAAAAACCAATCCCTAACCCCTAATCCCCAATCCCCATTGGGTGAGCGTCGCCAACTCACCGTGATGTTTTGTGATCTCGTCGGGTCCACGGCGTTGTCGGCGCGGCTGGACCCGGAAGAGTTACGAGCTGTTGTTCGGGACTACCAACACGTTTGTGGCGAAGTGATCCGCCGGTTTGATGGGCACGTGGCGCAATATCTCGGCGACGGCGAAAAACGTGAACAACTCGCGCTGGGCGAAACGCCTAATCTTGCCGCGCGGCTGCAAGGCGTCGCCGAGCCTGACACGGTTGTCGTGAGTGCGGTGACATATCGGCTCATTGAAGGGTTGTTCGATAGCGAAGACCTCGGTGCTGTGGAGTTGAAAGGCATCGCCCTCTATGACCCCCAGCAGCACCGTGCTCTGGCTGTTCTCTATGGTGGAGCTGACCCTGGGATGTATTGCCTCTCAGGTGTGGCCTTCGCCCTCTGGAATCTTGGCTATCCGACCCAAGCCCTGAAGCGGAGCCAAGAGGCGATTGACCTGGCCCAGGAGCTGTCTCACCCTCATAGTCTGGCTTTTGCCCTGAGCCTTGCTGCTAGGGTCCATCAGCTCTGTCGGCGGGAGCAGGCCGCCCAAGACCTGGCAGAGGTAGTCATTGCGCTCTCGACCGAGCAAAGGCTTGCGTTCTGGTTAGCGTGGGGAACCACCGTGCGAGGAGGAGCGCTGGTCGAGCAAGGGCGGGGAGAGGAAGGAATTGCACGGATACATCAGGCTTTGACACGAAAGATTTGCAGGAGGCGAAGGCGCTGTTAGTGGAATTGGAGGGATGACGTGTGGACGCTGTGTACTCGGTGGACGGGGTGCCGATTCGTCTTACTGACGAGAGATGGGAGCACATTGTCAGCAACAAACCCTACATGTCAGCATATTATGAAACAGTGCTCGACGCTATTGAACGCCCAACCTGGATTCTGCGGGGATATGCTGGAGCTCTCGTCGCTGTTTTATCTTTAGGTAAGCGGCAATATCTTCATGTGGTGTATCGTGAACTCGACCAACAGGATGGTTTCATTGTGACAGCTTTTATTTCTCAGAAGGTGAACCGGAGTGCGATCATATGGCCAAAGAAGCGTTAGCGAAAAAAAGTTTAGGACACTTGCTGAAAGCCGTTTCGCATTTGGTACAGTTGCCAAAACACCGCATGTGGTTGGACTACGATGAGGACGCGGATGTCCTGTATATGCATTTCGTAGAGAAGGCAGACGCAACCCACAGTGAAATGCGGGAGGATGGCGTCATTTTCGATTACAGAGATAAAGATCTTGTAGGAGTCACCGTACTAGAGGCTTCACAGCGATAGATGACCTGCCTCTTTACAGACGAGAAAGGGCTGTCATTGCCCGACGCCCCTGAGAGGAGAACGAGCCAATGGAATGGGATACGGTCCGTTTTGAGCGCGAAGAGCAGGTGGGCTATGTGATCTTGGATCGCCCGGCATCGCTGAATGCCGTGAACGATCAGCTCATTCTCGATCTTGAATCCGCCTGCCAGGCTATCCAACGTGAGGCGGACCTGCGGATAGTCGTGGTGAAAGGGGAAGGCCGAGCGTTCTGCTCGGGGATGGACCTTACTGCCGCCGCGCATCGTCCCCCAACTCCTGAAGCGTTGACTGCGGCGTGGCTACCGTGGATGCGTGCGCTCCACATCTTGGAAGAGCTTCCCCAGCTCACGATTGCCTCCGTTCATGGTCCCTGCCTGGGGGCGGGGTTCGAGTTGACGTTAGCTTGCGATTTTCGCATTGCGGCGACGACGGCATTTTTCTCTTCGCCGCAGGTGCTCTACGGCTCGCCGGCAGATGCCGGACCAACCTACCGCTTGCCGCAGTTGATCGGACTGGCCAAAGCTTTGGAGATCGTCATCTTGGGTGAACGCTTCAATGCTGCGCAAGCCGAACGCTGGGGGTTGCTCACGCGGGTAGCAGAGCCTGAAACCTTGGCTGAGGAAACGAAGAAGTTGGCCGACCGTTGCCTACAAGTTGGAGCGAAGGCGGCGACCGCTGCAAAATTCTTGCTACGCGACGCCGCCGCGATGGATTTTGCGACTTTGACTGAAGCAATCGACCGCGCTCGCTCGGATTCTCTGGCCACCGGCGAGCTTGATGAGTCGATGCAGGTGTACCGCGAGAGACGGAAACCGCGCGTCTGATGGTATGCGCGACGTTATTCTCTCCTTCATCGCCGCGCTGCGCCAGGCTGGGCTGCGAGTCTCGCTCAGCGAAAGTATGGATGCCCTGCAGGCTCTGGCTGCGGTAGGAGTTGAGAAAGATCTCTTGCGCGAAGCCTTGGCTGCCAGCCTCGTGAAAGAGGAAGAGGATCGTCCAGTTTTTGATGAGGTCTTTGCTCGTTTCTTTGCTGGACCCAGCCGCCAGCGCAAAGGCAAACATCCTCAATCCAGTGGCGGAGGCGAGAAACAACACATCAAAGGACAAGGCACGTCAGCGCAACTGCAAGCCCCGCCGCCAGAGCAGCAACGACCTGGAGAGCCGTGCATTTCCCAACCCTCGCAGGATTCACCTGCGCAGGACCAACAAGACTCGCCAAAACAGCAGGAGAAGGGCAACCGGGACGAACGAGAGCGCCGACAAGCGCCGGGGCTTGCCCAGTCTCCGGCACCAGATGCTCCCTCGCGTTCTCTTCGCCACAGAGCGTTGTTGGAAAAGCCATTCAAGGAGTTCGATGCTCGTGATGTCGAAGCGACCAAAGGACTCATGGCCGAGCTGGCACGCAAACTCCGAGGTCGGCTCAGTCGCCGCTTCAAGCGAGCAAAACGTGGGCGACTCGATTTTCGCCGCACCTTTCGTGCTTCGATCGCGCACGGTGGCATTCCCATCGAACTGTCCTGGCGTCGCCGTCGTCCTGGGAAACCTGACCTCGTGGCCTTCTGCGACTTGTCCGGCTCGGTGGCGATGGTCAGCGATTTCCTTCTCGCGTTGCTGGCCCCAGCCGAGGACTACCTGCGCAAGGTGCATTCTTTCGCTTATGTGGATCGTTTGTGTGCAGTCTCGTTCGAGAACGGCTACGTCGTGCCGCACGAGGAACTCGACCTCTACGCGCGTTCGGATTTTGGTAAAGTCCTGCAACAGTTTTGGGTTGAGGGGGAATCGCTACTGACGCGCAACACCATCGTGCTGATATTAGGAGATGCGCGTAACAATCGCCGCCCGCCGCGACCGGACGTGTTGGCGCGGATACACGAGCGCGTCAAGGCGCTCATCTGGCTGAACCCTGAACCACGCGAGCGCTGGAATACCGGTGACAGCGTGATGGCGCTCTATACCCCGGTCTGCGACGTGGTGCTGCCCTGCGGCACGCTAAAGGAGCTGCTTAACGCGCTGGGCCGGGCTTTCCCTGCTTGAAGCCCATGCTATGGTGGCGTCCGCCGTTTTCCCACGGCTGTGGTGAAGCGGAAGAAGAGGCCGGAAGAACCGTATGATAAGAACGTTATATCCTTTGTTGTTGCTGGTGTTGCTGGTGGCTGGCGCATGTTCCTACATTTTGCCGAAGAGAACCGTCGAGTGCTGCGAAAACAAAGCCGCCTGTTGTTTCGAAGAGATGTGCTGTCTGCCGCGCTATGCGGTGGCGGCGGGAAAAGAACCCAAGCCTTTCACAACCAACATTCCTGTTTATGGCACGTCGCGAGAAGAAGACCTGCAGCCGCCGCCAGGGGCCGTGGTCGTGAAAAAAGGCTGGCTTGCGCGGCTGAACCCGTTTGGCAGCGCTGACGACGGCTACCGCCCGCGCAGCCCGTCGCCCGATACCACGACAAGCACGAGCCAAGAAGAGCAAAGCATTTGGGACCGGCTGTGGCCGTTTTGAGGCGGGCCGTCTCTTTGTCGGCCCTGACCTGCTAGTGAACAGTCTTCTCCCCCACCAGGACGAGCACCCCGGAATACTGGTGCAGTGAGTGTTGCCGTTGAATCGGCGCAATCTCGCAGCCAGTGAAAAAGCCGATGAGCGGCATGTCGCCGAAATGCTGCCGGATATAAGCGACATCGAGGTCCGGCAGACCATACAACCCACGGCCTCTACCCAGGCAATTGAAATACAGCCCGAAGCCGGGGCGCTGCTCGCCCCACTGCTGCACTTGCGATTCGAGCGTGACTTTCAGATCTTCTCGCGAGGCGCTGCCGTCGCGCAACGTGAAGACCATCTTTTGTCCCTGACGAATGTCATCTGCTACCGCGACGATGCCTTGGCGTGGGTCGACGCCGACAATGTTGCGGATGATGCACTCGCCGCGCACGATGCGTTGGCGTTCGGCATCGACCGGCAGACCCACGAAGACAAACGCCGCTGCCCGCCGCAAATCTTCGATCAGGGGTTTGCGCACGACTTCAGAGAAAACGTCGAAGGCAGGACGGCCATCGAGTTCGAGAATCAAGTTCTGATGCGCTTTGGTCACGGTATGCACGGCCCCAATCGGCTGGCAGGCTTGGGCGATGCCGATGGTATGTTGAAACTGTCCGCTCAACAGCACCCCAGACAGAGCGTCGTTGCTAACCGTGTCGCCACACAGTTGAAAGGTTTCTCCCAAGGTGCCGTCTTCTGACGCGCCGCCACCAACGACAGGCACGGTGGGAGCAACCTGAGACACGCCCGCGAAAAACGCGGCGGAATTAAAGTTGTAGGTGTCGGGAAACACTACCAGCAGATTGTCCGCCTCGGGGTGAGCCTGCGCGAGTGCGGCAGTCTCCTCGCCGACCTCACGTCCGCGCCCACGTAACTGCGGGATGAAAAACCGTGAAGCTGAAAAAGTATCTGCTCTTACGGTCAGCACCGCCACTCCAGGGGCACGTTCGATCTCGCCATCGGTAGTTAAGACGCCGCCAGCGCTGCACCCCACGACGTGGGTGGCGTGCGCGGTGTCTTTGACGGTGCGCAACAGGCGACTGTACAGCGGCCCGTGTTCTACGGTGGCGAACACGAGGGCAAGGTCTGCGCTGCCTGCTCCGGCGCGTGCGAGTGCCGTGCTCGTGGCTTCTAGCGCCGCTTTCTCGGTATCTTTGAGCGTGGACAGTCCGACTCCGGCGTGTAGCATATTGTGCTCCGTGGCGATGAAACGCCGCATCTTCGTCATTCCGGGCAAGGCCGCAGGCCGCGACCCGGAATCCAGTCCTACCCCTGGATTCCAGATCTCGCTCCGCTCGCCTGGAATGACGGGTTCCTGTATTTCTATGCCATTCGCTGGCCTGCCCTACTTCACCGCCTCTGGCTTCTTTAGCCCCAAGCGTTCGTAGTATTTTTCCGGCACCTTGCTCTTATCTTTGTAAATAATGAACGAGCAATGCTCTTTCCCGAGCACCGCTGCTGGTTCGACGACAACGAACGGCGCACCGTTCTTTTCGATGTCTACCATCTCCATTGGCGGTTCGTGGGCGCAGTAGACGGGGAAATTGGCGCGGTTATAGGTCATGCGTTGCGGCTTTTCGATGGTGAGGAAGGCATTCGGACCTTCGTACTTGCCTTCGAGTACGAGCCGCCCGCCGCTGCCGCACGGACGCATCTGAATGACCACTTTTTCGTCGTCCTCTTCGATGTGCATCGGTTGCAGATGGCCGCGCAGACCGGCGACGAACATCTTGATGCGCTGCTGAAGCGTGGGGGAGCCTTGCGCCATCTTTTCGAGATTCGGTGTCCACCACGCTTTCACTCCCTCGGTCATGACCTCTTCCAGCGCGGCATCGCCAAAGCGACGACCCACGGCGCTCAACGTCGCGGTGGTCCAATCGCGATAGAGATCGTGCATGCTGGTGAACTCGTTATACATGCGCTGGGCAATTTGCTTGGCTTTCTGTGTGTCCCCAGCGTCGATAGCTTCGGTGAGGCGGTCGAGACTGCGTTTTTCCATTTCCCGTAGTTCGGCTTCTGCAAACAGGCGATCTGCCATGGGTATGTCCTCCTTCATACGATGCTCTTGTCAGTCTGTGCGGGGTATAGCTCACTCCCTGCGGCATTGCAAAGCCTAGGCGCTCCGGCTGTAATGCCGCCATGCCACATGCAGACGTGAGGCCCACACGGCGTTTACCTCGTACCGGACATCTGAAGCTTTCGCCCATCAAAGCCATCGAATTAGCGGCGAGCCGCGTACCCGGTGCAGTGTCGCTGGCGCAGGGGATTCCGAGTTTTGATACGCCAGAGCTGATTAAAACCTTCGTCCAGCAGAAAATCGCTGAGGGTGCCTGTGCGAAATACTCCCTGTCGCCTGGGCTGCCGGAGCTGCGCGAACTGATCGCCGAATCCCTGCTGCGCGAAGGCATGCATTACGATGCCGATAGCGAGATCATTGTCACGTGCGGCTCGATCGAGGGCATTGCTTCTACGCTGCTGACGCTGACCCAGCCGGGAGATGAAGTGATTCTGCCGTCTCCAAGTTACGCCTCGTATCAAGAAGTGGTGCGCATGGCTGGCTGCACGCCGCGTTTTGCTGCACTACGCGAGGAAGAGAATTTTGCCTTCGATCTCGATGCGTTCGAGCGCTGCATCTCGCCGCGCACCAGCGCGATTCTCTACTGTAATCCCAACAATCCGACGGGGACGGTCTTTTCGAAAGAAGAGACTGTGGCCCTGGTTGAGTTAGCCGAGCGCCACGATCTGTTTTTGATTATTGATGAAGCCTACAAAGACTTCGTGTTTACCAAAGAGCCTTATTTCAGTCCCGCACAGATCCACGAACAGCGTGGGCGAGTCGTGCGGGTGTTCACGTTCTCGAAAGCCTACGGTATGACGGGCTGGCGGGTAGGGTATGTACACTCGGATGCTCGCAACGTGCGCGAAATCCTCAAAGTACACGATGCGCTTGTCACTTGTGCGCCGGTGGTGTCGCAGTATGGGGCGATTGCTGCTCTCGAATATGGCGAGGCGTCGATTACCAGTTTTCGTCAGGCGTTCAAAGAGCGACGCGACCGTACGCTGCAACATCTGGAAGCCTTTGCTCATGTGTTCGATTACCAGAAGCCGGAAGGTGCCTACTTCGTTTTTCCGCGCGTGAAGGACAGCGTCCCGCGTGCCCGCGATTCTCGTCGCCTTGCTTTGCATATCCTTGAGCACGCCAAGGTCGCCCTCGTGCCTGGCGTGGCTTTTGGCCCGAGTGGGGAGGCCCATCTCCGCCTCAATTTTGGCCGCGACGTGGCGGACATCGACACCGCGTTCGAGCGCTTGCGTGTCTATTTTCAGCAACAGCTCCCCGTAAACGGAGCACGGCGCGAAGCGCTGGTCGCGCCGGTGCCAGTACACGTCGATGCTGCACCCCCATCGCTTGCCGAACCGGCGACACGAGGCTGGCTGCGGCAAAGCGCGACGCGAGTGGCCACATGGTATTTGCAAAGTGCGGCGCGCTTCTTTTTACGCAGAAAAAAGCCACAAGTAATCGCGATTGCCGGGAATCGTGGCAAAACTGTGGTGAAGCGGCTCTTTGGTGAATTGCTGGGCGGGCATTATCGCGTGCGCACGAATCCGCGCTCGTACAATACCGAGATTGGCTTGCCGCTGGCCGTCTTGAATATTGAGTTGGAGACCCAGTCGCTACGGAAAACCTTGTGGGCGTTGCTGCGAGCCGGGTGGACGGCGCTGGCTTCGCCTGAACAACCCCAGGTGCTGGTCGTTGAACTCGGCATTCGTCGGCGTGGCGATATGCGGCGCTTGCTGCACACGCTCCAGCCGGATGTCACCGTGCTGACTGCGCTTGCCCCAGGATATCAGAACGACATTGAAGGTATCCGCATTCAGCAGGAAGAAATGCGGACCTTATGTCAAAGCATAGGAGCGCGTTGCCAGTTCCTGATCGAAGAGAGCGATCTGCTGCTGCAAGAGGCTGTACATGGGCTGCCGTTGCAGTCCGTCTCGTTGGGATCGGCGCAATGGTCAGAGAACGGTCACGGTCTACTCCTGCGCAGCCACACGCAAGAATATGCAGTAACGCGTGAACTGATTGGTGAAAGCGAACGGGTAGCGGTGCAAGCCGCCGTACTGTTCGCTGAGCAGTGGACTTCGCTAACCACGGAGGACATTCGTCGATTCTTGGCTGGCGAAGACACTGCTCCGAATGAAACTGGAAAAATGAGGCCAAGCTGAGGCAGAGGATGACAATGGATTACCCTACCTACGAAGATGTCTTGAAGGCGCAAGCCGTCATTGGGCGGTATTTGCTACGCACCCCAACCTACGATTACCCTGGTCTCTCGCAGGTGATTGGCGGTCAGTTGTGGGTGAAGCACGAGAACCACTTGCCCATCGGTGCCTTCAAGGTGCGGGGCGGCATCAACTTCATGGCGTCGCTGTCGGAAGCAGACCGGCGGCGCGGCGTGATTACTGCCACACGCGGCAATCACGGTTTATCTATCGCCTACGCTGCGCGTGTGTTCGGAGCCAAGGCGGTGCTTGCCGTGCCGCTCGGTAACAATCCCGAAAAGAATGCAGGGATGCGAGCGCTGGGGGCTGAGGTCGTAGAGTATGGCAAAGACTTTGACGAAGCACGCGAGCATGTCGCAGCTTTGGTCGAGACGCATAGCTATCGCTATCTGCATCCCGCCAATGAGCCGTTGCTGATCGCTGGGGTCGGCACCGGTGCCTTAGAGTTGTTTGCAGATGCCCCACCTCTGGATGTGCTGATCGTGCCGGTCGGGTTGGGGTCGGGCATCTGCGGTGCCGCGCTGGTACGCGAACGTCTCAGCCCCAAGACGCGCTTGATCGGGGTGCAGGCTGAACGTGCCCCAGCGGTGGCGTTGTCGTGGAAAGAGAAACGTATGGTCACGACGGACAGCGCGGATACCTTTGCTGACGGGTTGGCGACGCGGATTCCAGCAGAGATGACTCAAGCGATCATCAACCAGAAAGTCGATGACATGGTGACCGTCAGCGAAGAGGAGATTGCTGCTGCGATTCGCCTTTTCCTATTCCACACGCACAATGTCGCCGAAGGGGCTGGGGCTGCGTCGCTGGCGGCGGCGGTGAAGCTGCGGGAGCAGTTGGTGGGAAAGCGGACGGCGATTATTCTCAGCGGCGGCAATATTGATGCGGCGACGTTGCGGCGGGTGCTGGGGAAAGAATAAAGCAGGGGTGGCAGAGACGGAGACTCAGCAAACTTTCACAGCGAGGTAATTCCCATGGTGGCAGTAGCAGTGACAACTTCTCCACTGATTCGCCAGTACACGCTCGAAGAATTTTGGGCATTGGATAACCCGCCCGAGGGAGGACACTACGAACTGATCGCAGGAGTTTTATATATGGTGCCACCACCGGATATCATCCATTCTACTGCCGTGTCTCGCTTGAATCGCTTTTTTATTGTTCACCTTATCGCTCACCCGGAACTTGGCGAACTCTTCGTGCCGCGCGCGGCCATCTGGACTTCGGCGCACACTTACCTGGAACCGGACCTCATGTTCGTCAGCGCGGCACGTCTCGCAACTACCGATGCTGGTCGCCTTACGACTGCGGATTTGGTGATTGAGGTGATCTCGCCGAGTACTGCCGTGTATGATCGCACGACTAAGGCCGATACCTACGCGGCTTTACAAGTGGGTGAGCTGTGGCTCCTCGACACGATACGAAAAACCATCGAGCAGCGCGTGCTTGGTACACAAGGGTGGGAAGAGCCAAGAGTTCACGCGCTGGGAGAGACGGTGCAGGCTGTGCGTCTCCCAGGTTTCTCCTGCGCTGTGGACGCCGTGTTTTCCTGAATGATCGTGTTGTTGGCTGAGGCTAGGGAGAATCTTTCAAGGGTCAGCTTTCCGCCCAGCGGTCGTCTTCTTCCACGACGATCACTTGCATGCCCATACGCGCGACTTCCTCTGCCCGCGCGACTGCGTCCTCGCGGCGTGAGAAGGGACCGAGCCGCACGAGGTAGTAGCGCTTCAATCCAGTGTCCATAGGGCTGATGTAGACATCGCGATAGTGTCCCGTCATCCGCGCTTTCAAGGAAGACGCCATCCCGGCATCGGCATACGAGCCAAGTTGTACAGCATAGGAAATCGTTAAGACTGGAGCCACAGACGAAAGCACTTCGACGCGCACTGGCGCGACGCCCGGCCCATAGACGCCGATGCTGCGTGCGGCAGCGTAGGAGAGGTCGATAAGGCGACCGCCAACGTAGGGGCCACGGTCGTTGATCCGCACTTCGATGGCTTGTTTGGTCTGGAGGTTGGTGACCATGACATGAGTACCCAGGGGCAAGGTGAGATGCGCTGCTGTCAACTCGTTCTGGTTGTAGACCTCGCCATTGGCCGTCAGTTTGCCGTGAAAGCCGGGGCCGTACCACGAGGCGAGGCCTGTCTGTATCGCGCCGGGAGTGCCAGAAGGAACCGGCGTTGGCGTCGGCTGTGAACGGGGAGACGACGCAGGGCGGCGCTGTTCCACAGTGCTGCAGCCCCCGACCACAAGAGCGAGGACGAGAGCCAATATGAAAGAGTGTTGCCGCCAGCCGTTCACCGCCACCATACGCGGGAGGGATTATACTGAGGGGACGGCATGGTAGCAATTCTCTTTTCCGGCCTTCTTCGCAGGGCGGGGGTGAGAAGATGGGCAGCAGCCCCCTGAAAGACGAACTCAGCGGTGAAATGTCGGCACGACCGTGTCGCCAAACAGGCGGATGCAGTCCAACACGCGGCTGCGCTCCGGACCGCCGGGAAGGCGGAAGCGCATCACGACGTAATCCACGTCATACTCATGCGCGTACATGGCGAGCTGGTCGATGCACTCGTGCGGTGTACCCGCCACAGCATGGCGAAAGCAGTTAGCGACGGTGAAGTCGGCTTCCGAGCGGAAGTCAGGGTGGTGCGTCAACAGTCCGTAGCGATGATAAAAGAGTAATTCTTGGACGTAGATCTCACCGAATATGCGCTCAGCTTCTGCTCGCGTCGGTGCCACCCAGCCGTCGCGCATCAGCACCACGTGCGACTTGCGACCGGCTTTGGCCGCCGCTTCGCGGTACATGGCCACCTGACTTTTCCAGGTTTCTTTTTGGAGCGGAAACGGATCGCTGCACCATGCGTCGCCGCTACGTCCGGCCCGTTGGATGGTGTATGGGAACATGCCGCCGAGCCACAATTCTGGATACGGCTGCTGCAAGGGCTTGGGCGTGATACGGACGTTTTCATAATTGAAAACATGGCCGTGAAACGAGAAGGTGTCTTGCTGCCACGCCAGCTTGAGGACTTCCAGCCCTTCCTCGAACCGTTGCCGTCCGCCTTTCATGGGGATAGCGAACGCGTTGTGGTAGTCGGGATGATAGCCGGACGCGAGACCGCAAATCAGCCGGCCTTTGGACATCAGGTCAAGCATCGCCATCTGTTCAGCGATATGCACCGGGTCGTGAAGCGGCAGGATGAGAATGTACGTTCCCAGCCGAATCCGCGTTGTGCGTGTCGCCAGCCCAGCCAGCAACAACAGCGGCGATGGAAACAGGCACTCCGTGCGCGTGTGGCGCTCGGGGACAAGCAGGCCATCAAACCCCGCTTGCTCAGCGGCATCTGCCTCTTGCCACAGATGGTCAATAAAGCTGGTGACTTGCCCGCTCGACGGCATAGGCATGTTGTAGGGGCCGCCGTGAGTGTCGAGGAGATAGCCGATTTTCATGGATTTGGCCAAGTGGTTAGTAATGAGTTGGTAGTGATTAGTAGGTGGTTCGTAGCTATTCGCGACGATAAATGAGGACAAGGGAGTTGAGCGGACTAAAAGCTAATAACTAACGACTAAAAACTCTCTTTGCATTTCGGCAACACTTCTTTCCCAAACCGCTCGATACACTGCATCGTCTCTTCATGACTGGGACCGGTGGGATGCCGCAGTGAAAAGATCATGTACTGACAGTCAATCTCGCGTTGGTAGCGTTTGACCTCGGCGATGACCTCGTCCGGGGTTCCGCAGAGTAAGCGGTTGGGCGCGACGCGCTCGAACGTCCACTCGGCATCGGCTTTGATCTCTTTGACCCACGGCTCCCACTGTGCATTGAAGCGACCAGAGGAGAAGAAACCCAGCTTCAAGTAGAACAAGTGATAGGCTTGGATATGCGGCCACCATACGTGTTCGACCTCGGCGCGACTCTCACCGACCCAAGCGTCGCGTAGCAGAGCGACTGTGACACGTGGGTTCCCAGCACGCGCGGCGGCGGCGCGGTAAATCTCGCTCCAGGCTTTCATCACCGCGAAGTTGTGGAGTGGATCGCTCACCCAGCCATCGGCGAGGCGACCGGCGCGCTTGAGCGTGATCTCTGACATGGCACCAATCCAGATGGGCGGATGTGGGCGGCGCACCGGGCGCGGCGTGATCGTGACATCGCTGAAATCGAAGTGGCGACCATGAAAAGAGAACGGTTGTCCGCTCCAAGCGTGTTTGAGAATCGCCAGCGACTCGGTGAAACGCGAGGCCGCCTCGGACAGGGGGATCTGAAAAGCATCGAACTCTTTTTGTACCAGTCCAAGTCCAGCCCCGAGAATGAAGCGACCTTTCGCGATGTTGTCGATCACCGCGATTTGCTCGGCCACATGCAGCGGATGAAACAGCGGAAGCTGCATGATGCTGGTGCCGATTTCAGCCCGCTGCGTTTTCGCCGCCAACGCAGCAGCGAACGTCAGCGGTGCTGGCAAATAGCCATCCGGCATTTGATGATGCTCTGGCACGAAAAAGGCGTCGAAGCCGAACTGCTCAGCATATTGCGCTTGCGCGAAGATCTCATCGTAGAGGCGCGGGATGTGGTCGCCGTTGGGTGGGTCCTGGGTGTGAAAGAGCAGTCCGAATTTCATCTGCCGCCCTCCGCATAACGCTGGACCACATATAACCCGTCGGGTGTGAACGGCTCCACCTGGGCATGCTGGAAAATCTCCTGAACGGAGAGGAGTGACACGCTTTCGACCTCTTCTGCTTGGAGAGTCAGCGGGCCGTCATAGGTACACGAAAAAACGCCACCCCATACGCGGGTACCGGGGTCGGAGAAGTAAAAGTCGAATAAGCGCGTCAGCGGTACATCACGAATACCCATCTCTTCGGCTAATTCGCGCACGGCGCTTTGCTCATAGCTTTCACCTGACAACACCACGCCGCCAGTGGCGGGGTCGTAATACCCAGGGAACACGTCCTTCGTTGTTGTGCGTTTTTGGACATAGAGTTGTCCTTGGGAGTTGAAGACCAGGATGTAAGTGCTGCGATGCGCAAGGTTCTTTGCTCGCATCGTGCGGCGCGTCGCGGCACCGATGACGTGGTTGCGTCCATCGACGAGGGCGACGATTTCGTCTGCTGGGTTCATGCAGCCCGGCACGATACTGAGGCGCTAGGAACCTGTCAACCGCTGGGAGTTGCCAGCACGGTGCGCGACCACGTAAGAGAAGAGTCCTATGGCGCGTGCAGTGATCGTCTTTGCCAAGGCTCCAGCGGTTGGTCAGGTCAAAACCCGGCTCTGCCCACCGCTCTCGCCAACTGAAGCAGCGGAACTCGCGAGTTGCTTTCTCTTCGACTCCGTCGCGCGGGCGTGTGCATTGCCGCAGGTACAGGTTTGTTTGGCTTTTACTCCTGCCGAGAGCGAACCGCGTTTGCGTGAGCTGTTGCCGTTTCCTCTGCACTATTTCCCGCAGCGTGGTGGGTCATTGGGCGAGCGCGAAGCCAATGCGTTTGCTGATGTGTTTGCTGCTGGATTCGCGGAGGTGCTGTTGATTGGCAGCGATATTCCTACGCTGCCGCGCCTGCATCTCCAACAAGCGTTCGAGTATCTGGACACACCTGAAAACGATGTCGTTATCGGCGCGAGCAAGGATGGCGGATATTATTTGATCGCTATGCGCATGCTGCATCTGGCGTTGTTCGAGGACATTCACTGGAGCACGTCGAGCGTCTTCGCAGAAACACTAGCTCAGGCACGACAGGCGAGGCTGCGCGTTGCGCAGGTGCCGGCTTGGTACGATGTCGATGAGCACGCCGATTTGTACAAGCTGATTGAGGAGCTGACTCCACCGGAAAGTGCTGCATACGCCCCGCAGACGCGGGCCGCTCTGGTGCGGCTCGGGCTGGTGTAGGTTAGAGAGCGGCAATGCGCGGCTCTGCGCACTCCAACACCTCTCGCTTCAATCGCGTGAAGGCATCGACGCCTTCTTTAACTACGGCGGTGGCGACTTGCAGCGCCTTGAGGCCGCTGTGGAGAAACGTTGCTGCCTCAGCTCCGCTCGCAACGCCGCCGACACCGATGATGTCGATCTTCCCGTGTACTAACTGGAGCATGGTCTGGGCTTGCGAGGGTGTACCGTTGAGGGAAGCGTTATGACAAACAACGGTGCGGATGTCGGCATCATCGAGCACGGCGGCAACTTCTGCGAGTGGCAGTGGTACGGTGGAAGGGAATTTGATTGCCACTGGTGTCGAGACGGCTTGACGGATGGCCGAGATAATCTCGAAGAGACGGGCCGAAGAGGCGAAGGGGTTTACGTGGCGGTGAACGTGGGGATCGTTCAGGTTGATTTCGATCAAATCCGCACCGGATGCCGCTAGTGCTTGCGCCGTAGAAATGAATTCTTCTAACGAGAGCCCTGCGACGCTGGTGATAATTGGTTTCCCGGCGCGGCGCAGCTCTGGTAGTAGAGACGCATAGTAGGCCACCCCAGGGTTCTCGATACCGCACCGTGCACCCGGGTCGAGAAAAGACTCTTGCGTAATCGACTTGGTGACGACTGCCCCAGCGTCAGAAGCGGCCAAGGCGAGCAGTTCCTCACGGCTGGTGGACAGCGCCCCGGCGGCATTCATTAAGCAGAACGGAAAAGCGACGCCAGCAATAGTCGGAGTGGTGTTCAACATGACTCAATCTTTCCCTTTCCACTTGAGGCCGGTATCGGTGAAAATGATGAAGCCGATGATGAGGGCCAGCACTCCGAGACCACGGAAGACCATTTCCAGTGGATTCATGGTTTTACCTTCTTTACCCGATACGAATGGTCTCGGCGAGCTGCGGTGCCTTGCCTCCCTCTGGTCCCAGCAAAGCTGCGGCGACGTGATCGTCGTGGGAAAACGACACCCACAAATGCTTCGCCCGCGCTTCGGCGAAGAATCGTTTTTTCGCGGTGATCGTCCCCAACGGATTGGTATCGTATGCGGCATTCCAGGCCAGTCGAATGTGCGACGTGGTTGGCACAATGTCTGCCAAATGAATCAGCCCTGTTCCTCCAGCTTCGACGATGACGCATTGATGCCAGTCGGCATGCCCGCCGGAAACCGCCGTACGCACGGCAGGTGCGATGGCCGAGTCGCCTTCCAGCAGCGCAACGTTATCGAGCACGCGCAGGCACTCCGGTGCATGCCGATACGCCGCTGCTAGTCGCTCGTCTGTGGGCGTAAGTGCGAGGTCCCACTCGGCTTTCTGAATATAAAAACGCGCTTTGGTGAAAATCGGGCGGAGGTCGCCGCTAGGAGATTTATCGAGTACGCCGCCGACGTGATCGAAATGCAAGTGCGAGAACACGACGTGAGTCACATCTCCTGGTGCAAGCCCCACTTCCCGCAAGCCATCGGTCAGACGAGTTGCCGGTTCTGGGTCATAAATCTGCCGTTCGCGCTCGCTCAATCGGTTGCCGATGCCGGTATCAACGAGAATCACTTCATGCCCGGTCAGAATCAGCGGGCAGGTCAGGCTCATCTTAATGCGATGCCGGGCATTGGCCGGCTTCTCTTTTTCCCACAGCTCGCGCGGGACAATGCCGAATTGCGCACCGCCATCGTCCCACCAGAATCCAGCGTTCAAGAAATGAATGGTAATGTGCCCAGCTTGTAACATGCCCGCGACTATAGCCGACTTCTGCGGTCGGTGGCCAGGGGTCAGGAAGACGGGGAGACTTCTGACACGAAATCCTCGAACTTGCCGTTTTTACCGCGTGCCAAGGCAGTGTGGTAGGTGAACGTAAAAAGAAACGGATAGCCGAGTGAGGCATTGAGCACGCTGGTCAGACGAAGCTGTTCTGGCTCGCTCAAAGGACGGGGGGCTACGATGCGGGCTTCGATATGCTGAGGGGTTTTCTGCACGAGTTGGAGCTGACGAATCGGCGCGATCTCCATCCACTCGTGTTCAGGAAAGCTGGGCCAATGACGCCGACCGTCTGGCAATACGATCAAATTTCGCTCACGGCCCAAAACGCGGCGAATGACCGGCAGGCCCCGCCCGCAGACGCAGGGCGGACCGACTTCGACGTAGTCTCCCAGCGCGTAGCGAATCAGCGGTGCGGCAAAATTCATTAACGTGGTCAGCACCACACGGCCAATAGTTCCAGGGCGACACGGTTGGCCTGTGTCATCGAGGATTTCGATGATGAGATGTTCGCTTTGCAGATGTGCGTGCTCTGTCTCTGGGCATTGGAGGGCGATGTAGCCGACTTCTTGCGCACTGTACACGTCAGACACCGGGACGTTCCAGGTCTCTTGAAGCTGCTGGCGGAGGACCGGGCGCAGGGTTTCCCCATAACTACGCACTTGACGTAGGTTGGGCAGGGCAATGCCTTTTGCGCGGCATGTTTCGGCCAATGCTTGCAGATTGGTTGGCAGGCTGAGCAGGTAGGTGGGTTGTTGTTCTTGCAGCCACGCCACCTGAATGTCGATAGACTCGCTACTATGGAGTAGCGCTGCCGGACCAGTCGCGAACAGCAAATCCATGGGAGGACCCCAACTAGCTGCTGTCACTCCACCCGCCACCTTTTGACGGTCCGGACGAATGGCGACGAGCTTGCCACTCAGGTCGCGCCGTTGCCAGAGGTGCTCTCGTATCGTGAAAGCTTGCCAGAAAAACTGCGTTAGCCCGGTTGCCCACACTTGTACGGGATGGCCAGTCGAGCCCGAGGTCTGCACGTCGGTGACCGCTCCGTGGTCCGTCGGAATCGCTGTGCTGCGCAGTGCTTGCCCAGCCTCTTGAACATCAGTCCGGGCGAGAATCGGTCGCGAGGTCCAGGCTTCGAGCAGGTCCTCAGCCCTCG
>SXGS01241984.1_pt1 | contig 19762 bp, 16 predicted proteins | sample 3174681 | NCBI WGS metagenome assembly SXGS01 (sample SAMN11356861, study PRJNA531348) | freshwater metagenome | isolation source: freshwater sample F1-80 | place: China: Fuxian Lake, Yuxi | collected 2017-12-25 | reverse complement strand
CCGTTTGTTGCTCGTGCTCGGGTAGCGTAATAGGCTCGGACATGCCGGCAGTTAAATAAAGTCAGCGCCTTTTGTCCAGTTTTATACCGCCTTTTGTTTCACCTGCCTCCTTAAAGTCGAAATCTTGAAACTGCCCTGGAAGGTGGGCGAGCGCTGCGGACGATTAGCCCAATGCCTTGCCGAAAACCGGGTCATAAAAACTTGGTTCTTAATGGGATTTTGGGCGAAACTGGGCGTGGACTATGGAATACGAAGCGGTCATCGGACTTGAGACACACGTTCAGTTGAAGACGCTGTCAAAGATGTGGTGTGGTTGCGCCAACGAATTTGGCGCCAGCCCGAATTCGAATGTATGCCCCGTATGCTTGGGTTTTCCGGGGGTTCTACCGGTTGCCAATGAACAGGCGTTACGCCTAACGGTTCTCACGGGTTTGCTGTTGAACTGCTCGATCCCCAGCCGGGCAAAGTTTGATCGAAAGAACTATTTTTATCCCGATTCCGCCAAGAATTACCAGGTCACTCAATACGATCAACCATCGACCCGCGAAGGGTGGATTGATTTTGAGTCGGGGGGTCGCTTGGAAACCGTGCGTATTACCAGGGCGCATCTTGAGGAGGACGTTGGAAAAAACGTGCATTTTGAACGTTGTAGCGGGGTGGACTTCAATCGTGCAGGGGTTCCCCTCTTAGAAATCGTATCAGAACCGGAGATTTGCAGCGCCGACATGGCCTGCGATTATCTGAATGCATTGACGGACATCCTGGTGCGTGGGGGAATCAGTGATTGTGACATGGAAAAGGGGATGGTTCGGTGTGACGTTAATGTCAGTGTTCGCCCCAAGGGTTCAAAAGCTCTGGGGGCCAAGATTGAGATCAAGAACATGAACACCTTTAGCGGAGTCCGCCGTGCGTTGGATTATGAAATCCCGAGGCAGATCGCAGCGGTGCAGCGAGGGGAACGATTGGCACAAGAGACGCGCCGTTGGGACGATATTGGTGGAATTACCGAATCCATGCGATCCAAGGAAGATGCGCATGACTATCGGTACTTTCCCGAACCGGATTTGATGCCATTTGAGCCGAGTGACTCCTGGTTGGCGCAGGTGAGGGCACAGGTGGTGGAGCTTCCATTGGCTCGGAAACGACGCTTCATGGAACAATTCCAATTGCCGCCCAGTGATGCTCAGGCGCTGACCGATGACGATGCTGCGGGGAACTACTTCCAGCGGATTGTTGCAGGGCACAGGAGTCCAAAGACCATCGCCAACTGGGTCATTAATAATCTCAAGGGAAAATTGGCGGAATCGGGTTTTAGTTTTGGGGAACTGCAATTTCCCGAGGTCGGGATTCCGCAATTAGTGGACCTGGTGGAAGCGGGCAAGATCAGCACCACAATGGCACAGGAGGTCTTTCTTGAAATGTTCCGAACCGGTGAACTTCCGGGGGGTATCGTGGAGCGACGGGGACTGTCGCAAGTCTCAGATGCCGGGGCGATTGAGGCGCTTTGTCGTCAAGTTATTGAGGCCAATCCAAAGAGTGCGGACGATTTCCGAGCAGGACGTGGGGCGGCGTTAAATTTTTTGAAAGGGCAAGTGATGAAATTGAGCAAAGGGAAGGCAAATCCTGGGGTAGTGGGCGACGTTTTAGAGCGCTTGCTTAACGGTTGAGGACGGTGCACGGTTAGCGCGAATGAAGGCGAAACAGCTACTGGATGTGGGTTCTTGGGACAAAGCCGTCCGAAGGCCACAACTTTCCCAGAATCTGGGAAATATGGATTTGACTCTATTGAATCAACTCCCCTAGTCTGGCCTCGTCATCTTAATATATCTCAAAGGCTTTTGCATGAAGACCTTCTGCTCGATTTCGCGGTTCGCTGTACTGACGGCACTTGTCAGCCTCTCCACATCTCTCGGCATGGCCGCGACGACAACGGGTTCTGCCGTCGTCACTTCCGTGCGGGGGAACGGTCTGATCGGTGATCAGCCCGCCAAAGTGAATGCGGTTGTTCAACCTGGCACGACGCTGGTTACAGGGCCTGATTCCACCATTGATCTCAATCTGAAAGCCAACGGGCCATTCGTCCGTGTTCTTCCTGAGAGTCGGCTCTCGATTGATGATCTCACAATCAATTCAGACGGTGCCGAGACGGTTATCAGCACCCGCTTGGGATTGAAAGCTGGCAAGGTTAGCGGCTACGTGAAGAAAACGTCCGATCAGTCTCGCTACACTGTCGAGACACCGACCACGACGGCTGCGATTCGAGGAACAACATACCTCATTTCTGCGGATGGTGATGTCTGGGTCAAGGAAGGCTGTGTCAATGTGACATTCCGCAACATCAGTTACTCTGTCTGCGCCGGTCAGGGATTTGATCCTCGCGTTCCCGGTGTGATTGACCTCAGCCCGGAGAAGTTGGAGATGATCACTCCTGGTGGTTTCATCCCCACTGGCGAACGCCCCACCGCCCCTGTTGGGCCGGTGGTGAACGTCTCTCCAGTCAAATAGGGCGACTGGGTCGCACTCAAGTTTTCAGGCCCAGAGCAGCCACGTGTTGCTCTGGGTCTTTTTGCGTTTATGCCAGATTCCGTCGCAGAACAACCATGCCGCGGTCCCTGTATCGTGACGATTGTGACGGTCCTGGTGGGTTGTCTCTTGCTAGCGGCATCCCGACGGTTGGATCAGCCCAGAATTTCGGAGAGTTCTGGTGTTGGGCTGATTGGAATGGTGAATAGCGTGGATTTGTTTCAGGGACTCGAACGGGCCACTTACGATTGGCGACTGGTCCTGGCTTCTCGGTTTGCGCCGTCCCCAGCCCCTGAGTTGGGTTTTGTCTATATCAACGACGAAACCATTCGAGATATCGGTCGCGGCGAGACATTGCATGGATCGCCCTTTGGACTGCTGTGGCCGCGTTACATTTACGGCCGGGTACTGCGGGAGTTGCACGCCCAAGGAGCACGAGCGTTTTGTTTGGATGTGTTGCTTTCCGAGGTTCGCCATGATCACAGCGCCCTATCGGTCGGAACGAACCAAGTGGATTCCGATCTCTTTTTTGGCGAGCAAATTCGCAATGCCACGAATACTTTGGTGATTCTTGCTTCGCTCACTAATGCGGTACCAAGCATTATCTTTAGGGCTTCTGCCCGTATGGGAGATGTCTATCTCCCCAAAGATGTGGATGGCATTGCGCGACGGATTGTGGTGTCACGGGATTACGTGATGCCATCCAAAGCGCTTGAGGCGTATGCACTCAACAACGGATTGAGAATCCAGCGGTTCTCACCGGAGGTGGTTTTGGAAGACTATGAAACCTTTGGATGGCACACCAACAAGCCGGGATTGGATGGGCGCATTGAGGTGACAGGACTAGCTGGTCAGCAACGAAGAATCCTGCCGAGTGAAACGGAGCGAGTCTGGCATTTGGGCATTGTGATGGCGGCCCAAGTCTTGGGATTGGATTTGGGGCGGGCAAGACAGGAGGGGGATCGTCTGATACTACCTGGGACCAACGGTGTGGATCGTATCCTTCCGGTGGATCGACATGGGAGGCTTCTGGTGGATTGGAGTGTGGGAGTGAGGACGGGAAAGGTTCAGGAGGAATCGTTCCAAAAAGTCTTGGCCTCCGATGTGGCGCGACAAGCTGGCTTGATGACAGCAGTGGGAACCAACTGGTTGGGCAAATGTGTGGTGATTGGTTCGACAGCGACGGGTAATAACATGGCTGACATCGGTTCAACACCGCTACGCAAGGTGGATTTTTTGGTTGGCACCTACCTCAACCTGGCGAATTCCATCATTCAGAATCGATTTATTCGCCGATTGGCCGTGGGTTGGGAAGCCTGTTTGGTGGTCTTTTGGGGGGTTCTAGCCGCAGCGGTCAATTGGCGTTGGAGTCCCGAGCGAGCCACTTTGGGCATCCTGTTGTTGGCTCTTTTGTATGCAACGGTTGCCTGCGTGGCTTTCGTCGAGATGCGTCTCTCGCTTCCGATAGCGCATCCGCTGGGAGGGGGGTTGATATTGACCCATGGCGCGTTGCTCACCTATCGGGCATTCTTCGAACAGCGAGAACGACAGCGCGTAAAGACAGTCTTCTCCAAACTGGTTTCGCCGGATGTGGTGCATGAGCTGTTAAAGCTGAAGCGTTTCTCGATGGGTGGCGCCCGGCGACAGATCACGGTGCTTTTCGCGGATGTCCGCGGGTTCACCGAAATGACGGATCGACGACAGGCGGTTGCTGAGGAGCACGTTCGCGTTCACGGACTCTTGGGACTACAAGCGGAGTTATTTTATGAACAAGAAGCCAAGGAGGTTCTCGACACGGTGAACCGCTACCTCGCTGCCATCGCTGAAGTGGTCAAACAGCGCAACGGCACCCTGGATAAATACATTGGCGATTGCGTCATGGCCTTCTGGGGAGCGCCGGTCGAAAACCCGAAACATGCCGTGGATGCCGTCCTTGCGGCGATGGATGCCCAGCGAGCTATCCAACGGTTGAACCAACTGCGCGCGTGCGAGAACGAGCAGCGCAAGGCCGAAAACCAACGCAGAGTGGCCTCCGGTTTGCCTCCACTGCCGCCGATCGAACAGTTATCGCTGGGTACGGGCGTGAACACTGGCACCATGATAATCGGGCTGATGGGTTCCGAAGCGCACACATTGAACTATACAGCGTTTGGCCGCGAAGTGAATCTAGCCAGCCGCTTGGAAGGCGTCAGCGGTCAGTCGCGGATCATCATCGGGGAAGGCACGTATCGGGAATTGCTCCAACAGGCTCCTGAACTCGCAGCGCTTTGCGTGATGCGCGAAAGTGTTCAGATCAAAGGGTTTCGTGGAGCAGTCACTAACTACGAGGTCTTGTGGCGATTGGATTCGACCCACAAGATCGTAACCCGCAAACCTCCTTCAGCATCGACGTCATCTTCTTGAGAGATGCGATTGGGAGTCCCGCCTGATTTAGGTTGGTGAATCGTTTCACGCTCGCCCTGATCTACGATTTGGTTAAACTGAGCTCCTATGAAGCCCATTTCACTGTTTCTCTTGGTATGGTTCGCGTCTTGTGGGATATCCGCTGCCGACAAGAAAGTGGTATTCTGTGCTGGATCGACGAGCCATGGGCCACGCGAGCATGAGTTTCGAGCCGGTTGCTTGCTGTTGGCAAAATGTCTGGAAGGTATCCCTGGGATTACCACGGTTGTGGCGTCCAATGGATGGCCGGCGGACGTTCGTGTGTTCGACGGAGCATCGGCGGTGATATTGTATGCCGATGGTGGGAGTGGGCATCCGGCCATTCGTCCTGAACGACTCAAGCTGCTGAATTCGTTGGCTGACCAAGGCGTGGGGATTGGGGCGATGCATTACGGTGTCGAAGTGCCAGCGGGGGAGCCCGGATTCGCCATGCTGAATTGGACCGGTGGTTATTTTGAGATGTTTTGGAGCGTGAACCCGACGTGGCACGCCACATTTCCAACCCTCGCGGATCACCCAATCACTCGTGGGGTCAAGCCATTCACGATCAACGACGAATGGTATTACCACATGCGATTTGCCCCGAATATGGAAGGAGTCACCCCCATCTTAAGCACCGTTCCTCCGAAACAAACTCTGGATCGGCCGAATGGGCCTCACAGTGGCAATCCATTTGTGCGCGCCGCGGTTCGCCGAGGTGAAGCTCAGCATCTGATGTGGGCCTTTGAGCGTAAAACCGGTGGACGCGGTTTTGGGTTCACCGGCGGGCATTACCATAAGAATTGGGCGCAAGATGATTTCCGAAAGCTTACGCTGAACGCAATTCTGTGGATTTCGAATGCAGAAATCCCTGAAGCCGGTGTGGCTTCTTCGGTAACGTCCGACGACCTGGATCGTAACTTGGATATCAAACGGCGGTAGCTAAAACGATCGGACTCATCCGATGGCTGCCCGGATGGCACGTTTCATGACAGCCTCGCTCCCCGGGGCAATCCAACACCAATCATTAAGGTTGCTGTCGGATTCTTCCCAGGCACGTTCGATGGGTATGTAACCCGGACCGCATTCGCCATAGCCGCAAGTGAGAACAAACCGGTCGGGGCGGAGGGATTGTGCGAAGAGTTGGTATTCGACGTACGATTCGGCCGGCAGCAATAGAAGCTGAGCCGATTGGAAACTAAGTACCGGGACGTCGAGTGTGTTGTCGAGCCCTGCATGGTGGCGCCAGCTCAAACCCAGAGCTGCTAGACATTGGCCGAACGGTTTCGGATCGGTTGCCAGTCGTCTGGAGAGGTCCTCGGCAGTGAAACTCGGTCCAGATCGAGGCGTCAATCGGAGCGGCGTGCTCCTGAATTGCAGAGTTGTAACCGGATGCCGTGCCGTACTCTGCCAGGCTTGCTCCATCGCCCCATGAAGACGCTCAGCCAGGCGTGCCCGGTTCTCCGGGGCGCCATCGTTCCATTTACCTGCCGTGACATTGCCGCTGCAACCGCTGGCGTAGATATGGGTTGTGCCCGGGTTGGAGGCCTGCAGTTTCGCCAGTGCTATTCCTGGAAAATCAGCGGACACGGTGCCCCGACCGTAGTAGCTCATGGGATGTGTGGCGTAGCTGTGCACGGCAACCAACGCACGGTCTCCATCCCAAAAACTCAAGGTGCGTAGGTTTGGATCGATGGTGCCGGCTTCCGCCTCGCGCGCGATCACATTGCGGTTCGCGCTCATGCGATCATACGAGGGTTTGCCGTCGGGCAACAAATAGCGTCGATTCGATGCGATATTCTGAACTTCGGCCTGGCCGGTGCCAATATGAGTAAATCGTTTTGCGGTCTTGAGCGAGTCTTTGGCGGTGCGGGAGACACGCCGCACGATTTCCTCATGAAAGGAGAGGTCGCAGACGGAGCCTTTGGCTTGTGATGCCCTGAGGAGTCGTTCGGCGCTGAGGTCGGCAATCGGGGCATCGTGGACATGAACACTGGAAAGGAGAACTCGGCTTGGATGGGTAGCTACGGCGGCGGCCAAGCCTTCACGCCAGGCCGCCAGGGCGTCATTTCGGATCTCACACCATTCAACCGAGACGAAGACCAGCGGTTCATCGCTGCCGAGAAGTATCAAGCCGCGGGCGTAAAGGCGGTCTTGCACAATTTTGGCGGGTTCAATCCCACCACCCATTAAGGGATGACCTATTGGTGGGGTGACATCGCATTGGAAGGTGGCGATGTGCCAGGTGCCCGCCTTGGTGAGGCTGGCGCAGCCTTGCGTTCCCAGGAGTGCTCCCGACAGAGTACCCGTACCCATGTGCATGAATTTGCGGCGTGTCATGAGCGCGCAGTGTACTGGCTTTTCACCACTGAGCGAGCCCGGACACGCTCTGGACTGACAAACTCGAATTTTGAGACTTATGAAGATCCTTTCGCCTGGTCGTCTTTGGTTGGCGAGCCTCCTGCTATGCATGATCAGCCCAGCCGCCCCCAGTCTGGGCGCCACGCCCAAGAGGGATCAACAGCCTCCGAACGTCGTCTTGATCTTCTGTGATGACCTTGGCTGGGCAGACATCGGTTGCTTTGGGGCTCGAAATATTCGGACGCCCCATTTGGACCGGTTGGCCCGACAAGGTACCCGGTTTACGAGCTTTTATGTGTCGCAGCCGGTCTGTTCGGCGTCTCGGGCCTCCCTATTGACCGGTTGTTACGCCAATCGAATTGGTATCCATGGGGCACTTTTTCCGGGCAGCAAGAATGGACTTTCCACCCAGGAAGTGACGCTGGCCGAGTTGGCGAAGTCGCGCGGTTATGCAACGGGGATTTTTGGAAAGTGGCATCTGGGACATGCCCCTGAGTTTTTGCCACTGCGCCATGGGTTCGATGAATACTATGGCCTGCCTTATTCGAACGATATGTGGCCGAACAATCCTGTGGCTAAAGCTGGGAGTTATCCGCCGTTGCCCATGATTGAAGGGAACCGGGTGGTCGAAGAACAACCGGACCAACGGCTGCTGACACGCCGTTATACCGAACGAGCTGTCCGGTTTATTGAGCGAAATCATCAACAGCCGTTCTTCTTATACGTGCCGCATTCGATGCCGCACGTTCCGATTTTTGCCAGCGACCGGTTTCGGGGAAAATCGCGCGGTGGCCTGTATGGAGACGTCATTGAGGAGATTGATTGGTCTGTGGGTGAAATCCTTCGTGCGTTGCGACGCCATGACTTGGAGCAGAATACCCTGGTGGTGTTCACGTCAGACAACGGTCCCTGGGGCGTTTATGGAAATCACGCTGGCTCAACGGGGCCATTTCGCGAGTGCAAAGGCACGGTGTATGATGGCGGGGTACGGGTTCCGTGCGTCGTTCGCTGGCCAGGTAAGGTTCCAAAAGGTCGGACCAGTGATATTCCCTGGATGACGATTGACTTGCTGCCGACACTAGCGCGGTTCATGGGTGCGACGCTCCCAGATCATCCCATCGATGGCCGTGATGCCTCCGACTTATTGCTGGGGCTGCCTGGAGCCAGATCGCCTCAAGAAGTTTATTACTTCTACTATCGTCAAGGCGAACTGCAGGGCCTGAGAAGCGGTGACTGGAAATTGATATTACCGCATAAGGTGGATGCTCAGGTGGCTGGGAGCGATGGAGTTCGCGGGGTGTACCGGCCTTATCAAGCAGGCCTGGAATTGTACCACCTCGTTTCCGATCCGGGAGAACGTCAGAACCTGGCGACTCTTCGACCGGATGTGCTGCATCGAATGTTAGGGCACGCTGAGAATGCCCGACAAGACCTGGGGGACTCGCTCACCGGGCGGCGCGGTTCAGGGCTTCGGGAGCCGGGCAGGCTGCCATAGGGGCAAGCCGGAATACATGGTTTGGAGCACGGCAGCCCTCTGCCGCTTTTCCGCTCAGGCATCCAATGCGGCGCCAGTAGCTCGGAGATGCGCCCCTGGACCTGGAAAATGCCTCGCGATGGGTGAGTTGGATTCAATGCATCAATTCGCATTTCCACGTTGAAAGCGATAATGCGAGACCATCCATTCCTCGCCGTTGCGGTAGCCCCAGAGTTCGGCGCAGGCCATATAGAACACACGCCAATAATTCCACCAGCGTGTGACGTTTGAGGTGCCGTAGGTGGATGCGAAAAGTGCGCGAATTTCTGGTTCATTTACGTCCATATTCCGTAGCCAGGCTTCCGCGGTTTTCGAGTAGTGAACTCCGCTGACACGCCAATGGGTTTCGAGTTTCAAATCCCGCTGAAACCGAAGCAACAGATCATCGCTCGGCATGATCCCGCCAGTAAAGAAATGTCGGGCCATCCAGTCCGTATGATCCTTGGCGACAAAATGGTAGGCGACGATTCGATGGGTGAAGATATGGACGAAGAGGCGTCCGGCAGGTCGGAGCCATTGTGCGATGTTGCCCATAAGCCGCTCGTAATTCTTCATGTGTTCAAACATTTCGACTGAAACCACCCGATCGAACCGGTCGGAGGTGTCGAATCGATTCATATCGCACGTGAGGATCTCGACGTTCTTCAGGCTGCGACGATTTGCTTCAGCGTCGATGAATTGTTTTTGCGACGCAGAATTGCTGACGCCAACGATGCGGCTGCGAGGGTAGTGACGAGCCATCCAGAGAGTCAACGAGCCCCAGCCGCAGCCCAGTTCCAACACAGACTGTCCATTGGCGAGTTGGGCGCGTTCACAAGTGAGTTGGAGCATGGCGTCCTCAGCGTCGGCCAGAGTTTGGGTTTCGGGTGACCAAAGGCCGGAGCTGTATTTCAAGTTTGGCCCAAGACAAAGCTGATAGAAGCGTGTTGGGACTTCGTAATGTTGTTCGTTGGCTGCCTTGGTCTCGATGGCAATCGGACTTTGGCGAAGTTCGTCGAGAAGCGCTTCCATGCGTTGCGCCTGGATTTCCGTTCCTCCACGTGATTCCTCGGTGAGGCGCTGGTTCAGCAAGCGGCGGATGCCCCAACGAATCACCCAATCTGGAAGATGTCCTCGTTCCAGTAATCTCTCGGACAGGCCGACTGCTGTGGAACCCTGAGTAGTTTGAGAAAGGGGCTGACTAGGCGCCGCTGCGGATGCGGAGCCGGATGACGATGCGAGAAGGCTCATGGCTTTGGATGGGAACGTTTGAACCACGGGATGAAGGCGCTGGTGCTTTTCTGGTAGGCTCTGTAAGCGTCGCCTTTGGAACGAACGGACAATTCCTCGGTCATAGGGATGCCCGTGACGTGGACAAGGAAATGCCACATAAGGGCTGGAGCGATGAGGGAAATCCAGCCCCAGGGAGATCCGCAGGCGAAGAGGAAAAAGGCCACCCAGATCAACCACTCAAAAAAGTAATTCGGGTGGCGTGAGTAATTCCAAAGCCCTACCTGACAAACCTTCCCAACATTGGCGGGATCTTTTCTGAAGTGGGCCAACTGGCGATCCGCGAGAGTTTCTCCAAACAGGCCAACCAACCACAAGCTGGCTCCAGCGATTTCAAACCAGGACAACGTTTGGATGCTTCGGTTGGCTGAAACGTCGCCAAACACCAGCAACCACGGGAGGGACAGCACGACTTGAATCGCCCCTTGCAGTTGAAAGAAACCAAACATTCGTCGATCCACGGAGGCTCCCCATTCCTGACGCAACTGAGCGTAGCGGATATCCTCTTTGGGGTGGTGCCTCTTTACCCGGACAAACAGGTGAGCCGCGAGGCGCCCGCTCCAGATAAGGATCATAAGCAACAACAACGCGCGGGAGGTGTTGAGGCTGCTTCCACCTGAGAGTTGAGGAGCCGTGATCAGGTAGGTCACACCGAGGAATGCGAATCCAGCCGACCAAACGACATCCACGATGCTATTGTTCTGGAGGTGGCGGGCCACGGCGTGAGTCAGGGTCATCTCCACCACGACGAATGCCGTGGCCGCAAGAATCATGTAAATCCAGGGCATCACAAGGCAGGAGGTGATGAGCGAGGCTGTCGAAGCAACAGATCCTCGACGCGCGCATTCGTTGGCAGTCGGAAGAGCTGGCAGAGCATGTAGATCGCCATGGCAATATTCCCCAACAACAGGATGGCGATCAACCATAGGAGGCGCGCCAACCAGGAAACCTCCTTGTAGGCTACCCACAGATAGAAGGTGAGAAAGCCGAAATAGGTATCAAAGAGAGTGGCGATGAACCACGGGTGCGTGGCGACGTCTCGCGGAGTTCTCCAAAGTGCGATTTCGGAACTCGCCCAAGTCGTCACGGCAATCATCGAAACTAGGACGAACCCGAAAGCGATTCGCAGCAGTGGAATCTTGTTCATGAGAGGAGTTCGAACAGAGGGTTTTGCCGAAGGTTTAGGTAGGTGGGTCGGTTGCCGACTCCAGGTCACTTCGGCTCCGTCGATTCACGGTTGAGGCAGCTGAATTCCTAATCGGGGATTATTCGGCCGCGTCCAGAGACCTTGGATAACGCTGATATTGCGGGTGGCAAATGCGGCTTCGCAGTAACTGAGATAATAATTCCACTTCCGGACAAAGGTCTCGTCGAAACCCAGTGCCTGGACCTCGTCGATGCGTGAATTGAAGGCCATTCTCCAGTGCTTGAGTGTGCGTGCATAATGCGAGCCCATATCTTGGAGGTCGTGCATCCAGAGAGAACCCGTGCGTTGAATGGCGCCATTGACCTGGTTCAGGGACAGGATCAATGAACCTGGGAAGATATGTTTTTGGATCCAATCGACCCCGCGCCGGAGGCGATCGTGACGGGCATCGGGGCAGGTGATGAATTGAGCCGCAAAGAGTCCGTCGGGTTTTAGGAGGTCATGGACGCGATGGAAGAACGTCTCAAGGTACTCGTCCCCGACAGCTTCCAGCATCTCGATGCTGACAATGTGGTCAAATTTGCCGCGCAAGGTGCGATAATCCTGGAGTCGAAACTCCGCGCGACCGGACCAACCCTCCCGGCGGGCGCGCGCCGTGGCGAACTGATATTGGGCTTCGGACAAGGTGACACCCGTGACGCGGCTTGAATAGCGCGTGGCCGCATGGCGGGCGAATCCACCCCAACCGCAGCCGATTTCGAGAATGTGATCGCCCGCTTGGAGTTTCAGGCTCCGGCATAAGCGGTCGTATTTGGCGCTTTGAGCTTCCTCCAGAGATTGCTCGGGGTGTTCGAAAAGAGCGCTGGAATAGGTGACCGTCGGATCCAGCCAAAGTTGGTAGAAATCGTTTCCCAGGTCGTAATGCTCGCGGATGTTTCGTTTCGAATTCGGTTGGCTGTTGGCGCGCCCACGATGTTGTAGACGATTGAGCCACGCCATGAGGTTTAACCGCCAATCCGATCGGTTCGATCCCGACATGGACGGCGCGTGTTCCACATTGGCGCAGAACCAAGCGACGACCGCCGGTAGGTCTTGGCTGTCCCAGTCTCCGGCCACGAACGCCTCGCCAAATCCAACGTCCCCTTGAAGAACGCATCGAGTGAAGAACCGCGGATTCCGAATGAAAAGTTGGGCCGAAGGGCCTCCATGACCGGTGCCGAAACAACGTTCCGAACCATCGGGCCCAACGATTCGGAGCCGTCCGCTGGGCATTTTTGAAAGCGCGCGATAGATCAGTTCCTGGCAAAACTGCTGGCGCCAGTTCAATCGAGCGTGACGGTCGGCTCTATTGGCAAAGGTTAGTGTTGGATGCGGAGCAGGATTCACAGTGGTTGGGTTGAGGCAGTGGATTTGTGGGATGCCAGGCTGGAGTGCGGTCTCAGCACGCCTTGTTGGAGATGCGGGTTCTCAGCTTTGGCGAACCAGGGCACTCGTCGCATCCAAAGCCTCAGCGCATGCCAGTGGATCAGTGTGATCACACGCAGCGTGACCAAGGGATAACGCAACGTCAGGCGCAGGAGTTCCGCATCGGTCAATTCCCGCCGCTTCCCCGCGAGCGCGGTTTTGAGGACGGTTCGACCACCGGTAACATCGTTCACTCGAAGCGACAACCGCTCGCCGGGGATCTTCAGGTGGAAATCAAAGGAAACCGTGAGATCGGAAAAGGGGGACACGTAAAACTCCTTCGGCACGAGTCGACGAAGGGTGGAGTTGGTTGAACCTGCCTCGGCGGTATCCTGCCAACGTGGTACCCAGTAGGGCTTGAGCTCACCAAAGGTGTTACTGACCTCTGCAACGGCACACAGCGGCGTGCCGTCCGCAGCCAGGCAAAAATAGAAGCTCACCGGGTTGAAGACATAGCCAAGGACTCGTGGCAGTGTAATGAGTTGAATGCGGGTATCCGTCGGTATCGCCACACCTTGTGTCGCCAGCCATGCGGTGAGGTTTGCTCTTACATCCTGAGCCGCATTGAGTCGGATGTGGTCTGAATTCCAGAACGAATAAACATTCGGTCGGTTGACGCCGAACCACTGAAGCTGTTGACCGAGTTGAGGCAGTTCGTCCAAATCGAGCGACATCAAGAAGACGCGATGCTTGAATCGATACTGTTTTGGCGCCAGCCGATGATGCATGACTGAGCACTCGTATAGGCAGGAGTTTAGCGAATGACGCTTTGGCAGCGAGGTTTGCAAAGGCGTGTTAAATAGACCGGGAGGATCCATCGGTTTGGTTCCGGCTGGCTGCTGCGACGACATGGAGGCGGGGAATTCCGCCGAGAACGGCCGCGATTGCTTCAGCCCAGCCAGTTGCATTTTTGCCGCTTCACAATGAGCGGGGAAATGCCTTTGAGCCAATTTTTGATTCAGGAAAGTTCAGAGTGTATCGGTTCGCTTGACGTCCAGAGGGCTTCACCCGTCAGTTGGCGGCACAGTTCGAGTGCCGAAGTGAAGGCGTCCTCATGAAAGCCGTAACGAAAGTAACTTCCGCAGAAGGTTACGGGTGGACGCGCAGTTCGGGAATTGAGGCCGGGTAGTTCGCGCTGGGCCCGTATAGCGCCCAACGAAAATAACGGATGAGTGTACTCAATCCGGCGCAATACCCGGCTCGGATCGATCGAGTGTTCGCCATTGATGGAGACAAAATAGTTCTGCTTCTCGGACACCTGCTGAAGGCGATTCATCCAGTAGATGGTCTGGTGCTGCAGTTGGTTTTGCGAATCCCGATCCGTCCGGTAGTTCCATGAGGACCATGCGAGTCGGGTTTTGGGCATAACGGATTCGTCGGTGTGGAGTTGGGCAATGTTGGGCTGGTACCGGAATTCTCCCAAGAGCCGTCGTTCCAAGTCATCGGCATCAACAAGCAATCGCAGCGCTTCATCCGCATGGCATGCCAGGATGACATGGTCATAATGGTGAGTACCGCCAGATCTCGTCCAGACTTCGACCCCATTGCTCCGGCGGTGCACCTCCCGTACGCCGCAACCCAATCGAATGCGATTGGCAAACGGCGGGGTGAGGCGTTGCACGTAGGAATGGGCACCGCCGACGACGGTCCACCAAGGATGTTGGGTATGCAATCCGAGGAACCCATGGTTGTGAAAGAACCGAAGCAACGTGAGTGCTGGGAACTCCAGCATTTGGTCTGGAGGCGTCGACCAGACAGCGCTGCTCATGGGGATCAAGTAAAGTTCGAGGAACTGATTTCCATAGCCTCGTCTCTCGACATACGTCTTCACGGTCATCTCGGCCCACTGCGGATCGGAGAGGGCGGGAACGGCTTCCGCGTTAAAGCGGTTGATTTGACTGAGCAAATTCCAGAAGCGTGGCTTGAGCAGGTTTCGGCGTTGGGCAAATAGGTGATTCAGGCTGGTGCCGCAAAACTCGAGTTGCGTGGGTGTATGCTGGACACTGAACGACATGTCGGTCGGTTTCGTGGGAACCTTCAGCTCGCGAAATAGGCGCACGAGGTTCGGGTACGTTACCTGATTAAATACCATGAACCCGGTATCGATTGGGACCTGCCGACCGGACTCGGACACGGTCACGGTGTTGGTGTGGCCACCAATATACTCGTTGGATTCGAAAAGGGTCAGGTCAAAGCGGGCGTGGAGGAAATGGGCACAACCCAGGCCAGCGATGCCGGTCCCAACAATGGCAAGCGTGGGGTGAGGCACAGTCAACTTGGACCAGATGGATTTGCGGCTGGCGAATCAAGGCGATTCTTCGGGAGCCAGCAACAATTCGTTAAAGAACTTCAACAGGTGAGGTGGGATGAATTCGGTGATGTCGCCAGTGTGTTGCCCTGTCCTCTTTCTACACGGATCCGATGTGGTTTATCGAGTACTTTCGCGTCGCGTCGTGGCTTAGGGACGCCGTGGTTGGCAGTGACACAATCGGTTTGTTACCAGCTGCCTACATAAATTTGTAACTTCGGATTCAACAGTTCGCGGTTGAACTAATTGACCGCGGTCCGTCAACCTTCGCTCGTAACAATTCATGTTGGCATGCCCCTCCACGAAGTTGCTGCTCCATCTCTGGCTGTTGGGCTTGATTGTGATGGGGCTTGGGCATTCGCTGTGGGGTGGGGTGCGATTGCCGGGGGACTATTCCATCAAGCGGTCGGCGAGCTCGGAGCAGTTTCCCTTGTTGACGGTCGAGGCGTTGACCCAGACCCGGGATGGTTTTCTGTGGTTTGCCATGAATGGTGGGTTGGGACGTTTCGACGGGATGACGCTGGAAGTTTTTGATTCTCAAAACACGCCAGAACTACCGGTGTCCCTGGTGACCGCCATCGTGGAAGATCGAAATGAGAATCTCTGGATAGGAACAGCTGGTGGAGGTCTTTTGCGCTGGAAGAAGGGGCACTTTGAGCGGTTTGCCGCGCCCCAAGGGTTGCTTAATGAACAGGTCAAGACGCTGTGTTTAGGCAGGGACGGACGCCTCTGGATTGGTACGGATGGTGGCGGCATCTTTGTGCGGGAGCCCTCCGGACAATTCAGAAACTACCAGCTCACTCGCGATTCCAACGATGCATTTATCGTGGGACTGAAGCTGACTGAAGCTGACCAACTGATCGCATTAACCATCAAGGGTGGGGTTTTTATGCTGAAAGGCGACTGCTTTGAGCCGGTGGCTGTTGAGCCTGCGCTCAATGAACGGCGAGGGCTCAGCCTAACTCAGTCGGACAGCGGACGGGTCTGGCTGGGCAGTCGCGATGGGGTTTACCTTTTTCAGGACGGACAATTTGAGCGATGGAGACCGAGCCAGGAGCTGCCGAATATTCACCCCGTGATGGCGTGGGAGACCGGCACCAACGAAGTCTGGCTGGGAACGGATCGCAGTTTGATCCATTGGAGGAATGGGGATTGGGCTGAGTACCCCATCGGTGGTGCTGCATCCCCCCGAATGTCGAACGGGTTTCTGGTCGACCGCGAGGGCTCGGTGTGGATTAGCACGGAAGGCGGGGGCTTGGTGCAGTTGCGGCGGACGGCGGTGGTGACGATCGGGGCTGCCGAGGGATTGGCTGGGAACGAAGTGACCAGTGTCTTGATGTCACAAGATCGCGGTTTGTGGGTGGGGACAACTCACGGGTTGACGCGGTTGGATGACATGGGTGCCCGGCAGTATGGGCGATCGGATGGGCTGCTCGACGACTGTGTCTTTTCCTTGATCGAAGACCCGATGGGAGCGATTTGGGTTTCGACTCGCAAAGGAGGGCTCGCGCGATGGACTGGGGATAAATTCCTCGCTGTGCCCAACGGGCAAACGTCTATTGGCCCTGTGGCATGGTGTCTGGCTCGAGGGGATCACGGTTCGATTTGGGCTGGGACGCCGGCGGGTGCCTATCAGTACCGGGAAGGAGTGCTTCAGCGCCGCATCACCGGAAGCGACGGTCTCTCGAATGAAGACGTGCGCTGCATCTTGGATGAAGGCAACGGCGTGGTCTGGTTCGGAACATCTTATGGGCTCAATCGGCTGAATGGCCATGGAATGACCCACTTTTCAGTGACGCCTAATAAGGAGCCGATCGAAGTGGTCGTGGCGCTAAACCGAGACAACGACGGTGGGCTTTGGATAGGAACCATGGCACGCGGATTGTTCCGCTTTAAGAACGAACAGTTCACCCGCTATTCAACCACCGATGGTTTGCCCGACAACGCCGTTAATTCGATATCCAATGACGGCGAAGGCAACCTGTGGCTGGGAACCGGCGGCGGATTGGCGCGAGTGACGAAGGCGTCCCTTAACGCGCGGGAGTCCAACCCAGAGTTTCCTCTGGATATCCGAGTCTTTCACCGTGCCGATGGCTTGCGATCCGAGGAATTTACCGGAACGATTCAGCCTACCGTGGCGCGATCCCCAGATGGACGACTTTGGTTTGCGACCGCGGACGGATTGGCGACCGTGCTGCCATCGAGCATGGAACCGTCCAGGAGTTCGCCGTTGATCTCCTTGCTGCGAGTGGCGGTCGAGGGGCCTCGGGTCATTTCGGCTCTAAGAGGAAAATCGGCCGAAGACTCATTGGCGATCTTGTCGCCCATTCGAGAATTGGGCTTGGCGCCGGCTCCTGCCGGTCGTTTGCGCGCGGTGTTTGCTCCTGAAGGTATTGAGACCTTGATTATTCCACCGGGACAAGAACGGCTGGATTTCCAATTTGTCAGTCCGAGTTTTGTCGCGCCTCGAGCAGTCACTTATCGATTTCGATTGGACGGATTCGACACCCAATGGGTGGAGGCTGGGAATCGCCAGGCAGCCTATTATACCCGAGTGCCTCCCGGTCACTACCGTTTTCAGGTGCAGGCGCGCAGCGAAACTGGGCAACTCAGCGAACGCGTGGCAAGCCTGGGTTTAGTCGTCAAACCGGCTTGGTGGCAGCGTCGTACCTTGCAGGCGGGCAGCGTCGTCGCGTTCCTCGGCTCCATCATCGTTTTCTTTCAGAATCGTATTCGTGGACACCGAGCGTCGCGTGAACATGCCGCACAATTCTCCCGGCAACTGATTCGTTCGCAAGAACAGGAACGCGCACGAATCTCGGGGGAACTTCATGATGGCCTCGGGCAGGAACTTCAATTGATTCGAAATCGCGCGGAACTCGCTCTTCTACAACTCGGACGGGATAACGCGCTTTCCAGCCATCTAGGTTCCATCTCGGAAACCGCGGCACGCGCCATTCAAGGGGTCCGGGCTTTGTCACGCGGCCTGCGGCCTCCGGAGTTGGACCAGTTGGGTTTGACCCAAGCCCTTCGCTGGTTGGGTCAAAATGTTCGCGAATCTTTTTCAGGTGAATTGGAAACCCGCATCGAAATGGTCGACGGCGCGTTGGACAAAGCCCAGGAGGTAGATTTTTATCGTGTGGCTCAGGAGGCATTGAACAATGCGGTAAAACATTCTGAAGCCTCTGAAATCACGTTTGAAGTTCAATGGGCCGAAACAGGTCTCCAGCTTTCGGTTTTCGACAATGGACGTGGCTTTGAAACAGCCGCATCGACCCAGTCGGGGAAGTTGGGCTCTGGACTCAAGAATATGAATGAGCGCGCGGCGTTGCTGCAAGGAAGCCTCGATTTGCACACTGTCTTCCAGGTCGGAACTCGCTTGACCCTCCATGTGCCCCTCTTATAAAATCATCGATCGTTATGAGTCGCGTCTTAATTGTCGATGACCACGCTATCGTTCGCCAGGGGTTGCGCCACTTGGTTGAAAATTCCCCAGGCTTGACCGTGGTGGGTGAGGCCGCGGATTTCCAGTCAGCGGCGCAATTGTTACGGACGGCTCAGCCGGATGTGGCAGTGCTCGACCTCAATCTCGGACAAACGTCCGGGCTCGATTTGGTTCACCTTTGTCGTGCCCAGTCTCCGACCGTCGGGGTAGTTGTGCTCACCATGCACCGAGAACAGAGTAACTTTGAGGCAGCCATGCATCGAGGTGCTCTGGCCTATGTGCTCAAAGAAAATGCCACCGAGGAAATCTTACTCGCCATCCGATCTGTAGCTGTCGGTGGCTTTTTTCTTAGCAGCAGCTTGAAGGAATTCCTCGGGCGTCCCCCCGAATCCACCGAGGTCCTCGAGAATTCGCCTCAGTTGCGTACGCTGACCCCCACTGAACGGCGTGTCTTGCGGCTCATTGGAAATAATCGGACTTCCAAAGAAATCGCCCACGAGCTGTGTATCAGTCCAAGGACCGTTGAATCACATCGGGCCAGTATTTGTGACCGGCTCAAGCTACGAGGAGCGCAGGTTTTACTTCGGTTCGCACTCGAACACCGGCAGGAACTCTGACGCTCTAATTTCGTCAGGCATCCCTCCCACTCATCCAGTCGCGCTCAACCAGTTCACTGGCGTGACGTGCTTCGGGACGAATTGCCGCTTTGATTCCCAGTAGACTCACTGTTCCTACGGTGAACTCGACCCATTAGTTCAATCCATCCGTAGTTGTACGGATACACCTCTATGTAGTTCCACTGCTGGGGTTTGTTGTAAACACGGATACACAAACCGTCATTGGGTGTGGGATAAGTTCAAAGAGCTTACCGAAAAGCTTCTTCATTACACGGCATAACTCTCGAAAAGACCCCTGGAACGTGCTCCATGCAGCGGGAGAAAGTGTGGATGCCAGCGGAGATCGCAGGCGCAGGTGAAGGTGAACAAGAGGCTTGTGTCGGCGGAGTCAGTCACTCTCGAAGGAACGAGCAGGTCGGGAAATCCCGCACCTCAAAAATTTCCATCCTGATTCTGGCGCTCGCTCTGCTAATGGCGCTACCGGCCCTGGCGCTACCGTTCACATACCAAGGCCGATTAGTTTCTGGCACATCCTGCGGAGAGCGGCGAGAAAGCCGAGTGATTCTGACGATTTGAAAACCGTGTGTGTTTTTGGGTGCCAAAGCAGAAGGACGGCGCCAGATGACTGGTCGCCGTCCATGGGTTGATTAATGGCGGGTGGTTTACTCCGGGT
>SXGS01452444.1_pt1 | contig 19775 bp, 15 predicted proteins | sample 3174681 | NCBI WGS metagenome assembly SXGS01 (sample SAMN11356861, study PRJNA531348) | freshwater metagenome | isolation source: freshwater sample F1-80 | place: China: Fuxian Lake, Yuxi | collected 2017-12-25 | reverse complement strand
TCTAGCGAAAGCAAGCAATCGCAGGTAACATCGACCTGTAAATTGCCCGTAATTTCAAGATACGAGCGAGTGCGTCAATCCTGGCATACACTCGCTTGCGCTTCGGGCTTGTATTGGTAAGAAACTATCTGCCGCTCGCCTTATGGACCAGACGGCTTAAATGACGTTGCGGGAGTGAGGAAATGCTGTATACTGCCGAACTTCAGGCAAACTATGATCCGAGGCTAGCTGCTCTCAGGTTGACCGCTCGAAATAAATTGGCAGTTTGAAATTTACGATTGGGAGTTTGGTTCGATGGCCCGAAAGTGTGGTGTGTGTGGTAAGACTGCTCAAGTGGGCAATCGGATCGAAATTCGCGGAAAAGCGAAGTATTTGGGTGGTGTTGGTACCAAGGTAACCGGAATCAGCCGTCGCAAGTTTCAACCTAATTTGCAAAACGTCAAGATCGAATTACCCTCCGGTCAGCATACATCGATGCGCGTTTGTGTGCAGTGCATCCGCAGCGGGATGATTCGCAAGATTGTCAAGCAAAAGCCATTTCAATTGCCAACCGTATCCAAAGCCTAGCGGACAAGATGACGCGCCATGCAGCTTTCTTCTGCTGATGTCTTGAAAGTTGCCAAGTTGGCACGCCTTCACATTTCCGAGGCGGATGTTCAACCTACAACAGCTCAGTTGGCTCGAATCGTGGAGATGGTACAGCAATTAGACAATGTACCAACCGAGGGAATAGAACCGATGGCTCATGCGTTGGACGTGCACTCGGTATTACGGCCTGATCATCGGTTACCCAGTCTTGATCGGCAAGCGGCTTTGTCGAACGCGCCTCAACGCGACCAAGAGTGCTTTCGGGTTCCTCCGGTCATGGGCCATGACCACTGAATGAGCCATGTGCGGAATCGGCTATGAAACTCGAAGAATTGTCTGCCCTGGATCTCGGAAGAAAAATCGCCGGCAGAACGCTATCCAGTCGCGAAGTGGTTGCCTACTTTCTCGAGAGAATCGCTCGCTTTAATTCTTCGATAACAGCATTTTCGCAAGTCTGTGCCGACTTGGCTCTGGAAAAGGCCGACCAGATCGATCGGCAAATCGCGTCCGGAATGGCAATGGGTCCTTTGGCGGGTGTGCCCATCGCGATCAAAGACATTCTGTGTACTCGCGAAATGCGCACCACCTGCGGTTCGCGCATGCTGGAGAATTTTGTCGCTCCCTATGACGCCACTAGTGTCGAAAAGATGGAACGAGCGGGCTTGGTTACGCTTGGCAAAACGAACATGGACGAGTTCGCGATGGGCGCCAGTACCGAAACGAGCATCTTCGGCGCGACTCACAATCCTTGGTCACTTGAGCGGACTGCCGGTGGCTCCAGTGGCGGTTCTGCGGCTGCTTTGGCTGCGGGCATGACGCCTCTGTCGATCGGCACGGACACTGGCGGTTCAATTCGTCAACCGGCCGCTTTTTGCGGTGTCTGTGGTTTGAAGCCAACGTATGGACGAGTCAGCCGATACGGCCTAGTCGCTTTCGCGAGCAGTTTGGACCAGATCGGACCGCTGGCACATCGAGTCGAAGACTTAGCTGCTTGTTTGGAAACTATCGCTGGCCACGATAGTCGAGACAGCACTTCGATCAATGCACCAGTGCCCCAATACACGCGGCTGATCAATCGTTCGATATCCAATATGCGCATTGGCGTCGTACGCGAGCAAATCGAACATGCTGGACTGGCACCCGAGATCCGCAGCGCCGTAAATCGCGCGATGGAGTTCCTCACCGGGCTCGGTGCGACGATCGTCGACATTGGCTTGCCACACAGCCGATACTCGATCGCGACGTACTATGTAATCGCTCCTTGTGAAGCGAGCAGTAACCTGGCGCGTTATGACGGCGCTCATTACGGTCTTCGCGCGGACACGAAATCGCTGCATGGTGAATCACCGCTAGAGGACATGTACTGCCATTCTCGCAGCCAGGGTTTTGGTGAGGAAGTCAAACGGCGGATCATGCTGGGAACTTTTGCGCTCAGCTCCGGTTACTATGACGCCTACTATCGCAAAGCTCAGCAAGTGCGGCGACTGATCTTCGACGACTATCATCGCGCGTTTGAACAAGCTGACGTGCTGCTGGGTCCGGTGACTCCCACGACAGCCTTTCGTTTGGGTGAGAGATTGCAAGATCCGGTGCAAATGTATTTAGGTGATTTATTTACTGTAGGGGCGAATCTCGCCGGCATTCCCGCCTTGGCAATACCAGCGGGCAATGACCAAGCGGGTCTGCCGCTAAGCATTCAATTGCAAGGTCCACCGCTGGCCGAGGAAAAATTGTTATCGGTCGCTTATCAGCTTGAGCAAGCATTGTTTTTCCAGCCGCGGACTGCGAATCTATCATGACTGTAGACGCGTATCGCCAAGTAATCGGATTGGAAGTTCATGTGCAGTTGAGTACCCAGACAAAGTTGTTCTGTGGTTGCTCAACGATATTTGGGCAGCCACCGAACACCCAAGTCTGCCCGGTTTGTTTGGGACTGCCCGGGTCATTACCGGTGCTCAATCAGCACGCCACACAATTGGCCATCAAGACGGGCCTGGCGCTCAATTGCCAGATTGCTGCGACGACCAAATGGGACCGCAAAAATTACTTCTATCCTGATTTGCCCAAGGGCTATCAAATCAGCCAATTCGATCAACCGATCTGCTACGAAGGATTCTTGGATTTTGCTGATCCAAACGACGAAAAAGCGTTGCGGCGAGTGCGGATCATTCGCGCACACTTGGAAGAAGACGCTGGCAAGAGCATGCATGACGAAGCAGCGGGCCGCGCTGATTCGCGAATCGATTTGAATCGCACGGGAACTCCACTGCTGGAAATCGTTTCTTATCCCGACATGCATTCGCCCGACGAGGCCAAGGGATACTTGACGGAGCTGAAACTGCTGCTCACATACTTGGGCGTTTCCGATTGCAATATGCAAGAAGGAAGTTTGCGAGTAGACGCGAATGTCAATTTACACATCGAATCCGCTGGGCGCACGATCGCGACGCCGATTGTCGAAGTGAAGAACATGAACAGTTTTCGCGCAGTCGAACGAGCACTAGTCTACGAAGTCGATCGCCAGTTTGCTGAATGGAAAAAGACCGGTCGTGAAAAAGGGCAAGCACCCAAGCAGACGCGCGGCTGGGATGATGTCACAGGAGTCACATTGCCTCAACGTGAGAAAGAAGAGTCGAGCGATTATCGATATTTCCCCGATCCGGACTTGGTGCCACTGAAGATCGAGAAATCTCAGATCGAATCTGCCAGCAACGCTCTCCCGCAATTGCCGTCCCAGTTGCGAGCTTGGCTGCAAACTGAACATGGCCTGAAGCCATATGACGCCGACGTGATTGTGTCACAAGGCAGTCACCTGGTCGAGTATTTTCAAACTGCGGTAGCTGCGGGTGCGCCAGCGAAACGAATCAGTAGTTGGATTCAGCAAGACGTTTTGCGCGCCTTGAAGGAACGAGGCATTGAAATTTCGGCGCTGCCGGTACCCGCCACCAAGCTCGCTTCGCTGGTAAACGCTATCGAATCTGGCGAGATTGATACGTCGCGTGCCAAAGAAGTTTTCTACTTCTGGATGGAAAACCCGTCATCCGATCTCGTCGCTGCTCGGAGTGCCTTGGGAATATCTAGCGTTGATCGAGGCGAAATCGAAGAAGTGTGCCGTCAACTATTGGATGAAAATCCTCAAGTAGTCGCGCAAGTGCTAGAGGGCAATGCAAAAGGATTGGGATCGCTGATCGGGCTGGCAAAGAAAAAAAATCCCAACGCCGATCCTAAACTGGTTCGTGAGCTTTGCCAGCAGATGATCGAAAGCCGCCGAACGAGTTCGTGATTGCTATTCTGTGTGCGATCAATGAAGATGCTTGTCTCACACAGAGACACGAAGACACAAAGAAGATAATTTGGGGCTCTGCACATATGAGTGTAGTTGAGCAATTCGATCAGATGACGATATCGCCGAAACGGTCCTTCGCCTGGACCAGATGCCCGATCTCAACCCGATGCGTCAGCGAGTCGCCCAGTAATAGCACGGAATAACGAACTCTGTGGCTTTGTGACTCTGTGTGCGATCAATGAAGATGCTTGTCTCACACAGAGACACGAAGACACAAAGAAGATAATTTGGGGCTCTGCACATATGAGTGTAGTTGAGCAATTCGATCTGATGACGATATCGGCTGGGACCAAAATAGTGCAGAAACTCAAATTCCGCTGGGACGGACCACAGCGGGGAGCGTTCGCAAAGACCAAATTATCAGACAGTTATTTATGCGCCGGTACTAAATTTCAAATTACGCAGAAATCGGGCGATTAGGCATCTTGATTCGCGCTGGTCCAGCCATAACAATCGTTCCAGATTTGCTCGACGGTTGCAAGGATACCGCGAGCCGTTTGGCATGGAGCACTCGTACTCATCTTTTCTTGACGAGACGGCTGATAGTGGCAAGCAAGATTCACGGGAAGGTTGTCGAAGTCGATGCCAACGGAAATCTCATTACGGATATCAAAGAGGACCAGCTTTCGCAAACTCCACGGGATGAAACCGTGCGGATCGTTATCGACGAGCACGAGACCTTGGGAATTTTCTCTGAGGACCACGGGCAACCCGAGATGACCTTGATCGCTATTCTAGCTGGCGACCAACCGTTGCGCATCGAGCTAACCGGCGATAGCGCCAGCGCCATGCTTGGTGTACGAGTCGGCGCGCCGGTCGAAATCATCTGGTAGCCGAGAGTAAAACGATTGCCCCCAATCGTTCATGGCAGCATTAGCAATCACAGCAACCGCCGATGACTTTGATTGCCCTATGAGCTTTCGTTTGGCAATCGATGACGATGGTCAGGTCGCGGAGCAGTAGAAGATTAATTGACGCGACCCTCGGTTCACTGAGCAATTGGGGACAATTGCTCTACACTCTTGTGTACGGTCAAGTTACGATAGGAACTTTGCAATGACGACGGTCTAAGTTCTTTCTACGTGGATTGGTAGGCAATTGTCCACAAGTAATCGGTCGGCGGATACTGAGCATCAACGTGTTGATATTGAACGTGCGGACGTGGACTGCTTGAAGCAATGGGACAAGGACCACGTCTGGCACGCGTTCACTCAAATGGCCGAATACGAGCCGCTGATCATCGAGAGCGCTCAGGGAGCTTGGCTGAAAACGGTCGATGGACAGCGACTGCTGGATGGTGCCAGCAGTTTGTGGTGCAATGTGCTTGGGCACCGGCACCCGCGGCTTGATGCAGCGATATCCGATCAACTTGGCAAGGTCGCACATGTGACCAATCTCGGCGTCAGCAATCCGACCACGATTCGCTTGGCCGTAAAGCTCTTGCAGGTTGCACCAGCATCGCTGGAGTGTGTTTTTTTCAGCGGCGATGGAGCTAGTGCGGTCGAAGTGGCATTGAAGATGGTTGTGCAATTTTGGCGACAAAACAGCCAACCTCAGCGAAGGCGATTTATCGCGCTCGGCGGAGCCTATCACGGTGATACCGTCGGCTGCGTCAGCGTCGGTGGCATTGCTCGTCTGCGAGATCCGTTTGACTCAATGTTGTTCGACGTGATCCACGGTCCTTGCCCGGATGCATTTCGATTACCCAACGGAGTTCAACCCGAGCAAGCCTGTGCGCATTACGTGGATGAATATCGCAAGTTGCTCGATAAACATGCTGGCGAAATCGCGGCAGTGATCGTCGAGCCGCTGATGCAATGTGCGGCTGGGATGGTCCAGCAGCCTGCGGGTTTTATCTCGGGCTTGCGCCAGTTGACGGCGGATCGCGATATCCTCTTGATCGTGGACGAGATTGCAGTGGGTATGGGTCGCAGTGGAAAAATGTGGGCTTGTCAATGGGAAAACGTCGAGCCAGATTTGATGTGCATCGGCAAAGGGTTGAGCGGTGGGTACATGCCCATGGCGGCCACGCTCACCAGTCGCCGTGTTTGGGATGCCTTCCTCGGCACTCACCAGGAGAGTCGAGCTTTCTTGCATGGCCATACGTATGGTGGTAATCCATTAGGTGCGGCAGTTTCATTGGCCACGTTGCAAATCTTCGAAGATGAGCGTACGCTTGATCGCGTATTGGAACTTTCAAAAGCATTGGCGGAGTGTTTGCGCGCGTTGAGCGACCACCCACATGTTGGCAATATTCGGATTTGTGGATTGATCGCGGCCATTGATTTGGTGGGCAGTCGATTGCCACGTCAGGAGTTTGCTTCAATTGACCGGCGCGGTGTTGCGGTTTGCGACGTTGCTCGTCAACACGGCGTTTGGCTCCGACCGCTTGGAAACATCGTTCCGCTTGTACCTCCGTTGTGTATTTCACCCGCCGAAATCAAGTTACTGGTCGATGCGGTATCCCATGGAATCGAAGCGGCCACAAACTGACCCCAGGAATTGAATTGGTAACATGCCAACTGATTACGCTGCAACAGCCGACGCCCTTTCCAAACCTAAGTGAATAAACTGCATCGTGTCATTTACGATTCGGACATTTCGAAACTCAGACACACCCCAGCTTTGCTCAGTTTGGAATCGACATACGCAAGTTTTCGATAGTCGCGCTCCGCTAAATGTCCAGACATTTGAATTGAGCGTCCTCGCCAAACCTTACTTCGATGCGCAGCATTTATTCGTGGCCGAAGTCGAAGGCAGCATAGTTGGATTTGCGCACCTGGGATTTGCTCCGCACAAAGATCTGATGGATTCATGTCTGCAGCAAGCAGTGTTGTCAGCCATGGCGGTGCTCAAGCATGATTCTGAAGCAGCAATTGCAGGAGATTTGCTGCAGTGCATTTCGCACAGTGCGTTGGCCGCCGAGGCCAAGACAATCGAAACGATGCTGTTGCTCCCTTGGGCTCCGTTTTACATCGGAGTAGGCAAGGGGGACTCGATCCAAGGCGTCGTGGCAGAGGACAACCGCTTAAACCAATGGCTCAATCAAGCAGGATTTCAACCACGCGTTGCCACCATGCTATGGGAATTAGACTTGGTCACCTTTCATCCTCCCATGGACCGACAACAAATTCAAATTCGGCGTAACGCGCATGTTGATCGTTGTCTCGATGAACCGACTTATCCTTGGCGGCTTGCCTGCCAAATGGGACATACCGAACAAATCAGCTTTGACCTAGTTCATCGAGTTCGCAATGAAGTGATCTGTCGCGCGCTATTCTGGACAATCGATCACTCGTTGATCCCGTCACCACAACAAATTGCCCGTCTGTGGTGGCCGGACTCTATCTCCCCAGAGCTTGTCGACTTCTATACGTTTTTGTTATCAGACGCCTTTCGTCAACTGGCATTAGACCGGTTCGATGTGGTACGAGCGATCCTCGTGGCTGACGACCCGGCTACCAAGATTCTAGAACGACTTGGATTCCAAAATCGCGGATCCGGACGTGTGCTGGCAAAAGCGCTCTCCGCAGAAAAGTAATCGGAGCTTGGGAGACCGGCGCTTGTTAAACACCAAGTTGTCCATATCTGTTGGTTTTTTGAAGAACTTGTTGAACCATGTATGCCTGCAAAGTGTCATGGAAGCCAATACCAGAGTCCGCTTTCTTTTCCTGAGGCGATTTGAGGACTATACTTGGAGTAGGTTCCGTAGCTATTGCAATCGGCGCGAGGCCGGTTGCCGCGTTTGCCAGAACGTGGGTTGCAGGCGACGGTAACGGTCAAACTTGGTCCACGCACTGGCAAGCGTGCCCCTGAGGAACAGCCGAGAAATAAGTGTCAGGTACCTTTTGCGAGAAACTCGCCCTTCGGGTGCTGCGCACAAAAGGTACCTGACACTTATTTCTCGAGCGATACTAACTTTTGGAGGATCACACCCCCAGTGCGTGAACACTATAGATCAGAGAGTATCGCGCGAGAACGCAGCGTCCTTGCCCGAGTTGTCGGCTCTGGCGATACGTTTACAGAAAATCCGCTGGATGAGTTAAGCGGGTTAGCAGAAACCGCAGGCACGGAAGTTGTTAGCGGAGTAGTTCAGCGTCGTGATACACCCGATCCTAAGACCTACCTAGGAAAAGGAAAAGTATCGGAACTAAAGAACTTGGTCGAAATGCACTCGGCCGACTTGGTGATTTTCGACAACGATCTGTCTCCTAGCCAGACACGCAATCTGGAAAAAGAGATAGGTACCAAGGTCATTGATCGAACGGAGTTGATTCTTGACATTTTCGCGTCGAACGCTCGCACTCACGAAGCTCGATTGGCTGTCGAGTTAGCGCAATTGGAATATTCCTTGCCTCGGCTAAAACGCATGTGGACTCACCTTTCGCGTCAAACGATGGGTGTTGGCATGCGAGGTCCGGGTGAAAAGCAGCTCGAGGTTGACCGACGACTGGCGGTGCGACGCATTCACGAATTGAAGCAAGACTTGAAGAAAGTGGAGTTGCGCAAAGAACGCGAAGTCGCTGGCAGACGGGACTATTTGACTGTTTCCTTGGTTGGCTACACCAACGCGGGCAAAAGCACGCTCATGAACGCGTTGACCAACGCCAGTGTTGAGGCTGTCGACAAACTCTTTGCGACGCTGGATACGCGCACTCGACGTTGGAATCTACCAAGTTGGGGACCGGTTCTGCTGAGCGATACGGTCGGGTTTATTCGCGATCTGCCGCACCATTTGGTTGCCAGTTTTCGTGCCACGCTGGAAGAGGCTCGCCAAGCGGATATGTTGCTGCATATGGCCGACGCCAGCAATCCGGCCGTTTTGGATCAAATTTCGGCGGTGTACTCAGTTTTACACGAATTGGGAATTGACGAAAAACAAACGTTGCTGCTCGTCAACAAGATTGATGTGCCCGGCGCGGCCGAGAGGTTCTCAGTTGTCCAGAATCGATATCCACACTCGCTGGCAATCAGCGCTAGCGCGCGCCAAGGGTTCGACGAATTGGCTCAATTGGTCAGTCAAGCCTTGAGCAACGACTTTGTGACATTGAATGTGCGACTGGATTTAACCGACGGCAAGACTGTCGCTTGGCTCGCGAAGGTAGGTGAAGTTCTCAGCAAACAATATCACGATGATAGAGTCGAAGTTCACGTTCGGCTGCCAGCTCGGCATGCTGGTCGCATGAAACGCGAAGGTCATATTATCGAAGTCCTCCAAGGCAAGTTACCGGACGTTGCTCCCGATAGAGATGGCTGGCAATTGAAACTTCCCACAGTCGGTCAAGTACACCCGACGAGTTTCTCAACGCCATTGACGAATGAAGATGTAGCATGAGATGCACGGCACGAGTTTCTTCGCCTGTCGGTCTGAAGGTGGACTGATAAAAAGTGAACCATTGGGCGCTAGCCTCGGCGTCGATGGTGTTGCGACGCAAAGAATGGAAGGCGTTCCGACACGTAATGATCTCGTCCATCGAATTGCGATTCCGCACGCAACACCTTCGACGCCGAGGCTAGCGCCAACGGTTCAATTTTTATCAGTCCAGTCTGTACCAGGCCAGCGTGCGTGTTTACGGCAAGAGCCAAGATTTCCTCAATGCCCATTCCAGCGACATGATTGCGCAAAAAACTGCGAGAAATAACCAAGAGTCCCAAGCTGCGTCGCCCAGTCGCCTGTTTTCGACAACCGGTACTTGCGACTTGAGCTGCCGCTGACGGAATTGTTCGATCAACTGCTGAATGTCTCGGTCGTCGGGCGCTACCACGCGACCGCCCACCGATTTACTGGCGGCGGCGATGTTCTCCATCGCTTGCCAATCGGCAGCGGGATTCGCCAGTTCACGCGACTCATCCTTGACGACAAATACTAGTTCGGCAATGTAGGGTTTGTTTGCTTCGTTAGCGGCTTGTAATTTCACCCGGTACAACCCAGGTTCGGATAAGGCAGCGATTTCGATTTCGCGTCGGTTCTCGCGGACAGAATTGGATATCAGCACTCGTTGCCAAACGTCGTCTCGAAACAGCTCGATGCGCATCGGATCGGGAATCGGCTTGTTTTCGGAACCACCAAACCACTCGATGCCGACAGTCGGCTCATCGCCCAACATTACTCGGCGACTCTCCATCGTCAACCGAAATCCCTCTTGCAATGCATCGCGGCGCAACAACCACAACATGCATTGCCGCCAAAACTGTTTGTGGCGCAATTCCTCACCGTGCATATACCACAGGTAAGTTGAATCGCCAGCAAAAGCCAGCACTCGCCCCTTTCCAGCTTCGCTGACCACCAGCACCGGTTCCTTCTTACCACTGATCAACAGTATCTCAGCGGCCGGTTTTAGTCTGCCAAATCGATTGGCGCCCAGCAACGGAGGCAGCGAGTCCCAAATCAACTGATTCTCCGGCGGTACTGCGAACGTCGTGATGGGATGCGGTCGGTTGGGTCGCATGGATATCGGACCTGGAACATGCAAAGATTCATCGATGCGACCGCCAACGGCCTGCCTCTTGTCGATCTGCATGGCCAAGGGGATAACCGCAGCCAAGGGCGAGTTGCCGAATCCACCTGCTTCGAAACTGTGATAGCCACCCAACAACAATAGCCCTGCACCCGCCTCAACGCGCTTGCGAAGCGCCAACAGCGACGTTTCGGTCAATGCGTCGGCAGCAAGGTCTCCTAGGATAATTGCATCGAATTGATTCAAATCAGGTAGGTTGCGTTTCATTTGAGTGCGCCGCCATTTCTCGCTGATCCATTCCGACTCGACTTGAAAATCGAACGAGGCATTCAACGAGCGTTTGAGAAACTTGACTTCGTAACGCGACTCACCTTCCAAGTAGAGAATCCTCGCTCCGCCTTCGCGCACAGTGAGAAAAGTTGTCGCAGAATTGTTGCCTCTGACAATCTCATCTACTTCCGAGTTGGCGCGCACTTCCAGCAAATACTCGCCGGGCTCCGGTGCATCTAGTTGCGTCTGAAGACTCAAGCGTTCATTGCTCAGCCGGGCCGACAAGTCTCGCTTGGCGATCAGTTTATTGGGTTTGCCCGCAGCTTTCAGTAAAACAGTCAAGTGAATTGGTTGATTCTGAACACCGACTGCATGGACAATTGTTGGAATCGAGACCAGGTTTTTGGCGAACACATCGAGGTGCTCGGGAACTCCTTCGATGGCGATATCGCGCAACGACGAGTCGCCGCGCGGGCCGATGCCCACAATCGCCAGCGGTTGATCGAGTTGCGACATCTGCTGGGCCACGATTGCGGCGTCCAGCTTGACCGGAAATACCGTCTGCGTGGCATCGCTTACCAAGATGGCGCCACGCAATGGTGGGTCTTGCTGGACTTTGCGCAGCTCCGCCAACACCGATCCAATATCAGTGCTACGTCCCGCGGGAGCCTGCTTGAACATGTCCTCCCGCCGGTCATTTGAGTTCGAAGCGATGGGGTCGAGTTTGGCATCGAAGAAATAGGGTACGACCTTTGTCTTGCCCAACGCACCGCGAGAATGTTGCTCAATCGACTTCCAAACTTCCTGCAGCACAACCCAGCGATTCTTGCCGGTAGTGCCACTGGAAAGTGTCATGCTCAGCGACCGGTCGAGTAATACCGCGATGGCACCTTCGCTTTCACGCATCGATTTGCTGACTAGGCCGGGCCGCAGCCAACCCAACAGTAAGACAAGCATCGCCAACAGGCGAATAACGACAAGCACAGCTCGCGCGCGCCGAGAAAGTCCCTCAGCCGAAATGGTCAACCAAAGGCTCGCGAGCATGACGATCGCCAGCGACCCAGCAACGACCCAACCGAATACTGGATCAAGGCTCAATTGGCTCATGCGGCACCTGGGACTCTGGCGAACTTCAACTTGTAAAACCGATTTGACATGGCTTGCTCGGCCAGGAACAGCCCCGCCACCAGCAACATCAACATGGAATACAGTTCTTGCCCAAAGCGCGCTTGACCGACACTGCTCTGCAACTCGTCACGGTCTCTCGCCAATCGATAATTGCCGGCGCCTAACAATTCGTCGAGCTGTGTGGTTTCGAGTCGCCGCAAATTGGTGTCCGCGCTTTGCAGGTTGACACTTGCGCTGCGCGAAATAGGACCGGTTCGTTTACCTCGCAATCGAAATACACCGGGTTGGTCGAGCTCACCAAGCAACAGCGCACCATTCTCCGCGTCGATGCGTCGGGACCGAGCCGCAGGCGTAAATAATTCATATTGCGATGGCCATGCCAGCGGATCGTTATTGAACGTTGCCGATTCGCCGACTGAGAATGTGTATCGCGACTGGGAGTCACTTCCCAACGTTCGGACAGTTCCCGCCAGCAGCGCATACGCCAACCATGTGTCCGTGCCAATCGTCAACTCGTTCCAATTGTCCCCTGCTGTGTCATCAAAATCGGGCATCGGAGTCGTGAAACAAATAACTTGCCCTTTACCAATTTTTTGTTGCGTAATCGCGGGGGCAACTCCGGCGCTATATTTCGCAAGAATTTGAACTGAGTCCGCCACAGATTCAAACGTCCAGTATCGAAAGATCGGATGCAACGACCAATGCAGTTGCGCAGTGTTGGCTCCGAGCAGAGAAAAAATCGGATGCGTCAATGCTGCTGGGACTATATGCAGACTTCGATCTCCGTCAGGCTTAGATACTGGTTTGGCCAGCCTGCCGGGTAGCAGTTCTTGGATCGCCGCCGTCGCGGGCGCAGCAAGTAACTGTCGGCCCAAGACGATCAAAATGCCGGCCCCTTGTTCAGCCCGTTCACGAATTTTCTTTACGGTGGCATCGATCAATGGCGGTGGATCGATCAAACAAATCGAAGCGTATTGGTCGAGGGGAATTGAGCCAATTTGATCATAGCTGATCTGCTGAACTGCACCTTCACCGGATGTGCCTGCCGAGCCGCTGGCTTCGATCAGCAGCGCATAGTAGCGAGCCATGCTCGGAGCGTTTTCATCCGCGTCGGCGTCCGCGACGACCAGCGACGGTAACTGAGGATGCGCAAGAATCGAGGCATAGCGCACGTTATCCAGCTCCAGCGGGTCGGGGCGGTCAATTCGCACTTGAAAGTTATGCGTCCCCGACGTCAAAAGCCCGGTGTCGAACTCCAGTGAAACAGTTTCTTCCTGCGACAGGTCAATGGCCTTTTCCTTCACCAGTTTCGCTTCGGGTACTTTGAGTTGGCCGTTACTGAGAATCGGCAAGCTCGGGTCGATATTTTCGCGATAGAGCCGAACCGTTGCCTGGCCGCCTGCGGTGCTGGCACTGCGCGAAACCGTGAACTTGATACGTGCTGAAGAGTTCTGGGGAACGACTGGCGGTTCGAGATTGAGGTCCCCCAAACTCCAGTTGGAAGTTGTTGGGATCCCAAGATCAATTACTTGCACCAAAATGTCTTTCGATTTTTCATCGAGCGAGTTGCGCAAGTCGGCGTGCGCCGAGTTCCACGACTTGGCCGACAGATCGGTGATGATGTACGCTTCTTTGCGCTCAAGTTTGTTGGCAGCGAGCAGTTCGATACCGCTAGCCAATTGTCCGGCGAGATCCATACTCACGCCGCGAGCAAGCGTGGCTTGGATTTGCGTTTTCGCGGAGGCAGGGTCCATCGACAGTCCATTGGCCGGATATCCGGCGAATATGCCAACGCGACTTTCGATGGGCAATTGGTCCAGTATCCACACGGCAATTTCCTTGGCGGCTTCGAGTCGAGTTTTGTTGTCGGCTCGGTATTCCATATTGGGCCCAGTATCGATGATCAACGCCACCGCAACCGGAGCCGATTGATCCGCTTTGGGTACGATTGGCCCGTGAGTTAAGGAAATTGTGCCCCAAATGATTGCAGCAGACCATAAAATTGCCGCGAGTAAAGCGCATGTCGCCCACACACTGGCTGGTCGCCGCGCTGTCCAAGCAATTGCTGCCACCAGGGTTGCAAAAACGGCCAACAGCGCCAGTGCCGACACGGTCAAGGTCGCACTGAGCATGGCGCTATGAATACGCGGACGCGCCATGGCCAGCGCGAGCGCGCCGACCACGCCAATGCGCAACAACAACAGCAACAGATGCCTCAGTTGCCAACTGCTACGTTGAGCCTGTACCGTTTGCCGTACAAATCTCAGCGCCGGAAATACTTCAATCTTAGGTTGTCGTTGCCCCAACAAATGGAGCATCAGCGGTACCGCGATCACGGATAATCCAGCTAGCAACGAGATATGCAGAAAGCTCATTGAAGTTGCCGATAAACGGTTTGGCAAGCTCGCGGATGTCCGCCTTCGATGCGGAAAATAGTTGGCAAAAACGCACGCGTTGCCGAGGCCTCAAAATCGATTGCGCCGGCTGAGCAGGTATTCCATGAGTGCTTTGTCATAAGGTTGCTGAGTATCCAAAGGCACATAATCGATGCGACTCTCAGTCAGCTCTCGGCGTAGTCTACTGCGATACGTTTCGATGGTCCGTCGGTAGTCCTCGGCAGCATCCTCGGCACTGATTGGTTCACCACGTCCAGTTTCAGGGTCTACCAACTCAACCAACCCTTTGAACGGAAAGGTGACTTCGGCTTCATCGAGCACATGGAACACGATTATGTCGTGCCCGGCATGCCGCAAATTTCGCAGAGCGCGCAACATGGGTTCTTCCTCGGTCAACAAGTCGCTCATCAGCATAATCAAGCTGCGATGGCGCAACATCGACGAGAATTGTTGCAACGAGCCCGCCAGGTCGGTATTTCCAGCGGTCTTCAATTTAGTCAGTTGGCTGAGGATGGTCGGCAATTGGCTGCGGCGGCTGCGCGGTGGAACACTGGCTCGCAATTTCGTATCAAACGTAACCAATCCCACTGGGTCCTGCTGCTGAATCATCAAATATGCCAGCGCCGCCGATAAACAAATTGCGTAGTCCAGCTTGGTCAACTGCTGGCGGTAGGTATAGTCCATCGACTGGCTGAGATCGATCACCAAATAACCGGTAAGATTCGTTTCCGATTCGAATTTCTTGACGTAGTATTTCTCGGTTTTCGCGTAAGCCACCCAGTCGATATCTTTGGGATCGTCGCCATGAGCATATCGACGGTGTTCACTGAACTCAACGCTAAAGCCATGAAATGGGCTCGCGTGCAGTCCCTGCAAGAATCCTCGCACGACCATCTTGGCGCGCAGATCGAGCCGTTTGATTTGCGCAGCCAATTCCGGTTTGAGGTATTGTTCTACCGCGACCATGAGAATGGGCTCTGCGATCCGAGGGTCTGAAGTAAACAGTGGCGAACAACCGCGACGCCTGGCAGTCTCGACTCAGCCAAAATCATCGTCTTAGCCTCCTGATTCTTGTACAGGGGGCGTCGCACCCGCAGCATACTTGGGTACGACGGGTTCGGGGATCTCCTTTATCAACCGGCGAATGATCTTTTCATTGGTCATCCCTTCCGCTTGTGCTTGAAAGTTCGTGCTAATGCGATGTCGCAGAACGGGAACGGCAATTCGCCGAATATCTTCGACCGCGATGCTGAATCGACCGTCCATCGCCGCGACCGCTTTTCCGCCGTTGATCAGGAACTGGCCCGCGCGAGGGCCGGCGCCCCAATCGACTAATTCCTTGATAAACGCTGGCGCGCGTTCATCTGCGGGACGAGTCGCACGCACCAAATGTGCGACGTATTTTACGATAAAGGGGCTCACGGCTACGCTGTGAACTAGTTTCTGAATATTTAACACAGCACGTGCCGAAAAAATCTTGCTTACCTCAGGTCGCTCGTTGCGGCTGGTGGCCAACAGAATTCGCTCTTCCTCATCGGCGGTGGGATAGCCCACGATGATGTTGAACATGAACCGATCCAATTGAGCCTCTGGCAGCGGATAGGTGCCCTCTTGTTCGATGGGATTCTGAGTGGCTATCGCAATAAACGGATCGGGCAAGCTGTAAGTCGTGCGGCCAACCGTAACCTCGCGCTCCTGCATCGCTTGCAACAGAGCCGCTTGCGTTTTAGGTGGCGTACGATTGATTTCGTCAGCCAATAGAATATTGGTGAATATGGGCCCTTCGACAAACCGGAACTCTCGTTTTCCAGCGGCATCTTCGTCCAACACGTTGGTTCCAGTAATGTCCGACGGCATCAGGTCAGGAGTGAACTGAATTCGATTGAAAGACACATCAATGATCCGCGCCAACGACGAGACCATCAACGTTTTGGCCAAACCTGGAACGCCCTCCAGCAAACAATGGCCGCGCGTGAAGATGGCTGCGAACAGTTGCTCGACCACATCGTCCTGGCCAATGATCACTTTGCTCAGTTCTTGGCGCATCAGCTCGCGATGCTCGCGAAACTCGCGCAGTAAGTCACCGACACTCTTGGGTTTACTCGACACTTAGTTTTTCTTCGTATAATGAATGGCCAGCGCCCGTCCGCTCGTTGCTTGTTCCTCGTAACGCTTCGGGTTACGACGATGACACCGGCCGATACTAACGGTAAGCTACAATAAACTCTGATTGTCGTCTATTTCTCGCCGTTTGGGGACTGGCTATGCTTCCATGGACTCGTCAATTAATCGGCCTGGTAACGATTCTGGCGATTGTAGCGTCTCACTCGGTCGTGTTCGGGCAAGCCAAAACGGGGCTGACCCAAGAACAGGTCGAGCAATCGATTCAAAAAGGGGTCAAATACCTGCTGGGCAGTCGAATCGGTGACCGGAATTGGCCCGAGTATACCGGGCGTGTGGAAATCGGCGGAGTCACCGCTCTGTCCGTTTTGGCTCTGCTTAACTGCGGAGTTTCGCCTGAGTCGCGCGAGGTTTCACGAGCGTTGCAGTGGCTGCAACAGCTAAAACCTCAAACCACATATGCGTTATCGCTGCATACGATGGCTTTTTGTGCTGCCAATCCCAAACAGTACGCGCTGGAAATCAAACGTTGTTCCCAAATGTTGATCAATTCGCAGTTGCCCAACGGAGGCTGGAGTTACGAGCGAAGTGGCAACGTAGGGTCGAATGGGCCTGCGGGAGATCCATCGAACAGCCAATTTGCTCTATTGGCGTTACACGAAGCGCAGCGCATTGGAGCGAATATTGAGAAATCCGATTGGCAACGTGTATTTAAGCGCGCAACAGAATACTGGGTTCGCCTTCAGAACAAAAATGGCAGTTTCTCGTATGGGGCGGGCGACGAAAACGGATCGGGCAGCATGACCTGCGCGGGAATCGCGTCACTGATCATTGCGGGAGCCGATCAAGACAGCCCCGAAGTCGGTGTGAACAACGTCGTTCGCTGTTGTGGCCAGACCGATGACCAGTTGGGACGCGTCCGCAAAGGACTGAATTGGCTGGCGGAGAATTTCTCGGTCGAATTCAACCCACAGGAAAGAAGCAGTTGGCATTTCTATTACCTCTATGCCTTGGAGCGCGTGGGTCGCATGACTGGCCAGCGATTCATTGGAAACCACGATTGGTACCGCGAAGGTGCGTCCGTCTTGCTCAGCCAGCAGGACGCGCAGTTCGGTCAGTTCTCGTCGCGCTCGACCTTCGAAAGCAATGAACCGGTAATCAACACAGCCATGGCGCTGCTGTTCCTGTCCAAGGGAAAGCGCCAGATTGTGGTTAGTCGCCTGCAGCATGGCCCAGCCGAAGATTGGAACCATCACGCACGCTCGATCCAGCATTTGACTTCCCACACCGAACAAGCCTGGAAGCGAGATTTGGCGTGGCAGACCGTAGACATTCGCCAAGCGACTTTGCAAGATCTGCTGGAAACTCCGGTACTGTTCATCAGTGGCTCGGCCATCTTCGGCATCTCGTCTGCGCAGAAGAAACTGTTGCATGACTATGTCGAACAAGGTGGTTTCATTTTTGCCGAAGCCTGCAACCAAGACGGTTGCAAAGGGGAGAATTTTGACCGCGCGTTTCGTGCGTTTGTTGCGGAAGTTTTCGAACAACCACTCGAAAAACTACCGCCCGATCATCCCATCTGGTTTGCCGAGGCGCGAGTGGAACCCCAGACCATGCCGCATGATTTTTGGCTGTACGGCGTGCAGTCGTGCTGTCGGCTTGGACTGGTCTACAGTCCGATCAGTTTGTCGTGCCGCTGGGAATTAAATATCCCTTACGGCCTGCGGCCCAATTATCCAAGTGAGATTCGATCAGAGCTCGACAACTGCACCAAAGTTGGCATGAATGTACTGGCTTACGCTACCGGTAAACAGCTCAAGGAGAAACTCGACAATGTTTCCATCTTGGAGGATATTCGCGAAGCGACGCAGAGCGACCGGGGCGTGTTGGTGATTCCAAAATTAAGGCACCCTGCGGGTTCGGACGACGCTCCACGTGCCATGCCGAATCTGTTACGGTGGCTCGTTAAGGAGAATCCGTTCCGCATCAGCGACCAACGACGCATCATTCCCATCAAAGAATCGGAACTGGAACAATATCCGATCGTCTTCATGCACGGACGTGGATCTCTGGAATTCACTGACAGGGAACGACAGATTCTGGGAAAATACCTGCAGTTCGGTGGTTTTCTATTTGTCGATGCGATCTGCGCGAACGAAGAATTTGCGGAAACTTTTCGGCGAGAATTGGGGTTGATCTTGCCCGCCAGTCCGCTGGAGAAAATGACCAACGAGCATAAACTTTTTACCACTGAATTCAGCGGCTTTGATATTCGACAAGTGACCGTCGTCGATCCGTCCCCGGATGGCGAAAAAGTGGCGGTCACCCAGCGCTCGATGGCACCTCAATTGGAATATGCCAAAATCGAGGATCGCATCGTCGTTGTATTTTCGCCGCTGGACCTCAGTTGTGCTCTCGAAAGTCGCCATTCGATGCAATGCCGCGGATATACGCGCGACGACGCTGCGCGGATTGGCATCAACATCCTATTATACGCCCTGCAAGAGTAGTACGGCCCAGCCCATGATTCTCATCGTAGGAACAGATTGAATGCAACTATCGTTATCGGTGCGTATTGTCGAAGCACCGTGCAAGACCAAGCTGAATCTGCCATTCGAACAACTGGTCGATATCGCTCGAGCGACTGGATATTCGGCGATATGTATGCGTGCTAGTGCTGGAGGAATTGGAACACCGATAGCGCGTCTGGAAGCGATGCGGGAATATATTCGGTCGCAAGGGCTGTTTGTGTCAATGGTGACCGCCGATTGCAATGTACCACTCAATAATGAACATGGACCGGACAGTTTGCGCGACATCGCGCCCAGCCTCGACGTCGCGCAAGCGCTTGGTTGTAATTTGATCCGCGTGTGTCTCAAGCGCCCGACAGATATTCCACTGGCTAGATCAGCGGCGATGCGAGCCGCCGAGCGCGGCATTCGGCTGGCCCATCAATGCCACACAACGTCGCTGTTCGAACAAGTACCATCGATGCTGGCAGTGCTGGATGAAATTGGCCAAGCGAATTTTGGAATCATCTACGAACCTGCCAACTTGTTGCTCTGCGCGCAGTCGTACGGTTTGGACACGTTGCGGAAACTGCAACCCCATTTGATGAACGTATACGTACAAAATCACAAACTCAGCCCGACAGGCGCGGCTAAACTACCAACGTTTTGTCGGGGCGAAGTCCAATTCGATCATTTAGACCCGTGGACAGTCGGTGGAGTCGACTTTGACGAAGTATGCGCGGGCCTTAAATCAATCGGCTACAGTGGCACGTTAACCATCCACCAGGCGCAGGGTATCACGACGATCGACGAAGCAAGTCAATTTGCCAGTCGCTGTGCAGAGTATTTTCTCGCCAGAATCTAGTTGGACAGCGCCACATTTTTGCGGAATACAAGCCCGAAGCGCAAGCGAGTGAATAACTTACGACGATTACGACAATTCACTCGCTTGCGCTTC
>SXGS01709705.1_pt1 | contig 19776 bp, 16 predicted proteins | sample 3174681 | NCBI WGS metagenome assembly SXGS01 (sample SAMN11356861, study PRJNA531348) | freshwater metagenome | isolation source: freshwater sample F1-80 | place: China: Fuxian Lake, Yuxi | collected 2017-12-25 | reverse complement strand
GACCGGATGAACCGCCATGGTTTCGAGAGCCATGATCTCGTCGTTGATCTTCATCGAAGCCAGCACGGCGGTGAACGAAGCGCCGATGCGGGCCGTCAGAACGATGGCCGTCATGAGCGGGCCGAGTTCCCGGGTGATCGACAGTGCGACGACGCCCGGCACTTCGGGCAGGGATCCGTAGCGCTTCAGCACGAAGCCGGTCTGCAGCACGAGGATCGCGCCGATCAAGAACGAGACGAGCGCCACGATCGGAAGCGAGGTCACACCGACGTTGCCCATCATGGGGAACAACTGCTTCCGGAGCTTGGTCTTGCCTAAAAACGGTCCGATGAAGGCGTAGTAGAGGGCGAGCCGCGTCATTTGCGCGGCCCCCGTCACATGCTGAAGAACGCCGACGACCGGTCCTCCGACCGGACGACCGATGGCCGCCAAAAAATCAGCGGCCTTGCTCGACGCGGAGGCGGGCCCCGGAGGGGTCTCGGGGTTCGACATTCGTCAGCCTGCCGAACGCTCGATTTCGAAGACCGTCTGCAACTGCGAGAGTTCGATCACGCCGGTGACCTGCGGGCTCGGATTCAAAAGCTTGAACGCGGCCTTCTGTTGGTTGGCCCAGCGCAATCCTTGAATCAAGACCGCGATACCCGAGGAGTCCATATAGGACACTCCCGCCAAGTCCAGCTTGAGGCCGGTCGCGCCTTTCAGCGTCCGTTTGATCTCGTCGCGAAGCTCGGGAGAGGAGTCCATATCGACGTCCCCGCGGACCACGATCGTGCGCAGGGCGCCTTGGGATTGCGACGACATCTCGAGTTTCATGACTCGGCTCCAGCCCCTCGTGACGGCGTCTTTTCGAGGACGAGCATGACACGCCCAGGGCGGTCCGGTTCGGGCTCGAAAGCGACGCGATCCATGATCTGATTAATAAAGTGCGTCCCGAGACCGCCCGGTCTTACGTCCGCAAGTTCACGCGGCTTGATCTTTTCGACGTCCGCGTCGGCGCAGAAATCGCGGATGCGGAACGTCAATCTGTCGGCGCCGAACACGGCTTGTACGGTGACGTCCCCGTCGACCCGGTCTGGACACCCGTGCTTGACGACGTTCGAACAGGCCTCGTCCAGCGCCAAGACGAGACGGGCGGCCTCCGCGGCCCCGATCTCCGCTTCGAGCAGGGGCTGAAAAAAGCCGCGAACCGCCTTCAAAAAGCGGGAGTCGACGGGCACGCGGACTTGAAACGATCGCTCTTTCATTGCTGCGGCGCCACGGCCGACAGACGGAGGGTACCAGATCCCGTGCTCTTGGCCACCGTCCGGGAGTCGTTGCGCCGCTAATGGTTCCGCCCGCACGAGCCCTTCCGCGCGAGCGCCCGGCGATCCGGTTGCGGTCCGGCCCCGGTCATCCGCTCAACGGCCGGTCGGCATCGGGGCCGTCGGAGTCGAGATCGGACCGGACGGGTTCTCGTAGGCCGTTTCTCCGGGCCTGACCTCTCGACCGACGGAGGCGTACAGAACGATGCCTGCGAACAGGAGAAAAACGAGTCCGACAACCAGCCAACCGCCCCCGCCGGACGAACGGGAGGTCGCAAAGGATGCGGTCTGCGCACCGTCCTGACATTCGAAACAGTAGGGCGCGCGATCCGGACCCGGAATCGTGAAAGAACCGCCGCAAGCCACGCAGATCGATACCGCCATCAGACGACTCCGCGCGGATCCGACCGCGCTGAACGGCCCGCATTCGCACGGAGGCAGGATTTCTTACCGGGCCTCAGCCGATTTCGACGACGAGGTAGGTTTTTTTTCCGCGCCGAAGCACGATGAAGCCGCCGGACAAGCGGTCCGCCGTCCCCAGAATCCGCCCGACGTCCTTGCAAACGGTTTGGTTGATCGAAATCGAGCCGGTCTCGACCGCCTGCCGCGCCTGCCCCTTCGAAGTGCACACCCCGGCGGCCGCCAACACGGCCGTCAATTGAGCGTCCGGGGTTCCGAGAGCCGATTCGGACACACGGTGCCGCGGCGCTCCGGCGAACGCCTCCGTAAGTTCGTCCGCCGAAAGCCCGTCCACTCCCGCGCCCTCGAAGAGCACGGCGATCGCGTTCAGGCAGCGAACGACCGCCTCCGGACCGTGAACGAACGAAGTGACTTCGTCGGCGAGTCGGCGATGCGCGCGGCGCTTTTCCGGTGCCGACCGATGAAGTTCGGCCAACGCTTCGATCTCCTCCCGCGGCGACAACGTGAAGAAGTTCAAGAACTTGACCACGTCGGCGTCGTCGACGTTCAGCCAGTACTGGTGGAAATCGAAGACGCGCGTCAGTCCCGCGTCCAACCAAACGTTGCCTTGCACGCTCTTCCCGAACTTCTTGCCGTCGGCGCGCATCACGAGCGGCATGGTCGCGCCGTAGGCGGTCTTGCCGCGCAGACGACGGATCAGATCGACGCCGTCGACGATGTTCCCCCATTGGTCGCTGCCGCCGATCTGCAGCGTACAACCGTAACGATCGTGCAGGACCAAGAAGTCGTACGCCTGCAAGAGGGCGTAGCTGAACTCAGTGTAGGAAATGCCCTGTTCGCGGCTCTCGAGCCGGAGCTTGACCGAGTCCCGGTTGACCATTTGGTTCACCGAGAAGTGCTTGCCGACGTCCCGCAGGAACGCGAGCAAGGAGAGATCGCCGAGCCACTCCAGATTGTCGACCAGCACGGCTCCGGTGCCGGCAGAGAAGTCCAGATACCGCTCGAGTTGCGATCGCAGTCCGCTCCGATTCGCGGCCAACGTCTCGGCGTCGAGCATGGAGCGCTCTGCGGACTTTCCCGAAGGATCGCCGATCATCCCGGTCGCCCCGCCGACGAGGGCGATCGGACGGTGTCCCGCACGCTGCAAACGCACTAAGCCTAAGACCGGGAGGAGGCTGCCGACATGGAGGCTCTTCGCGGTCGGGTCGAAGCCGCAGTACCCCTTGACCGGGCCTGCCTTCAGGATCTCGGCCAAGTCCGGGGACGTCGTCTGGTTCAGCATTCCGCGGGAGGCCAGATCGGCGATGAAGTCGCTGTGCATGACGGCTCGGGACCGCTCCGGACGACGTCCGGGCGGCGTCGGAAGGTTGCCGAAGGAAGGCGCCGACGAGCGGCGCCGATACGCCCGGCAGGAGTCGAACCTGCGACCGGCGGATTAGAAAGCCGCTGCTCTATCCAGCTGAGCTACGGGCGCGAAGCGGAACGGCGTGGAGAGCGGCGACGCTCTCCAGCGCTAGTACCCTCGTCGCGACTCGAACGCGAAATACCGGCGCCGGAGGCCGGAGGTTTATCCAATTAGCCTACGAGGGCGTAGGGCGTCGAGTGTATGCGGACGCGAACGACCGTCAAGTAAGACTTACGCGCCGCTCTCCCCCAAGACGTCGGAATGCGTTCGGATTCGCCGCTGGTTTCGAGAAAAAGAAGTCCGGAGGCACGGAAGTTGAATAAGCTCGTCCCCGGTCGGGCCTCGTCCGCATCCTGAGCGCCCCTTAGAGGAATCGAACCGTGACCAAGCGATCTCCCAATCTCGCCCTGATGTTCGCCCTTCTGGTCTGCGGAACCACGGTCGCCAAGGCCGACTTCCTCTCTTTCCTTAGCTACCAGACCCTCTCGTTTCAGCCGAAATCGGTGCTGACTCTGATCGTCCCGGAAATGGCGACGGCGCCGACCGGCGAGACCTTGCTCGCCGCTTGCGAAGTCGGCGCGAACAACGTGGTCACGCTCAGGCTTTGGTTCTTCAACCCGGCCGGCGCGCTCGTCGCAGGACCGACGACCGTAACGACCGTCGGGACGATGGCGGGGATGAAGGTCGGGGCCGGCCCCGGCTCCTTCGCCGTCGCGTTCGACGTCGTCGGGAATCCGACTGACACGAACGGTCACGGCATCTACTTCCGGTCGTACACGCTTTCGGGCGTTCAGATTTCCGGTCCTATCGACACGCGCGTGAACAGCCTGACGAATCTCGATGAAAGACTTCCGGCCGTCGCCGGCTATCCCACCGCGACCGGGACGGGATTCGTCTTTACGTGGGTCCGCAACGGCCTGACGCCCGGCACGCCGACCAGCGGCGTCTATGCCCGTCGATTTACGGCGTCGGGTGTCGCGATCGACGTCGCCGACGTTCGAATCGACGCGACGACCGTGAACAACATCAACGCCCCGCAAGTCGCGACTTGGCCGAACGGACGATTCGTCGTCTCTTGGATGGACGGGCTCCCCTTCCCGGCGACCGGCACGCTCGGGTCCGGCACCGGCGTCTTCGCCCGCGTCATGAATGCGGCGTTCACTTTCCGCACCGGACAATTGACGATTCCGGTGACGACGCTCGACGATCAGTTCCAGCCGTTCGTCGCCTGCGACTACAATCAGACCTTCGTCTGCGCGTGGTCGAGCTTCGTCACGGGCGGATTCGACGCCTTCGCCCGGCGGTTCAACGACCTAGGGGTCGCTTTGGACGCGACGGATATCGATCTTTCGTCGACCGCCGCGACCAACGGACATGTCGTCACCGGCTTGTCGATGTGCGCGTCCGGCGACTGGTGCGCGACGATGGACGCCGCCGGACCGTCCGCCGGCTTCTTCGCCCCGCGCTCGAAGTTCATCCGCCTGACTTCGAACGGCGCGACGGCGTCGGTGATCGAAGACGGCTTTCTCGATCCGGCGACGAGTTCCGAAACGCAATTGAACGCTCGCGTGAAGCTCGATCAGTTCGGCCACGCGTCCTTCGGCTTCGCGATCGACACCGGAACATCCGTCGGGCTCATCGGCTTCAAAGCGCTCCGTTCGATGCTGCAGTTCGACTCCGTCGCTCCTCCGGCGGGCGCGACGGTGACGGTGTACCTGGACTCGCCCGGTTCGCCGAGCGCTTCCTACATCCTCGGATGCTCGTTCGGCACGGGGCCGATCGCAGTCGACAACAGGAAGCTTCCGCTCTCGCCGGACCAACTCTTGCTCGACTGCCTGAGCGGCGTCTATCCGACGGTTTTCACGAACTTCGTCGGGACGCTCGACGCTTTCGGCGGCGCTTCCGGCGCACAGGTAGTGATCCCGAATCTTCCGATCCTAGTCGGTCTCACCTTCTACTTCGCCTACGGCGTGATCGACCCGAGCTGGCCGAGTTCGGTCCGCGCGACGTCGCCCGCGGCCTCCTTCACCGTGCAATAGAGGCGGCCGATTCCTCCCCGCCCGAAGTTCCATGGGCGGCCAAAAACGAAGCCGGCCGGGACGATCGTCCCGGCCGGGCGCGTTTCAGTGCTCGCGATAGGATTTGAACCTATGACCCGGTGATTAAGAATCACCTGCTCTGCCAACTGAGCTACGAGAGCTTCTAAGGGCGCGAAAATTAGCAACCAAAAACCGTTGCTCAAGATTCGCTTCAGGGAGGGTGACGGGGATCGAACCCGCTACCTACAGAGCCACAATCTGTCGCTCTAACCAGATGAGCTACACCCTCCGTAAGGGTCCCGCATCATAAACCGCGGCGCGGAGGCATCAAGCGCCGCGCGATCGGCGTTCTAAGACTTGTCTGCGAATTCGAACAGCCGCCGGGAGAGCCCGGTCTGCAGGACCAAGTCAGGGTCCAGTCGCCGCTTGAGGGCGACGAATGCGGCCAGTTCCTCCGCCGGGACGCTCCGCGAGAACGACCCCCGAGTCAGGGTCGCGTCTTTCGCAAAGTAAAATCGCCCGCCGGCGGCGACCACTTTGTCGTCAAAAGTGCTGCACAAGGCCCAAAGCGCGTCTCGATTCCGTCGTGTCACCTTGAAGTCCATCGCGAGCGAGTAGCCGTCGACGCTGTGCGTGAGCAAGTAGGGATCGCGACGATGGCGCTTGTAGACAAGTAGGTACGGCGGGATCCCGGCTTCCTGCGCCGCGCGGATAAGACCGCCGTGGACCTCCTCCGCCCGGTCGGCGGGCACGAAGGACTGATACTGAATCAACCCGCCCCGACCGTAAGAACGTCGCCAGTCCGGAAGGTAGTCGAGCAAGAAAGCGAAACCCACGTGCGATTGAAGATGCGGCGCTCCTCCGACGGAGCGCGATCCCGTGAAAAACTTGGCGGCGTTCACGCAGCGCATGCCGAAATCGTTCACGAGAGGACGCGCAAACCTCCAAAGCCAAGACTTCGGAACGACCCCGAAGAGCTTCGCCGGCAAGGTCTGACGGGCTGCGGTCAGATAAGTCGCCGCTTCCGGGTCGACGTCAGGACCGGCGTAGTCTCCGCGATGGATGATCCCGCGGCCGAGAGACGCTCCCTTGGCGAAGCCGTCGATCCATCCGACCAAGTAGTCCGCGTCGCCGTGCTCCCGCTCGAACACGGCCAACATCTCCCCGAGATTCTTCGCTGCAAGCACGCCGACCCTGAGCCTGCCGCCCGGAACGCGTTTCAGTTTGAGCGCGATGCGAGTGAAACAGCCGAGCATTCCGGCGCCGCCGATCGCCGCCCGGAAGACGTCTTGTCGGGACTCCCGCGAGCAAGTCAACAACTCGCCGGACGGGGTCAAGAGATCGAACTCCCGAACATGCTCGCCGATCGTGCCCACGGCGAAACTGTTCTTCCCGTGGATGTTCATGGCCAGCGCACCGCCGACCGTGGGAAACATGGTTCCGGAGACGACGGGCGGCCAAAATCCGTGCGGAATGCCCGTCGACCAAAGGTCGCGGATCGTCGCGCCGGGTTCGACCTCGATTTCGCCTGTCGCGTGATCGAAGGAAAGCACGCGATCGAAGCCGGTCAGATCGAGGACCAGACCGCCTTCCAAGACCGAAGCGTCGCCGTAGCTAAGACCCGTTCCGCGGAGGGCGAGCGGCAAGCCTTCCGCACGTGCTCGGGCGAAAGCCGTGCGAACGTCGTCGATGCCCCGGGCGCGAAGGACGACCGACGAGCCCCCGACCGCTCCGCCGAAACCCGTCAATCGGACGGGAGTCTGCGCGTCCGGAACGAAAGTGCGGCGATCGTTGAGTTCAGACATTCAGCTTGCGGAAAATGAAGGACGGAATCGAGCGGAGGGCCAGCGCGACCAACGTCCAACGCCACGGCACGAAGACGCTCCGTCGTTTCTTATCGGCGGCGGCCAAGATGTCCTCGGCGCATTTTTCGGCGGAATAGACCCAAAAGAGCTTCTTCGGATCGACGTGCGCGAGCATTTCGGTCGCGATGTAGCCGGGCTTGATCGTCACGACCGAGACCCCGTGGCGCCAGAGGCGGTTGTACAGGGACTCCAAGTACGTCGAAACGCACGCCTTCGAAGCGTTGTAGGCGGGATGCGGTGCACGGCCCCGTTCGCCGGCGATCGAGGAGATCCCGATGATCTGCCCTTTGCCGTCGGACTGAAACCTGGTCGCGGCGAGGTCGAGCCACGCCATCGCGCCGAGCACGTTGACTTCGACGATCTCGCGATCTTTGACGAAGTCGAAGACCTCGGGGGCGGTTTTCGACATGACCCCCGACGCATAGACGACCCGGTCGAGACCGCCCATCTGCTGCACGGCCGACAGAAACGCCGGCTCGACGGTGTCGTAGGCGACGACGTCGTGCTCGATGACATAGATGCGTGCCGCGGAGTTCGCCGCACGGCAACGCGCCGCGATCTCCTCCAATTTCGGTCGCCGCCGTCCGAGCAGCGTCACGACGCCGCCTCGCTTCGCATAGGCCTCGGCCAAGGCGGCACCGATGCCGGAGGAGGCCCCGACCACGATCGTTCGTTCGACGGTCAAGTGATGCTGCTCCCCGCGAGGTCGCCCCGCCGAATCAAGACCCGGACTCGACCGCGGCCGCCGCCGCCGCCTCGGGGCCGGGTTTCCGTCCGCCGAACTTCGCCCATGTCGCTTCGTCGTAGCCCCACATGAGGTCGATCAATCGGCCGAGCAGCGCTTTCAGCTCGTGCCTAAGGACGATGCGATCGATGAAACCGTGCTCGAGCAGGAACTCGGAGCGCTGGAAGCCTTCGGGAAGCTCGGTGCGCAGCGTCTCTTGAATGACGCGCGGTCCGGCGAAGCCGATCAAGGCGTCGGGCTCGGCCAAGATGACGTCGCCCAAGGCCGCGAACGACGCGGTGACGCCGCCTGTCGTCGGATCCGTGAGGATCGAAAAGTAGGGCACGCCGCGACGGCCGAGACGCTCGAGCGCGGCGGAGGTCTTGGCCATCTGCATCAAGGAGATCGCTCCTTCATGCATGCGGGCCCCGCCGGAAGAGGACACGACGACGACGGGCAGGCGCTCGTCGGCTCCGAGTTCGATCGTACGGGCGACCTTCTCGCCCACCACGGAACCCATGGAACCGCCCATGAACGTGAAGTCCAGCACGCAGAGAGCGATCGGACGACCGTCGACGAGCCCGTTGCCGGCGATCGCCGCCTCCAACTCGCCCGTCTTCTTGACGGTCTTGAGGACTTTCGCCGGATAAGGCTCCTTGTCGACGAACGACAGGAAGTCCCGCGGAAAAAGCTCGGCCCATCGCTCGACGAAGGTGCCTTCGTCGACCAGGAGTTCGACGCGCCGACGTCCGGAGACCGGACTGTGCCAACCGCACTCCTTGCAGACGTTGAGGTTTTCCTCGAACGCCTTTTGGTAGAGGGTCGCGCCGCACTTCTTGCACTTGATCCAGACGCCTTCCGGCATCTCTTTTTTCTTGCCGAAGCGTCGCCAAGCCATGCTCATGCCCTCGCCGCCGATCCCGGACGCAAAGCGGCGATCGCCGCGGCGCGGTCCGATTTTCCGAACACCGCGGATCCCGCTACGAGGACGGTCGCACCCGCATCGACCGCGCGTCGCGCCGTCTCGGCATTGATGCCGCCGTCGATCTCCAACTCGCCGCGGAAGCCCATGGCCCGCAGCGCGCCGAACTTGGAGAGCACGTCGGGCATGAAGGACTGTCCGCCGAATCCGGGAAACACGGACATCACGAGGATGAGGTGCAAACGGTCGAGGTACGGCCGGAGCCGCTCGGCGGCCGTGTCCGGATTCACCACCATCGCGGGCGTCACACCGAGTTCCATCAGCCGGTCGATCACGCGACTCGGGTCCGACGGCGCTTCGACGTGGAACGAGATGACGTCGGCGCCGGCCTTTGCGAACGGCTCCGCATACTTGAGCGGATCGGTGATCATCAAGTGGGCGTCGAGCGTCAGGCGCGTGATCTTCCGGATGCTTTCGACGAGCGGAGGGCCGAACGTGATGTTCGGAACGAAATGTCCGTCCATCACATCCAAGTGGAGCCAATCCGCACCGGCCGCTTCGGCCGAGCGGATTTCATCCGACAGCCGAGCGAAGTCGGCGGACAAGAGCGACGGGGCGATCTTCACCATGGCGCGGGAGTCTACGCCTTGTCCCTGAGGACGGCGATGCCGGGGAGGACTTTGCCTTCGAGGAGTTCGAGGCTGGCGCCGCCGCCCGTCGAAACATGGGTCATGCGGGCTGCGACGCCGAATTGCGCGGCGGCCGCCGCCGAATCCCCGCCGCCGATCACGGTCATCGCACCCGAATCCGCGAGAGCGACGGCGATCGACCGCGTGCCTTCCGCGAAGGGCGGCATCTCGAACACACCGAGCGGCCCGTTCCAAAGCACGGTCTTAGATGCGGCGATGCGGGCCTTGAACGCGGCGATCGTGGCCGGACCGATATCGAGCCCCATCCAGCCGGAAGGGATGTCGCCTACGACCGTTTTCCGGTTCGCGTCCTCTTTGAAGGCGTCGGCGATCACGTGGTCCGTCGGCAGAAGGAGGTCGACGCCTTTCGCCTTGGCGAGCGCAAGCAGGTTTTTCGCCGTCTCGACCCGGTCGGCTTCGAGTTTCGACGAGCCGACGGCGAATCCTTGTGCTTTGAGGAACGTGTACGCCATACCGCCGCCCACGAGGATGGCGTCGACTTTGGCGATGAGATTCTCGATCAAAAGGATCTTGTCGGAGACTTTCGAGCCGCCGACGATGGCGAGGAAAGGACGCGCCGGATTCAAAAGAATGCGACCGAACGCCTCGATCTCCTTGTCCACCAGAAACCCGGCATAGGCCGGAAGGAACTTGGCGATTCCCGCGACGGAGGCATGGGCGCGGTGCGAGGACCCGAAAGCGTCGTTGACGAAAACGTCGCCGAGCCGACCTAGCGCGCCGGCGAACTCGGGGTCGTTCTTGGTCTCGCCCGGCCAGAAGCGGACGTTCTCCAAGAGACACGCGCGACCGTCGGCGAGCCCGGCCGCCGCGGCGGCCGCAGCCGGACCGGTGATGTCGTCCACCAGCGGCACCTGGAATCCGAGATGCTTGGACAAAGCCTCGGCGACGGGCTTTAGCGACGCTTCCGGAAGCCGGCTTCCGTCCGGCCGGCCGAGATGCGACATCAGAATCAGTCGTCCCCCCTGTCCGAGCACGTGACGAATGGTCGGCAGCGACTCCCGGATGCGGGTTTCATCGGTGATGACGCCGTTCTTCAGGGGAACGTTGAAATCGGCGCGAAGGAGGACGCGTTTCCCGCGGACGGCGACGTCGCGGACGGAGGCCTTGTTCATGGCGGATTCTCTTAGGGCGGCACGTTATCAGTCCGCGCGCGACTTGCGGAGCGCCCGCCGTCTTCTCCCTGCCCGTCCTTTTCTGGAAACGCCATGTCCGCCTTCGATCCCCATGCCGTCTTCGCCGCCAAGGAATGGGATCCGACGCTTCGCGTCGGCGTGGCCGTTTCGGGCGGTCCGGATTCCGTCGGTGCGTTGAGAATCATCGCCGAACGCGCCGGCCGCACGGGTCGTTTCGTCGTCGCCCTTCATGTCGATCACCGCTTGCGGCCGGACAGCGGTCGCGACGCGGAGGCGGCCCGCGCCGCAGCCGAGCGCGCGGGCGTCCCCTTCGATCTCAGGATCGCCGAAGTCGCGACCGGAACAGGGTCGTTCGAAGGCCCCGCGCGGGACGCCCGCTACGCGGCGCTTGCGGCTATGGCCGGGGTGCACGGCCTCGACCGGATCGTCGTCGCCCATTCACACGAAGATCAGTTGGAGACGGTGCTGCTCGCCCTTCGACGCGGCGGCGGACTCGGAGGCCTGGGCGGTTTGCGTGAATTCCGACCCCTTTGCCCCGGGACGGACGTGTGGCGTCCGTTCCTCGACGTGCCGCGAGAAAGGCTGCGCGCCGCGGCCGGCGACTTCGCTTCCGTCGCGGATCCCACGAACGAGGACCGCACGTATCGCCGCAACGCCGCACGGTTGACTTTGCTGCCGGCGCTCCGGCGCATCCGTCCCGACATCGACGCGGTCGTGACCGAGATCGGCCTCGTCGCGCAGGCGATCGAGGATCGTGCGCGCGAAGCGGCGCGCGCCATCCTGCGCGCGCCGTCGACGATCCAAGAGTCCGGGCTCCTCCGCGTCGAACGTACGCTGCTCCTCGCCGCCGCCAGATCGTCCCGCGCGAGACTTTGGCTCGACGCATGGAACGCGGAGCCGGCCTTCGGAGGACCGCCCTCGACCGGCGCGATCGCTTGCCTCGAAGAGTCGCTCACTCGGACGGAAGCGCATCGAGAACCACGACGCGGAGTCGCCTTCGACGTCGCCCCGGACGCCGTCACGTTATGGACCGAAGCGGTCTTCCCCGTCGTCCAGGCGGCGGCGCCGCCCGAACACGGCCCGCCCGCCGTCCTCGCGTGCGGCGAACTTCGACGTCTTGTCGTCGAGCGGATTCCGGGCGATCCGGACGCCGCGTTTCCGGCCCTCGACGACGGCCGCGTGATGCGTCTCTACGAACGTCCTGAATCGACGTTCTCGGTCGAACAGCCGACCAGCGCAACGACATTCCGCTTGGAGACGGGCGCCGGCCGCGGGCGATTGCGCGACGTCATCCGCGAGGCCGGAGTCGCCATGGCGTGGCGTCGCAGGATTCCGGTCGTGCGAGTGAACGGCGACGTTCGTTGGGTGCCGGGCCTACGACGCGTCGGCCGGCCTCGCGGCGAAGGCGAAGTCGGTTTCGAGATCCGCCTCGAAGGTCCGGCGCCGTGGTTCGACCGCCGCTAAAGCGGCGCGAAGTCCAAAAACACGAACGGGGACCCGAGGGCCCCCGTCGTCGTAAGGTCCGTCAGAACGGACCCGTCGGTCACTTGAAGGCGACCGCGTACCCGTCCTTAGTGATGCCGAGCAGCAGGTTGGCGGAACCGCCGCTGAGCACCATGTCGAACGCTTCGAGCCGAGCCGACGAGAGCGGACGTCCGGACTTGCCGTCGACGCGCCAAATCACGCCGTCCGCGCCTCGCAGAGAGCCGCGGGCGTCATCGAGAGCCAAAGCTTCGACGGCCGATTCCCACGGTTGCGTCGCAGCGACGCCCGGATCCGAAGCCGGCCAAGCGGCGGTTCCGTCCGCGAGTTTGACGGCGACCATGCGGTCGGCGTTCCGCGCGAACACCACGCCGTTCATGACGACCGGCGTGCCCTGGAAGGCCGACTCGGTGCGGTACACCCAACGGGACGTGCCCGTTGCGGCGTCGAGGCAGTAGAGGCCGCGATCTTCGCAAGGAACGATGATCGAGACTTCGAGGCGACCCTCGCGGTTCGCCGAGGCGACGCAAAGCTTGCCCGAAACCGGGCCGAGCAAGCGACGCTCCCATGCCGGGCTGTCCGGACCGCCGTCGGCGAAGCCGTTCGCCGGAATCGCGACGATCGTTCCGTCGAGGCAAGCCGCGACGGCGAGACGGCGCGGCAGGCGCGGCGTCATGACCGGGCCGGCCGTAATGACGGTCGGCGCTTGGTACGCCCAGCCGACGCGCGCGTCGGCGGGATTGAGCGAGGCGATACGATTCGTGCCGAGCGAAGACACGAACACCGACGAGTCGGACGAGGCCAAAGGCTCGACCGTCGCGAGGCCGAGCTTCGCCCGGATCGACGCCGTGCGCGCGCCGGTGCGACGGCTGACGACGGTCATACCGCCGTCCGTCTCCGTGTGCAGCGCGATCAGGCTGTCGCCGGGAAGCGGATCCACCTTGAGGCGGTTCGGCCCGACGACAAGAACCCAATTGGGTACGCCCGAAGCGACGTCGACGCTTTGCAACTCGTAGTTCCGCGTTCCGGGATTGAACGCCTCGATCAACAAATCGCCGTCGGACACCCACGCGCGTTCGACCAAGAGGCCGCGCATGTAATCGGCGCCCCAAGCGTCTTTGACCGCCGCCGGGGCGGCGCCGAGACGCAGGGACTCCAGACGACTGAGGGTCTCGCCGGTCGTAGCCGCCGCGGCGCCTTCCGGCGCACCGTCGGACGCACAGCCCGACAGGAACAGCAGCATCCCCGGGAGCACGCAGAGGGCGCGCCGCTTCCAAGTGAGCATCGTCAACGTCTCCATACACGCCTCGGTCGAGGCGTTCTTTTTTCCAAGCGAGGGGCGCGGAACGCGGTAACTATAGGCCCGCGGCACGTTACGTCAAGAAAGGTCGGCGGTCCGACGGAACCGTCGCCGTTTTTCGGAGGTTCTTGATGCCGATTCCCGACGAATCGCCCGGTTCCGAACCCATCGCCCGGAACTATTCCCGGGTCCGCGACGAGGTCGAAGCTGCGGCCCGAGCGTCCGGGCGGGCTCCGGAGTCGGTCCGAATCGTCGGTGTTACGAAGACCGTCGATGCCGCGGCAGCGGCGGCGCTCTATCGGGCGGGATGCCGCGATCTCGGCGAAAACCGCCCCGAAGAACTCGTCCGCAAAGCGGCGGATCCAGGGCTTGCCGGCGTCGTCTGGCACTTGATCGGGACTTATCAACGGCGAAAAGTCCGCGATACGCTTGCAGCCCCGGATTGGATCCACTCGATCGATTCCATTCCTCTCTTGTCCGCCGTCGCTGCGCGCGCGGAGAGTCTCGGACGGCTCGGCGCGAAAGCCCCTCGGCTGTTGCTCCAGATCAACGTTTCCGGGGAGGAATCCAAGGGCGGGTTTTCGCCCGCGGAACTCCCGGTCGCTCTCGCTGCCGCAGAGTCCGCCGGACTTCGCCCCGTCGGACTGATGACGATGGCGCCGCTGGATCCCGCCTGCGGATCTCCCGGCGACGTCTTCCGAGCTTTGCGATTGTTGCGCGATCGATTCGCCTCTGACGACCTTCCGCTGACCGAACTCTCCATGGGCATGTCGGGGGATTTCGTCGAAGCGATCCGCGAGGGCGCCACGATCGTCCGCATCGGAACCGCGCTGTTCCGGTCTTAGACTTCGAACGGAAGGCATCGAGAAACCGCCGGTCGGCGATACACTCCGTCGACCTCCGGAGCGGAACACACGATTTATGCCGAGTCTTCTCGTCGAGAACGGGCCCGAAAAGGGCCGCCGCCTTGAGCTCAAGGCCGGGGGCCGCGCCGCCCTCGGTCGCGACAAGACCTGCGAAGTCTCCGTCGCGGATCATCTTTGCTCGCGCCGCCATTTCGAAGTGCTCGAGCGCGGCTCCGCTTGGATCGTCCGCGACCTCGGTTCGTCGAACGGCACCTTCGTAAACGACGAGCGCGTCGACGGCGAGCGTGCGTTGAAGGACGGCGACGCCGTTCAAGCCGGCGAAACACGCCTCGTGTTCCAAGGCGACGCGGCGCCGGGTGAACCGTCTCAAACGAAGGGCTTGGTCGGACGCGTCGTCGGCGGATATCGCATTCTCGACCGCCTCGGGCGCGGCGCGATGGGCACCGTCTACAAGGCCAATCAAACCAGCCTGAATCGCGTCGTCGCGCTCAAGATCCTCTCGCCGAAGGTCGCAGCCGATCCGGCGTTCGTCAAGCGATTTCAGTCCGAAGCGCAGGCGGCGGGACGGCTCAATCATCCGAACGTCGTGCAGGTCTACGACGTCGGACAGGATCAAGGTCTCCACTACTACTCGATGGAGTACATCGAGAACGGCACCGTCGAAGATCTGCTTCGAAAGCAAGGCCGGCTGGATGCGGAACTCGCCGTCGACGTCCTGCTCGACGCCGCCAAGGGGCTCGTGTTCGCCGAGAAAAAGGGCCTTGTTCATCGCGACATCAAGCCCGCCAACTTGATGATCAACGGCGAAGGGGTCGTCAAGATCGCCGACTTGGGTCTCGCTCACGATATGGGATCCGGCAGCCGAGGCGACGAACCGATCTTCGGCACGCCGCACTTCATTTCGCCGGAGCAGGCGCAAGGCCGCCCCGTCGATGCGCGATCGGACCTCTACTCCTTGGGCGCCACCGCCTACTTCCTCCTCGCCGGCCAAACGCCCTTCGACGGCGAGAACGTCCAAGAGATCGTCCGGAAGCAGATCGAAGAAGACGCCCCGCCGCTGCGGGACAAACGTCCAGACGCGTCCGCGGCCGTCTGCGAAATCGTCGCCAAACTCATGCGCAAGGATCCGGCCGACCGCTACGCCGGCGCGCAGGCGGTCGTCGATGCGCTCGAACATGCGGCGGCGCCGCCCGGAGGCTCGAAGAAGACCGCCTTGATCGCCGCGGCGGCGATCCTCTTCGTCGGCGGCGCCTTCGCCGTTTGGAAATTCGGCCCCGGAGCCGATCGGCCGGAGGAGCCGACGACGACCAGACCGAACACCGGTGCGGACGATTCGGCCAAAGCGCAGTTGCAGGCGGACCGGGCCGAGACCGAAAAGCTCCGCCGTGAGGCCGACGCGAAAACGGCTCTCGGCGAGGCCCGGCTCTTCGACGGCGAGGCGCGCACGGCTTCGTCTCCGGATTGGCCGGCGGTGTTGACCCGATATCGCGCCGTCGTCGAAACCTACCCCGGCACCGACGCGGCGGCCGTCGCGGCGAGATCCGTCGAAGAGATCGGTCAGAAGTTCGCCGAAGAGACGGCGCGCAAAGACGCCGAGTCGAGGGCCGTCGCGTCCCGCACCGCCCTCTCGGAGGCCGCCGTATCGGCGCTTCGCTCCGAGATCGAACCCTTGCTCGCCGCCCATGCCTACGGCGACGCGCTCGTACGATCCGCCGACGCCAAACGACGCATGCCCGACGACGCCGCCGTGCAAGCCGAGGCCCAGCGCTTGATCGACGCGGCCGTCGGCGCCGGGATCGCCAAAGCGGCCGAGACGCTCGCAGCCGCTCGCGATATGGAAGGACGCGGAGACGGCGTAGGCGGGGCCCGCCTGCTGGAGGAGACCGCCCGACTTATGGCCGGATCGACCGCGTCCCCGGCCACCCAGAAGATCGATGAAGCGCTGAAACCTCTTCTCTCGGCGTCGATCGAGATGCGTCGTCGCGACGACGAGAAGCGCAGAGCGGACCGTTCGGCCGACGTATTAACGGTCTTCGAAGCCCGCCGCGCCGCAGGCGACCTCTTGCAGAAGTCCGCCGACCTCGAAGCGGCCGGAGTGCTCTTGAACGACGCCGAGGGCAGGCTCCGCGGCATTCGCAGCGACTCCCCCTTCGCCGGGGACAAGCTACTGCTCGCCTCGGCGGTGCGGGTCCGCAACGCGTGGTTGCAGACCATTAAATCCCTGCCGAAAGACGCCAAAGTCAAGCTTCCGAGTCCGAGCGATCGCAAGCGGACTTTGGAGTACGTCTTCGTCTCCGCGGACGAAAAAGGCGTGACGGTCAAACGCGGCGCCGTCGAGGCGCGCTTCGATCTCGCGACGTTCGCGCTCGCCGACGCCTACGAATACCTGTTCAAGGAATCCGTCGAGAAGTCGGAACCGCTGCGCGCCGACGTCGTGCGGCTATTGATCCTCGCCGGACGGGCCGACCGCGCGGCGGAGCTTGCCGCGACTTTGCCCGACACGCCCGAACGGAGCGCACTCGCCGGATCGGCGGCGCGAGAGGCTTCGGCTTGGGCGCTATTGGCCGAGATCCGCGAACTGACTCCGAAAGTGCAAGCCGACGAATCGCTGGCGGGTCAGCTCCTACGGAAGCTCAATCAACTGATCGAAGACTTCTCCGACACCCGGGCGTCGCTGCTCAACCGGCGCGATCCGCCCGCGATTCGCTGACATCCCCGTCCCTTGCTCGATCTTCGGGACAAGGACGGCGGCGCCGTGCTCCGGGTGCGATGCCGGCCCGGAGCCCCGCGTTCCAAGACGACCGGCGAGCACGACGGCGCGCTGAAGCTCGACGTCGCAGCCCCGCCCGAAAGAGGAAAGGCCAACGAGGAAGTCGTGCGCTTCATAGCGAAGCTGGTCGGCGCGAACGCCGCGGACGTGTCCTTGATCACGGGCGCGACCTCGCGCGAGAAAACCTTGCACATTTCGGGTATTACGGCCGCCGGGCTGGCTGCGCGGATCTTCGCCGCGGCGACGCCCGGGCCGGAGCAGCGATGAAGCACTTACGCGCAGAGATCGACGAAGCCGCGGCGGCGATCCGCCGGCGGATCGGCGACTTCGTCCCCGACGCGGGGATCATCTTGGGGACCGGCCTCGCGAGCCTCGGAAACGAAATCGAAGACGCGCGACGAATCCCTTACGCCGAGATCCCCCATTTCGCCCGATCGACGGTCGAAAGCCATGCGGGCGAACTCGTCGTCGGCCGCCTCGCGGGCAAGCGCGTCGTCGCGATGAAGGGCCGCTTCCATTATTACGAGGGTTGGACCATGCAGCAGATTACGCTGCCGGTCCGCGTGATGAAGGCTCTCGGCGCGACCACGTTGATCGTCAGCAACGCCTGCGGAGGCATGAACCCCGCTTGGCGAGTCGGCGACATCATGGTGATCGACGACCACATTAATCTGATCGGCGACAACCCGTTGCGCGGCCAGAACGACGATGCGTTGGGACCGCGGTTCCCCGACATGTGCGAGCCGTACGACCGCCGGCTCATCGGATTCGCCGAAGACGCCGCGCTCGAAGAGAAGATCGCGCTCAGGAAGGGCGTCTACGTCGCGGTTTCAGGTCCGAACCTCGAGACGCGCGCCGAATACCGCTTTCTGCGCGCGATCGGAGCCGACGTCGTCGGCATGAGCACGGTGCCGGAGGCGATCGTGGCCGCGCATCAAGGCACGAAGACCGTCGGCTTCTCGATCATCACCGACAGCTGCCTGCCCGACGCGCTGAAGCCCGCGCAGTTGTCCGAGATCCTGAAGATCGCGGGCGAAGCGGAACCGAAGCTCAATCGACTGGTGAAGGGCGTCCTGAAACGCATCTGACGTAGACCGCCCCGGAACCCAAAGGTCCCGGGCGGTCGAGGAACTCAAATCCCGATGTACTCCGAAATCGGCGGCGAACGACGGCAGCAGGACCTCGAAGACCGCGTCCTCAAACGTTGGAAGGATCTTCGGATCTTCGAGCGGTCCCTCGAGCGCCGCGCCGGAGCGCCTCGCTTCACGTTCTACGAGGGCCCGCCTACGGCGAACGGCCGGCCGGGCATCCATCACGTGCTGTCGCGCACGCTTAAAGACGTGATCTGCCGCTATGGCGACTTGGCGGGTTTCGCCGTCGAACGCAAAGCGGGATGGGACACGCACGGCCTGCCGGTCGAGGTCGAAGTCGAAAAGCAGCTCAAGATCCACGGCAAAAAGGGCATCGAGGAGTACGGACTCGCCGCCTTCACTCGCAAGTGCATCGATTCCGTCTTCGCGTACACGGGCGATTGGGAGCGGTTGACGGACCGCATCGGCTATTGGCTCGACCTCAAGAACGCCTACGTCACCTATCACGAGGCGTTCGTCGAGTCGGTGTGGTGGGCGCTCAAGTCCCTCTTCGAAAAAGGGCTCCTCTACCGCGGCCATAAGGTCGTCTGGTGGTGGCCCCAAGGCGGCACCGCGCTGTCGCAACAAGAGGTCGGACTCGGCTATCGGGAGGTCGAAGATCCGTCGGTCATCGTGCGGTTCCGGCTCGACCCCGCGGCCGACGGCGTTCCGCGGGCGTTGCTCGCTTGGACGACGACTCCGTGGACGCTGCCGTCGAACGTCGGCCTCGCCGTGAACTCCGCGCTGGAGTACGCGGAGTTCGAACTCGCGGCTACGGAACAACACCCGGCGATCGAACGCGTCATCGTGGGCACGTCGCTCGCCGACGGCCTGTTCGGGGACCGCCCGCGCACGCTCGTCCGCGCCTGGCGCGGCTCCGAATTGATCGGCCTTCGGTACTCGCCGCCCCTGAAGTTCGCCGAACCGACGGACGGCCGCTCGTACGAGATCATCCACGGAGACTTCGTGACGTTCGACGCGGGCACGGGCGTCGTACACCTTGCCCCGGCTTTCGGCGAAGACGACAACCGAGTCTGTCGCGCGGCCGGGCTCGGTTTCCTGCAGCTCGTCGAACCGGACGGAACCCTGCCTCCCGCGGTCGCACCGGCGGCGGGCATGCACGTCAAAGCCGCCGACCCGGTCCTGACCAAAGAGCTCAAGGCCCGCGGCCTGCTCTTCCAATCCGGCCGCTACAAGCACGAGTATCCGTTCTGCTGGCGCGCCCAGAACGACCCGCTCATCCAATATGCGCGGCAGTCGTGGTTCGTGAAGACGACGGCCGTCAAAGACCGGATGATCGAGAACAACGCGACGGTCGATTGGCGCCCGGACCACATCCGCGAAGGTCGGTTCGGCGACTTCCTACGGAACAACGTCGATTGGGCCGTTTCACGCGAGCGATTCTGGGGCACGCCCCTGCCCTTCTGGATCAACGACGTCACGGGGACGATGGAAGTCGTCTGCTCGGTCGAAGAGATACTCGCCCGGAATCCGCGTGCGTTCGATGCGTTCGACGACGCCGCCAAGGCCGATCCGACCCTCCCCGAGGATCTCCGCGTCCATAGACCGTGGATCGATCAGGCGACGTGGACGAAACCCGGCGAGCCCGGCGTCTATCGTCGCGTTCCCGAGGTCTTGGACTGTTGGTTCGACTCGGGCGCCATGCCGTTCGCGCAGCGGCACTATCCGTTCGAGAACAAGGAACTCTT
>SXGS01702846.1_pt1 | contig 19776 bp, 12 predicted proteins | sample 3174681 | NCBI WGS metagenome assembly SXGS01 (sample SAMN11356861, study PRJNA531348) | freshwater metagenome | isolation source: freshwater sample F1-80 | place: China: Fuxian Lake, Yuxi | collected 2017-12-25 | reverse complement strand
GGTGGGGCTGTAACTGACCTGCCTGCGCCGTGGCGGCTACGGCAGGCAGGCGAGCAACGCGGCAGATGGCCTGGCACCGCCCCGCCCCGGAGGGCTGGGGCCTCATGACAGCATGACATTATTCCTTTGTGACTCATTCGTCACAGACCGGGAGGGTATGCTCCTCATTCGTGCCTCGCCATAATGTCATGATTCCGCCAGCAAAGCCCGAAATTGTTTTTGCACGGACCCTTAGATGATCCCATTCGTATCGTGATCGTCATCGGGATCTTGGGCGCCGCAGCGCTCAATTGTTCGAAGCGCCGGCGCCCCGCCCGTCCCTGCCCTCCTTGGTGGTGCCGTGGGGAAGGCGCCCGTCAAACGCGGACTCGCAAACGCTCGGAGGAGGCATCGCCGTCCGCCGCGAGTTTCTCGAATCCTTCCTCGATGAACGTTGTGTTTTGGATTCGAGCCAACTTCGCGTACAATCCATTTGAGGAGACTAGATCCTCGTGTGTTCCACGCTCCACGACTTCCCCGTGACAAACCACCAGGATCTGATCCGCGTTTCGAATGGTGCTCAGGCGATGGGCAATCACGAAACTGGTGCGCCCCGTCATCAACCTTTCGAGCGCCTCCTGAATCAACTTCTCCGTGGCCGTGTCCACGCTGGCCGTCGCTTCGTCCAGAATCAGTATCGGAGCGTTCTTCAGCAGCGCACGGGCAATGCTGATCCGCTGCTTTTCTCCAACGCTTAATTTCACCCCGCGTTCGCCGACTCGTGAATCGAAGCCTTCGGGCAATTTTTGGATAAACTCGAGGCAATTAGCCATGCGAGCCACATTCTCAAGCTGGTCCTGGCTGGCGTCCAGATTGCCGTAGGCGATGTTCTCCCGCACCGTGCCATTGAAGAGGAATGGCTCCTGGCTCACGACGGAGATGTTGGACCGCAGTGAACTCAGCGAAACACGGCTGATGTCCCGGCCATCGATCGTGATCACGCCCGACGTCGCCTCGTAAAAAGCGGGCAACAAGTTAACCAGCGTGGACTTTCCAGCGCCCGTGGGGCCCACCAGCGCGATCATTTCTCCCGAGCGTGCGCTCAACGACACGTTTTTCAGGACGACCCGGCTGTTCCCATACGAGAACCCGACGTTCTCGTAAACGATGTCGCCTCGCAACGGCGACGGCAGCGACTCAGGTCGATCGGGCCGCTCCGGCTCCGCGTCCAAGATGTCGAACACCCGTTCGCCAGAAGCCCGGGCCGACTGAAGCATTTGGTTCAGGCCGTGCAATCGGCCGACTGGCTCATAGAATAAATTCAGGTAGAACACGAACCCGATCAAACTTCCAAGGGTCAGTTCACCGCCGATCACCATCCTGCCACCGACCCAGAGGACCAGACCGGTCCCTAGCGAGGCGGCGAAGGCCATGGCCGGTGAATAAAACGCCCAGGCGAGCATCACGCCAAGGGTGCCCTTGCGCAGATCGTCCGCTTTGGACGCAAACCGCGCGTCCTCGTGGTCCTGCCGCCCGAAGGCTTTGATCTGCCGCACCCCTTGCAAATCGTCCATCAGCAACGCGTTCATGGCGCTGGCTGCTTGCCGCTGCGCGCGATATCGCCTGTGCGCCGTCGTCGTGTACCAATAGGCGCCTCCAATGAGGATGGGCATGGGCGCCAGCGCCACCAGGGCCAGCAGCGGGCTGGTCGAAAACAAGATCACGAGCACGCCCACAATGCTTAACACAGCCACGGTGCCCTGCTCGGTGCCGTCGATCAACAGTCGCTCGACCGCGTTCACATCCTCGATCACCCGTGTCATCAAATCCCCCGAGGAGCGCTGGTCGAAATAAGCCACCGGCAACCGTTGCAGCCGGGCGAACACCTCCCAGCGCATGTCATAGATCACGTTTTGCTCAAACAAATTGTTCACTCGAATCCGCACGCTCGTGAACACTTCGCGCAAAAAAAACGCTCCGATCAGGCCGGCCATCGCCCAACCTAAAAGGTCGCCTCGCCCGCCGCTGATCACGTCGTCGATGACAAACTGGGTCAACCTCGGGTAAGCGAAAGAGCAAGCCAGGGACAAGACCGCGCATCCCACGGTCACGGCCGCCATGCCTTTGTACGGAAGCAGGTACTTCGAAACCCGGCGGACGATCTCCCCGGTGGATCGAGCCCGGGTGGCCTGGGCGGCGTCTGAAGAACTATGGTTCCCGTGGTGCATCATGCAACGGAATCAAAGCACACCTGGCGCCCTTGCATAAACCTTAAAAAGGTAGTTGAATTTCGTGGAGATTGGCAACGCCCTGGATGAGAAAGGCTTGACGAAGAGGGAGGCAGTTCCTTTGTGGATCTGGGATCTGCTGAGTGACTCGGAAAGACTTTATCGCCAGTGTAGACGATTTGTCTGTCCCTAGAATTTAGTCGAATGGCGGCGAGGAGGACGGTCCGGATCGATCTCCAACCCTTCCAAGAGCCCACCTGGATCATCGTGATTGATCCGCCATCCCGGCTTTCGTGGAGCTCGATCAGATGGAGCCACCGACTCTGGGCCGATCGGCTGCCACTGGTTCCGTTGCCAAGCGTCCATGCCCCCGCGCGATGGCGAGCAGTTTGGCGCCGACAAGGAGTCTTAGCTCGTCGAAGAAAGTGTAGAATATCGGCACTACCAGCAAGGTGAGCAAAGTCGCCGTGGTCATGCCTCCGATCAATGTCAGCCCGAAGCTCGAATAGCTGATCCCAATCTCAGTCGGTTTGCTGAGTGCCATCGGGATCATGCCGACAATTGTGGTGAGAGCAGTCATCATGATGGGGCGGAAACGGCGATGAGCCGCTTCCGCCAAGGCTTCGGCCCTGGCCATCCCTTCGGCCCGAAGCTGGTTCACATACGCGATCAAAACGATGCCGTTGTTCACGACGACACCAACCAGCAGAATGATGCCCACGACTCCCAGAAAATCCATGTGCTTGCCCGCTAATAGGTGAAGCCACACCACTCCAAAACCGGCCAGGGGAATGGTCATGACGATCGAGAGCGGCAGCAGGAAGCTCTCAAAGAGAAAGCCCATCAGAAGATAAATGAAGAGCACGGATAAACTGGCGGCAAATATGAGATTGGCCATTTCTTTCGCTTGATTCGCGTCAAACATCGAAGTTCCAAAAATCACGCCCTCTGGCAGATTAATGTCTTTCTGAAACGCGGCCAGCCTCTCCCGGGCTGGTTTTGCCTCCGCGGGGGCCAGCTCCACCGACAACGTTCGAGTGATCCTCTTGTTGCGCCTGAAAATCCCTTGTGGCGAGTTCAACATCTTCGCCTCGGTCAGCCCCGACAGAGGCACCATCCCGCCGCCGGAGGTGGGCACCGAAAAGCCTTTCAAGTCCGAGACGCTTTCCCGGTCCGATTCTTGAAACCGGATCCGCACCGGGATCTCCTTTCCTTGATCGTTGTACTTTGGAAGCGAGTTGCCTCTCAACGCGTAGCCGATCACCCCCGCGATGGTTTGAGGGTTCACGTCGCTGGAGTTGGCTCGATCCCGGTCGATGACGAACGCCAGCTCCTTGGGAGATTTCTCGTTGCCGCGCCGAATCCCGTTGACGCCTTTGATCGCGAGAATCAAGGGCTCCAAACGATCCGCCAGCGCATCCAGAATCTCGGATTCGTCGCCCTCAAGGTGCATCACGAAAACCTCGTGGCTCCTGGACTCCCGTGATTGACTCTCATTGCCAAGGAACAACTTGATGCCAGGACGAGTGGGGAGCAACTCGAGCAGTTTCTTGCCCACTTCCTTGGCCGGCAAATGATCGGGCTTTTCCCGGTCGAACCATCCCTCAACCCTTCCGAATCGCGACCGGCACAACAAAAAATAGCCCTTCAGCCCATACTCCTCTTTGCGTTTCGCCAAAACTTTCTCGATCTCAGAAAAATACTCTTTCATGTCTTCGAAGGAGTACTCGCTCGAGGCCTCCGCGGAGATCGCGAAGCCCGCCTGGTCCTCCTCTTGGCTGGGGAGGACCTTCAGATACTTCTTCGCGACGAAACCCGTGAGCGAAAACGCGACGACCAAGGCGACGACAACATCGAACCGCCGCCGCAATGCGTGGCCAAGCAGAATGTTGTATGCCCGGTTTATCTTTCCCAGCGTCGATTCGTACGCTCGTGTCATCCAGACATCCATGCGGTCGTGCGCCTCCCGCAGCCGGTTGGAATGGTAGGTGGAGGCGCGCGGCGACAAGGTGAGATAGACGCCCAGGGGAACCAGCACCAGGGCAATCAGAAGCGACGCCAAAAGCGATACCGTGATGGGCAGGGCGAGGCGGATCAGAAAGAATTGACCCTCCCCCTCCACCAGAGCCGCGGGGACAAACACGATCACGCTCGTCAAAGTCGCCAGCGTTATCGCCAGCGCGATCTCCGACGTTCCTCTGAGGCAGGCGGCGCGCCTCGGCAGCCCCCGCTGATGCCAATCGTAGATATTCTCCGCCACGCAAATCGCGTTGTCGACGAGCATCCCCACCGAGATCACCAGCGCCAGCAGAGTCAGAATGTTCAGGGTTTCATGAGCGAAATACATCACCACGAGGGCGCTGAGCAAGGCGAGCGGCACCGACAGCGTGATGATGATCGTGAGCCGGACACGCCGCAAAAACACGAATAGAATGCACGCGGAAAGCACGCTCCCGAGCTGGCCGCCCTGAACCAATCCGTCGATCGCCTCCCTGACGGCTTTTCCTTGGTTAAACAAATCCTCCATCTCGATGCCGTTTAGCCGGGGATTCCCCTTTATTCTCACGATCTCCTTGGCGATGCGATCCGACACTTCCAGCGTGTTGGCCTCGCCCGTCTTCATCACGATCACCGCGATGGCCGGCCTGCTGTTCACCCTCACCACATAGCGTTTCTCCGCCTCCTCATAACGAATCCGAGCCACGTCCTTGAGCCGCACCGTCGGCGTCAACGGCAAATTCTGCAATTCCTCCAAACTTTTGAAAGTAGCCTGGGACCGGAGCAGAAACTTCCCGCTCCCTTCGCGAACCGAGCCGCTGGCCATGGTGAAATTGTCGCCGGCCATGGACTGCGCGAGCTGGTAGATATTCAGTCCGTTGCTCTCTGCCAGCTTTCGGTCCAACTCGATGATGATCTCCTTTTCCTCCAGCCCATCAGTGCCCACGTTGGCCACGCCGTCGATCCGCTCCAGCGGCTCGACGACCTCGCGTTTCACCAGGTTGTACGAGTCCGTGACCGAGGGATCTATCGCCAAACCGATGACCGCGACCGGAATGCCCGACGCATCCTCTTTGCGGATAAATACTCGATCCACATCCACCGGGAAACGCGCCCGGGCTCGCTGCACCCGGTCGCGCACCTCCCGGTAAGCCACGGCCATGTCGGTCCCTTGCTTGAACCGCAGAAACACATTGCACCGGCCGATGCTGGAGTAGGAATTCACGCCGTCCAAACCCCGCACCGTGCTCAGCTCCTCCTCCAGCGGCAGGGTCAGCTTCTCCAGCACTTCGCGCGTTGGCGCGCTTTGCCAGGGCACATGCACATACAGCGACTGGCTTTGAAATCCCCTTGGAATCAGTTCCACCGGAATCCCCAGCATCGCGACCACGCCCACCACGATGATGGTCAACACCAGCACCAAGACCGTGATGCGGCGGTCCAATGAAAACCGAGCCAGCCCATGGCCCAAGCCGCCGCCTTGATCACCACCGCTCATCCCGCGGCCCTTTCCTCGTCCAACACGAGATCCCGCTTTAACCAGCGCTCCAACATCGCGTCGATCCGGTCATAAACCGTCGGGATCACCACCAGAGTTAGGATCGTCGAGCTGGTCAGCCCCGCCATCACGGTCACCGCCATCGGCATCCGAATCTCAGCGCCGTCCCCCAGGCCGAGCGCCATCGGGATCAAGCCCAGAACCGTTGTGCCGGTCGTCATTAGGATCGGGCGCAACCGCACCTTGCCGGCGGTCACCAGAGCCTCCCGGCGGGGCATCCCCCGGCTTCGGAGCGTGTTGACGTAATCGACCAATACAATGGCGTTGTTCACCACGATTCCCACTAGGATGATCAGGCCTAGCAACACCATGACCGAGACTGGCATCCCCAGGAATTGCAGCGCCACGAACGCTCCAATGAAGCCCAGCGGAATGGTCAACATGATGATCAGCGGCTGCATCAAGGATTCAAACTGGGCCGCCATGATCACATACACCAAAAAGACGCTCAAACCCAGCGCCAAAAACAAGCTGCCCCGGCTCTTTTCCCATTCTTCGTTCTGGCCTGTGATCGCGAAACCCATCTCGGCCGGCCACTCGATTTGAGAGCCCAACGCCCGCTTGATCGCTTCCACGGCCGTTCCCAGCGAGCCAGAGGCAATGTTCGCATCCACCAATGCCATGCGGCGCCTGTCAATCCGACGAACTTCACTCGGCCCTTCACCCACCTTCAGCTCGGCGACGGACCCCAGCAGGATCGGCTGATCTCCCCCCCCATTGACCGTCAACCGGCTCACATCCTCGATCCGCTCCCGATCTCCCTCGTCCAGCCGCACCAGAATCGGTATCCGGCGGTCGCGCATGTTGAATCGGGTCGCCTCGAATCCTTTCACCCGGTCACGCACCTGCTTGGCGACCTGCTGAATGTTCAAGCCGGTGCGGATCAACCGTTCCCGATCATAAACCACCTCGATCTCGGGCGCTCCGCTCTTCAACGACGTCTCCACATCGGCCAGCCCCGGCAGTTTGGACAACACGTCTTTCACACGCTCTGACTGCTGTTTCAACCGGGCCAAATCATCGCCGCGAATTTCCACGACGATGGGCGCCTTGGAGCTGAACAGCACGGGCCGCGTCACTCGTTCGCTCAACCCTGGAATCTGGGCAAACAGAGGCCGCAGCCTCGCCAAGACCCGGGCCTCTTCCGCCACCGGATCTTTCCCCGGCTGCAGCAACACCTTGAAGCGAGCCGAATGCTCGCCTTCATCGGACCGCTTCATATTCGTGACATCATACCCCAGTGTGACCAGCAAGGACTTGATGCCTTTTTTGTCCGAAAGGATCGTTTTCTCCACTTGGGCCAGGGCCGCGTCGGTCTCCTCCAGCGGAGTTCCCACCGGAAGATTCAATTCGAATGTGAACTCCCCTTGATGCACTTCAGGAAGCAGTTCCGTGTCCAATTGCTTCCCGATCAGGAACAACGCGGCAAATGTCGATGCCACTCCCAGCAACACGGTGGAAGGCGAATCCAGCGCGGATTCGATCAGCCGCCCATAACGCCACTGCAGCCTTTCTATAAGCGCTTTGGCAAGCCCCAGCAGAGGAGTTAGCATTTTCTCCCCGATGGCCTTTAGGAAACCTCCCAGAATCTTAATCAAAAGCCACGTCAACAACATGCTGATTCCGAGCAGGATTTTACCAACCACCTCGAACACGGCGGCCAGGATAAACCGGAACACCCAATAGACCCTGGCCGCGCCACGCCACCGGTTCGCCGGACCGTCCCAAGCGGACTTCAATTCCGTCCACGAAACCCATCGGGTGAATATGGAATTCCATCCCCCGCCGCCCTCGACTTCCGCTTCGGAGCCGGCTCCACCCCCCAGCCTGGGTGGCTGCCGGCTCACCAGCATCGGTATGAAGTAGATGGCCACCAAGGTCGACGCGATCAATGAGATCACCACCGCCCAGGCCAGATCCCCAAAGACTTGGCCCGCGATGCCCTCGACAAAAACCATGGGAAAGAACACGGCCACCGTGGTCAGAGTGGACGACCAAACCGCTCCGCCCACTTCACGCGTCCCGCGGATGGCGGCGGTCACGATATCATCACCCTCCTCCCGGCATCTGAATATTGACTCCAAAACCACGATTGAAGAGTCCACCAACATGCCCACTCCCAGTGCCAAGCCACCCAGCGACATGATGTTGAGCGACACGTGCAGCAGGTTCAACGGAGCGAAGGTGATCAGCAGTGAAATGGGGATGCTCAGGCCGATGATCACGGTGCTTCGCGCCTCACACAAAAACAGGTAGAGCACAAACACGGCGAGCACCCCCCCGAGCACCGCGTTGCTCCTCACTTCTTGAATGCTTTTTTCAATGAACACAGACCGGTCCGCCACGACTTCCAAACGGGCTTTTTCGTCTCTCCAGAGCAGGGTCGCCAACCCATCCCTCTTAGGTTTGTTGAAAAACTTCAGCCGGCTCCAAACCGGGGGGTTTGTTGGGAGCTTCGATTCATCTCGAATCTCTCCGAGAACCCCAATCACGTTCTTGGCCACCGCCACCATGTTCGCGTCGGCTTCCTTGTAAATGTCTATCTGAACACTCTCCAGTCCATCGGTTTTGGTGAGGATCTCCCGTTCCTTGTGCGAGCGGACCACGCGACCCAGATCCTTGACCCGGATCTCCTTGCCTTCGATCCTCTGCACGACTGTTTCCTCGATCTGATCCAGATTTTCGTACTCATTCAACGTGCGAACCATGTATTCGGCCCGCCCTTCCTTGATGGTGCCCCCAGCCACGTTGATGTTCTCTTGCCTCAACCGATCGATCACATGCTGGATGGTGAGCCCCGTCCTGGTGAGATTCTGCTCCGACACCAGCACATGGATTTCCTCCTCGAGGCCTCCTCGAACCCGAACCGCTGCCACGCCTTTGATCGGTTCAAGCACTCTCTTGATCTGTAGTTCCGCCAACCGGCGCAATCGACGCAGCCCTTGCTCTCCCTCGAATCGCCGCCCGTGCCCCGAGAGACTCAATTCCATGATGGGATCCAGAGAAGGGTCGAAGTGCAGGAGGAGCGGTTTTTGAGCCTCTGATGGCAGGAAGACAAGGTCGAGCTTTTCGAGCGTGTTTTGCGTGGCTTCGGACATGTCCGTGCCCCACACGAACTCGAGCACCACGTCGCTCAGGCCCGCGCGGCTGATGCTGCTAATCCGGTTCAATCCGCTCACCACGCCCAGGGCTTCCTCGATCGGCCTGCTGATCTCGTTCTCAACTTCCTCCGGAGCCGAGCCCGCGTACTCGGTTCTCACGGTCAGGGTCGGATAGCTTAATTCCGGCATCAAAGTGACCGGAAGGCGCTGGATCGAGAAATAGCCGAACACCACGGCGGCAAGGCACACCATGAGCACCGCGACCGGCCGATCCGTCGTGAAATGCCTGAGCCGTGCTGTTTGTTCGCTGGTGCTCAATCCCGGTGCGACGTCCAGTTTTACCCGGATCCTCTCTTCTTCCCGTTGGCGTTCTTTTGCTCCACGGGCTTGGGATCCGATGGCAGCCGGACGATTGCGCCGTCTTTCAATCCCGTCTGTCCCGCCACGACAATCTCGTCGCCCTCTTTAAATCCCCCCTGTGGCTCGATGAACAGTTTGTCCTCGATCTTTGGCTCCACCAAAACCCGCTCCACTTTCCGGCCGGGGAGGAGCTTGTAAACATACCTCTGATCGTGGTCATAGATCAGCGACCGCTTTGGAAGCAAGACCGCGTCGGCTCGCGTCGCCAACACAATTTCGACATCCACGTACATCCCCGGCCGCAGCGCTCCGATTTCCTTGAAACCCACCGTTACTTTCACCGTCCCGGTTCTGGATTCCACGACGGGAGAGATTCGAACCACGGTTCCTTCGAACATCCTGTCCCCCAAGCTTGGGGCCATCACCCGGGCGATCTGACCGTATTGGAGCGCTCGCAGTTCGCGCTCAGGCCTATGCACCCTCGCGACGATGGATCGAAAATTCACGGTGGTGAACAGTTGCTGGTTCATGGTCACCAAATCCCCAAGCTTCACCAGTCGCTGGGTCAGCGTCCCCGTGATCGGCGCTTTCACTTCGGTGTAGTCCAAATCCCGTTTCGCGTCGTCCGCGGCCAGTTCAAGCTGCTTCAGCTCGTGCTGGGTTTCGCTGAAGGCTTGTTCGCTAATCAAATTCTGATCAAACAAGGCCTTTTGACGGAGGTATTCCGCTTTCCCCTTGCTCAACCGCGCCTCCGCTTTGGCGACTTGAGTTCGCTGCAAATCATTTTCCAACCGCAGCAGGACCTGGTCCTTCCGAATCGGGTCGCCTTCCTCCACCAGCAGCTCGATCACTCGATTCGAGGCCCTCGAAAACACTCTGACTTCCTCCTCCGCTTCCAGGTTCGTCGACGCTCGAATCGTGGACTCAATCTCCCCCTTTTTCAGAGCCGCGACTTCGACCGGGATCGCCTGCCGTTTCTTGTCGTCGTCCGAGGCGCCCTTCGTCGGTGACGAACTTCCCAGCCAGTTGCAACCGCCGCACAGAAACGCCGCGGCAAGGAGGCCCGAGCAGGCCATGACCTTCAAATTGTCGAAAACTCGTCCCATGAGAATACAGACTGCCCACCGATTCAGACCCGAAACGTCCCCGCGGACCTGTCTATGACACCAAAACCTCCTCCGTGTTTCAATATATCTCCAAAATCCCCCCCTTCGCCGACATCCCAACACTCGATTCCAGAGGTTCCCGCGCGCCGCCCGCCTGCCAGATGGTTCGCGATTGCATCCCCCATGATCTCCCGCTTAACCTCGAACAATCATCCTATGATTCATCAAATTCCCACTGAGTGCAAAGTCGTTATCGTTGGGGGCGGCGTGGTGGGAGCAAGCATTGCCTACCATTTGACGAGCTTCGGGGTGCGCGATGTGGTGTTGCTGGAGCAAAACGCCTTGGGAGGAGGCACGACGTGGCATGCGGCAGGAATGGTGGGCCGCCTCCGCACGAGCAACAGCATGACGAAGATCAACAAATACAGCGCCGAACTCTACGCCGGGCTCGAACGGGAGACCGGACACCCGGTCGGGTGGAAACAAGTGGGCAGCGTCATCGTGGCCGCCTCCGAGGATCGGCTGACCCAACTCCGGCGCACGACCGCGATGGCCGAACTGTTGGGGGTGGAGGCCCGCATCATCAGCGCGAGCGAGGCGGGCGAGAAGTGGCCTTTGATGCGCTGGGAAGATTTGAAAGGCGCGGCCTGGCTGCCGCATGACGGCAAAGTCAAACCCAAGGAAGTCGCCGTGGCTCTCGCCAAGGGCGCCCAAGCCCGGGGCGCTCGTGTCATCGAAAACACACGCGTCGAGGCCATCGAGCACCGCAATGGCGTGGCCTCGGGGGTCGTCACGGCAAATGGAACCATCCGCGCGGAGACCGTCGTGCTCAGCGGAGGCATGTGGGCCCGCCAATTGGCGCTGGCCGCCGGCGTCAGCGTTCCACTCTATCCGGTGGAGCATCATTATGTCGTCAGCCTCCCGATCCCGGGCGCCTTCGATGAGCTCCCTCTTGGACGCGATCCCGACGCTTGCATTTATTTCCGGGGCGAGGGCGACGGCATCATGCTGGGCGCCTTTCAAAAATACACAAAACCCTGGCTGTCCTATCCCGTTCCACCCGGATTTTCCTTTCAGTTGCTCCCACCCGACTGGGAGAAGTATGCCGAGCCTCTGGAGGCCGGGAAACGGCGGCTGCCGTGCCTCGAAACATCTAGTTGGGAAAAGTTTGTGAACGGACCGGAAAGCTTCACGCCCGACAATAATTTCCTGCTTGGCGAGACGCCCGAACTCCAGCGGCTGTTCGTGGCGGCCGGCTTCAACTCAGTCGGGATCGCAAGCGCCGGTGGGGCCGGAAAATACCTCGCCGAATGGATCGTCGAGGGGCAGCCCACGCTGGATCTTTGGGCGGTCGATGTCCGGCGTTTCGGCCCTGTTTTCAACCATCTCGGCTTTTTGCGGGAACGAGTCACGGAGGTGCTCGGGTTGCACTATCAAATGGCTTGGCCGAATCGTGAGTTCGAAACCGGCCGCGGACTCCGGCAAAGCCCATTGCACGAAGCGCTTCAAGTGCGAGGCGCGTGCTTCGGTGTCAAGAACGGCTGGGAACGGCCAAATTGGTTCGCCTCGCCGGGGCAGAAACCCGCCCTCGAGTATTCCTTCGGCCGCCAAAATTGGTTCGATAACCACGCCCGCGAACACCAGTCGGCGCGTGAAGCCGTCGCGGTCTTTGACCAGTCCGGCTTCTCCAAATTTGTGATCAAGGGGAGCGATGCCTGCGCGTGGCTCCAACGCGCCTGCGGCAACGACGTGGACACGCCGATCGGCAAGGCGGTCTACACGGGGATGTTCAACGATCGGGGAGGGTTCGAAAGCGATCTCACCGTGATTCGCCTTTCCCAAAACGAGTTCTATCTGGTTAGCGGCTCGTCGCAGACCGTGCGCGATCCCGATTGGATCTTGCGCCAGCGGAAATCCAGCGAACGCGCCGAAATCTTTGACGTCACCTCGGAGCGGGCCGTCATCAGCGTGATGGGCCAGAATTCCAGATCTCTGCTGGCGCAGCTCACGGACGCGGATCTCACCCATGAAGGTTTTCCGTTTGGCACGGCCCGTTGGATGGACATAGGGCCGGCGGTAGGCCTCGCCGTTCGAATGACCTACGTCGGAGAGCTGGGCTGGGAGCTGCATGTTCCCACGAGCCAGGCCCTCAGGCTTTATGAGGCGATCCGCGGAGCCGGACGCGCCCTCGGTCTGGCGGACGCGGGCCATTACGCCATCAACTCCCTCCGGCTGGAAAAGGGATTCCGAGCTTGGGGCGCCGAATTATCTCCCGAGGACACCCCTTGGGAAGCCGGGCTTGGATTCGCCGTGGCTCTCAACAAAAGCGCCGATTTCACGGGGCGCGAGGCTCTCGCGGCCCAGAAGCGCAGCGGCTGGCGGCGGCAACTGGTCACGCTCGTGCTCCGCGATCCCGGTCCCGTGCTCTGGGGTTCGGAACCTATCTTGCGGGACGGGCGCCCCGTAGGGTACACCACTTCCGGCTCTTACGGCCACACCCTCGGCGCCGCCGTGGGCATGGGTTATGTGAAACACTCGGAGACGATCACCCCGGAATTCATTCGAGGAGCCTCGTACGAGGTCGGCGTCAACGGCGAACACGTTCCAGCGGATGTCTTCTTGCGACCCCCCTATGATCCGGAAAGGAAGCGGATTTTATGTTGAGACATCGGACGCATGGCCTCATGATAAGCCCCCCATGACGAATCTAACCGGAAAAGTGGCGCTGGTGACTGGAGCGAGCAAGGGACTTGGTAAATCAATGGCAGAAGCGCTCGGGCGAGCCGGCGCCCAGTGCATCCTGGCGTCGCGCGACGCGGGGCTCCTGGAAGTCGTCGAGAAGACGATTCGCGCGGAAGGAGGAGCCGCGACGAGTCATGAGTGCGATGTTCTGTCGGAAGCCTCGGTGGCAGCCCTTCGCGATCGAGTCGCGGGGCAATATGGAAAAATCCATATTTTGATCAACAACGCTGGAGTCAACGTCCGAAAGCCGGTCACCGAATTTACGATGGACGAATGGCGGAGAGTGATCGACACGAACCTGACCGGAGCTTTCCTGATGTGCCGTGATTTTGTCCCCCTGATGACCGGCCAGGGCTACGGAAGGATCATCAACCTGACCTCGATCATGAGCCATGTCGCCTTGCCTCACCGCGCCGCCTACGCCGCGAGCAAGGCGGGGTTGCTCGGATTCACCAAGGCTCTCGCCCTCGAGCTGGCGCCGGAGCGAATCACGGTGAACGGGATCAGTCCAGGACCCATCGCGACGGAGATGAATCGTCCGATCATCGAGAACCCCGAGGCCAACAAACAGTTTATCTCGCGCATTCCCATCGGCGGCTGGGGGCGTGTCGAGGACATCGGAGCGCTAGCCCTCTATCTCTGTTCTGACGCCGCGAGTTTCATGACGGGCACCGATCTCGTCATTGACGGAGGTTGGACGGCGCAATAAACCCATCGTAAGTTTATGGTCAGCGTGCGCGCTTCCTTGTTCACTCCAAAGCGAAAGAGGTGGCTTCGGCTGGCCTGCTGGATGGCGGTGCTCGTCGAAACCGGGAGCGCTGTGGGCTTTGCCCAAGGCATTTACGCGGTGACCCGGCGCACCCGCATGCACCCGGGGCTGGGTGTTTTTCTTCCGCCTGTGACGAATGTCGTGGTGGCGCCGCTGCCGCTTCCCAACTCGTTTTCCCAAGGCAGCGCGAATTCCTTCGTCAGGCGCGCGAGTCCCGGTTCCAAGCCCCCGAGCCCGGAATTCCAAGCGGAGCTGGCTAGAAAAACTTTGGAGTTTCAGATTCAACGCTCCAAGGAAGGCTCCGCCTACGCGCAATATGATCTTGCGCTGCGTTTTCTCAAAGGCGACGGCGTTCGATTGGACCGGAACGAGGCCCTCCGACTGCTAGGGGAATCGGCAAAGCAGGGCAACGCCCGCGCCGCCAGGAAGCTCGTTGATTTGACGCGATCAAGCGAATGAAATTCGGCTGACCAACCGCCGGCATCGCCAAGGATGACTGAACCACAAACATCGACCACGGAGAGCGGCTTTTTCGTGACGGGAGGCACTCTGCGTCGGGACGCGTCGTGCTACGTGGAGCGGCCCGCGGACCGCCAGTTGATTTCAGGTCTGCTGGGCGGTGAATTCTGCTACGTGCTGACTTCACGGCAGATGGGGAAATCTTCCCTCATGGTCCGGACAGCCAGCAAACTGATGGATCGAGGGCTGAACGCCGTCGTGCTGGATCTCACGGCCATCGGCATCAATTTGACGGCGGAACAATGGTACGACGGCTTGGTGGTCCGCATGGCCAACCAATTGAAGTTGGAAGAAGAACTGGAAGAGTTTTGGTCCGGTAACTCCCGCCTTGGCCCGCTGCAACGGATGATGGCCGCTTTGCACCAGATCGTGGTGCCCAAACTGGCGGCTAGAGAAAGCGTGACCCGAGCTGCTTCCTCTGCGGATCAGAAAGGCGTCAAGCTCGTGATCTTCGTGGACGAGATCGACACTGTCCGCAGTCTTCCCTTCAGCACGGATGAGTTTTTTGCCGCGATCCGAGAATGCTTCAACAGGCGGGCGATCGAGCGGGAATTCCATCAAGTCACTTTTTGTTTGCTGGGAACGGCAATGCCCGCGGATTTGATCAGGGATCCCCGCATGACGCCCTTCAACATCGGTCAGCGAATCGAGTTGACGGATTTCAGCGAGCCCGAGACGGCCCCACTGGCCCGCGGACTGAACTCAATGTTGCCCCAGGCCGGGCGGAAGCGGCGTCACGCTCAAGACTTGATGAGGCGCATCCTTTATTGGACAGGCGGCCATCCTTTTTTGACTCAAAGACTTTGCCGGGCGCTTGTGGAGTCCGAGCCATCGCTCCATTCCGCGCTGGACGCCGATCCATTCATAGACCGGTTGTGCGAGGATTTGTATTTGTCATCCCGGGCCCGGGAACGGGACGACAACTTGTTGTTCGTTCGGGACAGGCTCCTCCGGACGGAGAAAGACTTAGTGGCTTTGCTGGGGCTTTACGAGTTGATCTTGAAAGGGGGGCCTGCTCGCGACGAAGAGGAGAATTCATTGGTGGCCGAGCTCCGCCTCGCCGGAATTGTGCGCGTTTCCAACGGCTTTTTGAGCGTCCGGAACCGCGTGTATCAAAACGTCTTCGACTCCACTTGGGTTAAAGCCAACAAACCCGACGCTGAATTGGAGAAGCCAGGCGGCGATCGCGTGGCGATAGAAGGCACTTGCAAACTCGGCCGAGCGCCGGGGAACGACATCGTCCTAACCGGGGATAAAGTGTCGAGGCGCCATGCCCAAATCCAGCGCCAGCATGGGAACGAGTTCTGGCTGGTGGATCTCGGCAGCAGCAACGGGACTTTTCTCAACGGCAAGCGCGTCACGCAGCCCATGTTGCTCACTGACGCGGATCAAATTGAGATCGCCCAGTTTCGTGTCATCTTCCGGCAAAGCTCGAGCCCTTCCAGAAAGGCGGCGGGCGAAGCCCTCTCCGAGAAAACTATCGTGGATCTTCGGCTCTGAGGTGCGGCACGCAGTCCCGGGCACGCCTCGCCGTGGCGAAGCCCTTCGCGGCTGCCCCCCTCGGCCCTGTACCAGGGCTGATTCGTCCACAAATGTTGAGCTCAACATTTGTGGACGAATCGTCTTCTCTCAAATCACTTCATGAATTGGCGCTGGGTCGATAGCTCAGGATAAAAAAAGGATTGCGAATTCGCGGTTTTCCGAGTAGGTGACGTTCTTTTAGATGCGCCTGTTGCCCCACCATTTTCTAATCATCGGAAAGGGTCCGGCGCGAAACGGACTCAAAGGAAACGTCATTATGAATCCCTCGAAGGCAGTAGCAATCCACGGAGCGTTTCGGGCGCTTGCAACCACGGTGGGTCTGGCCGGATTGATAGCGGCCTCAGCGCCCCGGGTGTTGGCCGCGCCGTTGGTGTTCGGATCCAATCATTACCTGTTCGTTCCAGTTCCGCAACCGTTCACCGGCAACAACAATTCCTGGGACACGGCCAAAGCGGCGGCCGCAGCCAGTGTGTTCAACAGCGTCAACGGACACCTTGCAACGGTCACCTCGCAAGCCGAGAACGATTTTCTCTTCAGTTTGGTGGCGGGTACGTTTTCGGGGTTTAACGGCGCCTGGCTGGGGGGAAAGTCTCCGGAGGGCTGGCTGACCGGACCGGAGACCGGGCAGAGTTTTACCTACACGAGTTGGGGGGGGAGTCGAACCCAACAACGCGGGCTACGCTTACATGAATATTGGCACCGCTTTCGCCGGAATTCTTCCAGGCCAATGGGCCGATGATTCCGGCGCTCAAGGCTTTCCCGATCCCAGCGGCGATCCCGTCATCGGGTACTTCATCGAATATGAAGGCACCGCCGCGGTTCCCGAATCCGACTCGTGGAGGTGGCTCCCCGCTTTCCTCGCCGTTCTCGCTTTGGTTCGCCGCCGAGACATTTCGAAACACGCCTAGAAGGCTCCGGGCGCGCTGGTTCGTTAGGATGCGGTCAGATTAATTAAACGCGCACCCGGACCCGCTCTCCTCGAACGACTAAACTTTACCCATAAGTTTTTCGCTGGTGGACGTTGGCCATGGTCTCGTTCCTGATCGTTCCATTTTTGACAGAGATATTCCGATAAGCTGTGGGGATGCTGTTCTGTGAAAATCTTTTGGACCAGGTTCGATCATCGACAGCAGTTTACGGGTGAGCCATGGTTATTCTGGCTCCGGTATTTGACGGGAAAAGAGTTTTCGCTGCTCTCGGTCGGTGAGACGCGAGCGAGCGTATCAATGGAACTTACCCCTTGGGTGGTCAACTGGTGTCTATTTCTCTGTGGCTCCAGGGCATCCATGGCATTTGTCGGATGATGCAGCACATTTCGGTGATGTCATCCAGGCGCTGCAATCCACGCCAGAACCTTGTCCTGCTCGATGCGGGCGGAGTTGGGGTGTTCTTCCGAGCGTTTTGATAGGCGGGATCGGCGGCGACCTTGGGAGCGATGTCTTCGCGGATGCGGCGGGACACGCGTTCGGCATGGGTGAACAGCGTGTCGAAATGGTCGTTGAAGGCTTTGAGGATGTTGCTCAAGCGGTCCAGTTCCGGCTCGCGCTTGCCGCCGCCGCCTTCGACGGGAATCGGGTCGATCTCCGCGTTGTCGTCGGCCAAAGCGATCTTCATCACGGCCTTCTTCTCGACGCGGTAGCTGTCCCTGTCGATGGACTCCAGGATGCCCTTCGAGAGGTCCTCGTCCTGCGGCGCGGGGAGTTTGGCGATGAGCAGGTTCAGGACGATGGAGAGGCGTTTCCACTCGCGGTTGGTGTAAGGAATCACCGAGGCGAGGAAGTCGTAGGTTCGCACGAAGGCCTTGGCCTTTCCGCTGCCGGCGGAGTGCTGGATGAGATAGCGCGACCCCGCACCGTTGGTGGCGACGTGCGCCAGGGTCTGGCGGACCACGCCGAGCTGATGGTAACGCGGGAACACCTGCACGCGCTTCTTGCGCCCGTCTTCGGGTTCTTCGACTCGACCACCTGCGCGTAATTTTCGAGGATGTTCGTCAGGCCGGACGGCGTGAGGACTTCCTTCCAGAGATAATCCGTTTTGAGGCCGCCGCGCTTGCCGATCTCGTTGGAAAGCCGGGCGAGGAACTTCTGCCGGCTGATGTCCCTGGCGTCCTTGTAATCGGCCATTCCGAGATTCTTGGCCGTGTCCGGCTCGGTGGCGTGGAGGAACGAGAACAACTGCGGCACGTCGAGCGCGTGGGTGCGGTCGTAGTCCTTGGGATTGCCGGCGAGGGCATCCGGCGTTTAGGCGACGCTGCCCTCGGCACCAGCCGTCAGCCCATCCGTGCCGGTCATGTGCCGGTCATGTGCCGCATGATCAGCGTTTCGAGGCCTTTCTGGGAGATGTCGGTGGTCATGGCCATCAAAGCATGTGAGTCGCTTTGAAGTCCTCCCGCAAAAGGTAGCCGCGGGTCCCTTCCACCTTTTGGACAAAAGCAGCCTTTTGGAGCTTGTTGAATGTGTTGCGAACTTTCCGATAGAATGTGTCGAACTCCTTGATGTCTCCCTCATGGCCACTGCGCTCATACCACATCGCGAAAGCCGCCTGCTTCGCGCTCACCGGCTTGACACTGCAAAAATGGTTGTGACGATAGACCACGCCTAGCGCCCCCTTTGCCGTCTCAGCCAATCCGTCGAAGGCCCCGCCAAACAAATCTCGCAAGTCACGGGCGTAAGACCTCTGCACGAGCACTCGGTCGGCCACATAGACTGGATACGCGGCGGTGCTGACAGCGTGTTTGCTGATCAAACCGGCCTTCTCCAGGCCGGCCAGCGCGGCAAAGTGATTGTTGTCCGGAGTCACCAAGATCGTGTAGCCGAGTTGCTCGTTGGCCCACTCGGATTTGACCAGGTAGGCCAGCACCAGCTTCTGCTCATCAGTGAGACTTGCTCCCTCTAGCCGGATGGCGATGTGTTGATCAAACGACCCGAAGAGCCGCTCCATCCGCTCATCCATCAGCTTGCCAGCAGACAAATGCAGGCCCACTTCCTCGCTATAAATCCGGTAGTAGGGCAGGTCGATGCGGTTCTCCAGGCACAGGTTCACCAGCGTGGCCATGCCGATGCCGCGTCCCTCCCATTTCCGATACACCCGCAGCACGTCCGCCAGCTTCGGGTTGCGCGGCTTGGCTTCCGGCAGGATGCGCCGGACAGGGATGGCCGCGTTTCCATCCTCGACGATCAGGGTTTGCCGGAATCGCCCCGGATTGCGGATGGCGATATGGACGCCCGGTTTGATGGAGATGATCACCTGCTTGTCCACGGAGTAGTCGCGGTGCGCGAGCGTGTTGTTTACGGTCTCACGCAGCACCTGCTCCGGGTATTGCGGCACGGCCGTGCCTCCCCCTTCCGCCGAGATGCCCACCTGAATGTTGCGCACAGGTAGCCCAGGCTCGACTCCATGAGTTGAAGCACGTTGTCCACGAAGTCCTGCTTGTCCTGCGCGATCTGCTGCGGCACGTCCACATACCCGTGCACATGGCTGCGAAAACCCAGCCGATCCCCGGGATGATTGCCGCAGACCAGCGCACCGAGGATGGTCACAGCGCCGTCCTTGAGAAAGCACCGACGCTCAAGAAAAAGCCCTTCCAGCGTGGCAATGGCCCGGTTGGTTTTGCCGATCAACGGCATGAGCGCCAGCAAATCGATGTCCTTCGGCGGAAGTTGTTCGGGTTCAAAAGGCTTCATGGCGCATTGTTTGTGTTGAACGCGACTGCCGCAACGAGTGTTGTGTAAAGACGCACTTTACCCCCCTGTTTTCGTCAAAAAATGCCGTTCTGATTCGATTTCATGCGGGTTTCATCAATTTTGATTTTTCCAATATGTGGCCACATTTATAGTAATAATTATCTTTACATCATTCTGTAATATGCTTCTTT
>SXGS01456033.1_pt1 | contig 19778 bp, 19 predicted proteins | sample 3174681 | NCBI WGS metagenome assembly SXGS01 (sample SAMN11356861, study PRJNA531348) | freshwater metagenome | isolation source: freshwater sample F1-80 | place: China: Fuxian Lake, Yuxi | collected 2017-12-25 | reverse complement strand
GGCATTCACTCGAAATCCCTTTCTGCTGGTGGTGATGATGCGTAACTACTTCATCAAACACCGCAGAAACTCCAAGGGATTTCGAGTTTCCCAAAATATTTCCAGGCGAGCACGGCATGGCTTCGCTTGATTGAGGGTTAGTCTGTCGCCATGAACGTGCGCACGATGACCGTTGACGACATTCCCTTTGCGATGCGGCTCAAAACGCAAAACGGCTGGAACCAGCTCGAAGCCGACTGGCGACGCCAGCTCGCGCTTGAACCGACCGGCTCGTTCGTTGCCGAGCTCGATGGGCGCGCCGTCGGCACTGCGTGCGCCTGCGTCTTCGGCGACATCGCGTGGGTCAACTTCGTCCTCGTGGATAAGGCGCAACGAGGCCAGGGCACCGGCAGCGCGTTGATGCGCCACGTGATCGACTGGCTCGACGCGCGCAATGTGCGGACGATTCGGCTCGACGCGACGCCGCTCGGCCAGCCGGTGTACGCCAAGCTCGGCTTCGTCGGCGACTTCACGCTGAGCCGCTTCGAGGGACTTCTCCCCTCTCCCTCTGAGAGATTGGCCGGGGGTGAGGGAGACCTCGCGTCCAACATCTCGCTCCTTTTACCGAGCGACCTTGCCGCCATGTTCGTGCTCGACGAAGCCATCACGAAAACGCGCCGCGAAAAGTTGCTGTGCCATATCCATGAAGCCAACCCCGACTTGTCCCATAAATACACCCGCGCCGGCCGATTCGAGGGTTACTGCCTGTGCCGCCCGGGCTCGAACGCCTGGCAACTCGGCCCGCTGCAAGGCATGCCCGACGCCGCCCTTTACTTGCTCGCCGACGCCGCTCAGCGCCTGGCCGGCCAGCGCGTGTATCTCGACGTGCCGCTCGAAAATGTTCCAGCTTGCGTAAGCGCGCAAGCGCTCGGACTGACCGCGCAGCGCACCTTCTTGCGCATGACGCGCGGCCGACGCATCGCAGAGGACGTGCGTTTGTTCTGGACGGGTTCGGGGCCGGAGAAGGGGTGACAATGCAGACCATGGAGCCGACTTGCGCTTTCTTGCGGCGCACCTCCTCAGCCTTGGAAGGACGTCGGTCATTTGCCAGCCGCGAGAGCGTTCTGGGAACCGAATTTGTCATCTGCACTTGAACCAGGCCGAATGAACAACACCTTGACTTCCTGCTCGGGTCTATCGAACCACTTCGACGGATCTTCCTCTATATTGATAGAGTTCAAATCTTCTATCCATGAGGCGTGAATTCATGCCGGCCCGCGTTGTCCTGGCCATGAGCGGCGGAGTCGATAGCTCCGTCTCGGCGTACCTGCTCAAGCAGCAGGGCTACGACGTCGTCGGTCTCTTCATGCGCACTGGCGTTCATCAGCCCGAAGAGACCTGCGACACCACTCACGACGCACCCCTTACCACTCACCACGACCGCAAGAAGGGCTGTTGCAGCGCCATCGACGCCGGCGACGCCCGCCGCGTCGCCGATCAGCTCGATATGCCATTCTACGCGCTCGATTTCGAGGGCGATTTCGGCCGAATCATGGATTACTTCGTCGATGAATATACGAAGGGACGCACGCCGAACCCGTGCGTCGTCTGCAACACCTGGCTCAAGTTCGGTAAGCTGTGGTCCTACGGCAAGCAGCTCGACGCCGACTTCATCGCGACCGGGCACTACGTGCAGATGATCGATGGCCAGGTGCATCGCGGCGCCGATCCGAACAAGGACCAATCCTATGTGCTGTTCGGCCTGCGCAAGAACGTGTTGCCGCATCTGCTTTTTCCAATCGGCGGCCTCTCCAAGGACGAGGTGCGGGCGATTGCGCGTGAAGCGGGACTGAACGTCGCGGCGAAACCCGATAGCGTTGAGATCTGCTTCGTGCCGAACAACGATCACGCCGCCTTCATCAAGACGCGTCATCCCGAATTCGCGACCGCCGGCAACATCGTCGATCGCGCCGGTAATGTATTGGCAACGCACGATGGCATCGAGAAGTTCACGATCGGCCAGCGCAAGGGCTTCGGCTTCGGCTCGGCCGCGCGCCGCTACGTGCTGGAGATCGTGCCGGAGTCGCGCGACGTGGTCATCGGCGACCGCGACGAGCTGTTGGCGTCCGCGCTGTTGGCGTCGCGCGTCAACTGGCTGATCGACGCGCCGGCGAAACCGCGCGCGTGCAAGGCAAAAATCCGCTATCGTCACGAGGCTGCGCCGGCGACGGTGACGCCTCTTCCCCACTCTCCTTCTGAAAGAGGGGCCGGGGGTGAGGGCTGGGTGCGTGTCGATTTCACCGAACCGCAAAGCGCGATCACGCCGGGCCAGGCGGTCGTCTTCTACGATGGCGAGCAATTGCTAGGTGGAGCGTGGATCGAGTCGGCGCTGCGCAACGGCTCGTTGGCATAGCGTTGAAAAGATCGCCATTCTTTGCCGAGTTTCGCTGCGAGTCATTGCCGTTCATCTCGTACACGCCGACGCGTACCATGCTTATGTGATAATCTTCCGGCTATTCGATTGAGCTTGCCGTGGTTCTCTGCTATCGTCAAGAAGATGGAAGTCGAAAGCGAACCAGGACGAGGAGACTAGGTGAAGCCGCCGAGTTTGCTACCCGTGCTCGATCGCGTGGAAGGCCTGCGGCGCGTCGCCGGGGATGAGGGCCTCTATAAAGAGCTCATTGGTATTTTTCTCGGCGACTTGCCGCGCATATTGAATGAAATAGACGCCGCGATCGCAGCGGATGCGAGTGCCCCGCTTAAGTGCGTGGCCCATTCGCTGCGCGGGTCGGCAAACCAAATCGGCGCGTGCGCGGTGGCCCAGCACGCGGGCAATCTCGAAGAACTGGCCAGGCGCGGCATGGTCCAGGGCGCAGCAACGTCACGGCAACGGCTTGGCGATGCACTAACGCAACTGGCCACCATCTTGAATGCGGAGATCGATTGCAAACGGAGGGACACATGACCAAGATCCTGGTCGTGGATGATTCGCCGGTCGAGCAAAAGCTGGCCGGCCGGCTCCTCGAAAAATGCGCGGATCTGCACGCCTTATTTGCGGGCAATGGCCGCGAGGCCCTGGAGATCATCGCACGCGAAAGCCCGGAACTCGTTCTCACCGATATGCAGATGTCCGAAATGGACGGGCTACAGCTCGTGCGCGAAGTCCGCAAGCATCACCCCGCCATTCCAGTCATTCTGATGACGGCCTATGGCAGCGAAGAAATCGCCATTCAAGCCCTGCGTCACGGCGCCGCCAACTATGTCCCCAAGAAGAATCTCGCCGTCGACCTGGCCGAAACGGTTGCATCAGTCCTGGCAACGGCGTTCGATCAACGACTGCAACTTCGCCTCTTCCAACATCTGCAAAAAAACGAGTTGTACTTCTGCCTTGAGAATGACATCACCTTGATCCCGTCGCTGATCAATTGCCTTCAGGAGAATCTCGCCCGCACCGGCATGTTTGACGGGACCGGCTTGATCCGCATCGGCGTCGCCCTGCGCGAGGCGCTGATGAACGCGATCGTGCACGGCAACCTGGGGGTCGATTCGTCGTTGCGCGAAAATGATCTGAGCGAATATTATCGCCGGATCGACACCCGCCGGCGTGAATCGCCGTACGCTGCGCGGCGCGTGCACTTCCTTGCTTTCGAGTCGAACGCCGAGGCTCGCTACGTCATTCGCGACGAAGGACTCGGCTTCGATCCCACCGCCGTGCCCGATCCGACCGATCCGGACAACATGGAGCGCGCAAGCGGCCGAGGGCTGCTCTTGATTCGCAGTTTCATGGATGAGGTCGTGCACAATCAACAAGGGAACGAAATCACGTTGACCAAAAAACGCGAACGAAAGCCGAGCGCGTGAGGGCCGATATTATTCGTGCTTCGAAAGATGGACGAGAAACGCGAGTTGCTCGAGCTGAACGGCGAGATCGACCGCGACGAGGCTGATGTGCGGCGGCAGCCTGAGCATCACGGGAGCAAAATTGAGGATGCCCTTGATGCCCGCAGCGACCAGCGCGTCCGCGACCTGCTGGGCAGTATCAGCCGGCACCGCAACGATGGCCAGTTCGGCCTTGGCGGCCGCGATGATTTCAAGCATTTTCGCGGGGGGCTGTACTTCGATTCCCTCGACGATCTGCCCGATCTTCTGCGGATCGGCGTCGAAGAGGCCGACGAATTGAAAGCCCTGCTCCGCGAAGCCGCGATGCCGCATGAGCGCCCGGGCCAGGTTGCCGGCGCCGACAATAACGGCGGCCCAAGTGCGATCGACGCCCAGTCGATGACGCAGCGCCGTGATGAGTTCGCGCGTGTAGTAGCCGATGCCGGGTTGGCCGAGACTGCCGAGATAGGCGAGATCTTTGCGGACTTGTGCGTCGTTGATGCCGAGCGCATCGCCGAGTTGGCTTGAGGAAACGACGTTCATTCCTTCCTGGATCCAGCGTTCGAGATGGCGAAGATAGAGACTAAATCGCTGCACACTGGCCCGCGAAAGTTTCGGTTCGCCTCCCGTGCCCCCGCCGACCGCCGGATCTCCTTCGGCTTTGCTCATAGGGTGAGTTTAGACGCGCGGTGAAGATCGGTCAAGGATGGCGTGCCGATTTGTGCCATGAGCCGCGCTGGTTCGCAAGGGTGATCGGATGCCAATTTTGGATCTGCGCAATAGCAAGGCGTTTGGCGTCTTCGCCAAACAGCCTCTAGCTGGACAGGTCAAGACACGGCTCGCCAGGATGACCTCGCCCGCATGGGCCCAGCGCGTGGCCCAGGCCAGCCTTGAGGACTCGATCGACCGATTCCGTGCCGTGTCCGCCGCGCGTTCGATTGTCTACTCCGCAGCCGACGGCAAATCCTACTTCAAGCGTCTGGCCAACGATCAATTCTCGCTCGTTCCGCAAACGGACGGCGACCTCGGTCAACGCCTGCAATCCTTCTTCAACCGCTGTCGCCGTCAGCGTTATCGGCGCAAAGTTGTCGTCGGCTCCGATAGTCCCACGTTGCCTCTTGAGTACATTGAACAAGCCTTCGAGCTTCTCAGAAAGAACGACGTCGTGATCGGTCCGGCGCTCGACGGCGGCTATTACTTGATCGGGGGCGGTCCGAGAATGCCGGCCATTTTCGACGACATACCCTGGAGTTCGGCGCAGGTCCTGGAAAAGACCGTGGCACGATTGCAGGCAACGTCGAGCCGGCTCGCGTTGTTGCCGCCTTGGTACGATGTCGATACCGTGGATGACTGGGCCATGTTGCGCGGCCACGTGTTCGCCATGCGTTGTGCGGGCATCGATCCCGGCGTGCCACGCATCGAAGCGTTGCTTGCGGAGACAACCAAATGACACATGAATTGATCCTCGTCACCGGCTCCAGCGGCCGCATCGGCAAGGCAGTCGTACACGAGCTGCAAGCACGCGGCCAGCGCGTGCGCGGCTTCGATCGCACGGCGACGCCGGGCCTGGCCGACATGATCGTCGGCACGTTGACCAGCGAGACGGACGTGGCCTGTGCGCTCGCGGGCGTGCATACCGTCATCCACCTCGCGGCGACGCCGGACGACGCGGATTTTCTGGCCGAGATCGTGCCGAACAACATCATCGGCGTCTACCACATTTTCGAGGAAGCACAGCGGGCAGGGGTCAAGCGCATGATCGCGGCATCGAGCGGGCAAGTCGTCTGGTACCAACGGATGGCGGGGCCGCTTCCCGTTGGCGTCGAGGTGCAGCCGACGCCGCGCTATTGGTACGCTGCCGCCAAGATGTTTCTGGAAGGCGCGGGCCGATCGTTTGCGGAGAAGTTTGGCATGGAGGTGATCGCGGTGCGTCTGGGCTGGTGTCCGCGCACGCCGGAGCAAGTCGAGGAAATCCGCGCCGCCGAGTGGGCCCAGGACGTGTATCTGAGTCCGGGCGACGCGGGCCGCTTTTTCGCGTGCGCCGTCGCGGCGACGCTGCCGACCAAGTTCAACGTGGTCTACGCGACGAGCAAGCCGAAGCGATTGATGTATGATCTGGAGACGACCAAGCGACTGCTGAATTACGAACCGCGCGAGAGTTGGCCTGAGGGCATCGAAGTGGTGCTAGGGCGTCCGAGGGGAATGGCAAAGAACGTTGTCCAAAGCGGACCGTGAGTAACCGAAAGGAAGGCATTGCCTGTGGGGAACAGCCGATTTCCGGGAAAAAACCAATATGCCGACGATGCACGCGCCGCCGTGGTTGCCTTGCCCATTCGCCGTGAACATCCGATTTCGTCTTTAGTCCGGCGATGCCGCCAGATTCGCCAGAATGACACGCGCCTTGGTTGGCATTGTCATGATTCGTTCGCGCAACGTATAACTGCACTCGAACCGTCCGTCGTCTTCATGGAGGAAGAGGCATGTGCGGCATCGTCGGCTACGTCGGGAAGCGTGAGGCGGAACCCATCCTCGTCGAAGGCCTGCGCCGCCTGGAATATCGCGGCTACGACAGCGCCGGCGTCGTCACTCTCACCGGTCCGCATCTGCATCTGCGCAAACGAGCCGGACGCATCGTCGATCTCGCCAAGTTCCTTACCGACCGTCCCGCCCCGGGCTGCCACGGCATCAGCCACACGCGCTGGGCGACGCATGGCCCCGCCAACGATCGCAACGCTCACCCGCACCTGAGCACCGACGGCTCGATTGCCGTCGTTCACAACGGCGTCATCGAAAACTACGCGATCCTCAAGAAACAACTCGGTGAAGAAGGCATCAATTTCCGCAGTGACACTGACACCGAGGTCATCGCCCATCTCCTGCAAAAACACTATCACGGCGATCTCGTCGAAGCGGTCCGCAACGTCCTTAAGCTCCTCAAGGGGACCTACGGCATTGCGGTCGTCAGCACGCAGCAGCCCGATCTCATTGTCGGCGCTCGCCTGGGCAGTCCGCTTGTCGTCGGCATCGGACGCGACGAAAATTTCCTCGCCAGCGATCCGACCGCCCTCATTGGCTGCACACAGAAAGTCGTTTACCTGCAAGATGGCCAAATGTGCGTGCTACGCTCGGAAAATTGGCACATTCTCGACGCCAACTTCGCACGCATCGACGCCACCGTTCATGACATCGACTGGGATCCGGGCGACGCGGACAAGGGGGACTTCGAGCACCACATGCTCAAGGAAATCTTCGAGCAGCCCGAAGCTCTCGAAAACGCCATGCGCGGCCGACTCGCCGACGACGACGCCTCCGCCCACTTTGGTGGCCTCAATCTCGACGCCCGCCAGCTCCGCCGTGCCGAGCGTTTTATCTTCACGGCTTGCGGCACCAGCTATCACGCCGCCCTGGTCGGCGAGTATTTATTCGAGGAGTTCGCCCGTATCCCTGTCGAGGTCGAATACGCCTCCGAATTGCGCTACCGCAACCCGCCGATGGAACGCAACACCATCGTGCTCGCCATCACGCAATCGGGCGAAACCGCCGACACGCTGGCCGCCTTGCGCGAATCCAAACGCAAGGGACATCACACGCTCGCTCTGTGCAACGCCGTCGGTAGCAGCATCGCGCGCGAGGCCGACGGCGGCGTCTACCTGCACGCGGGACCGGAGATCGGCGTCGCCAGCACCAAGGCGTTCTCCAACCAGGTCGCCGTCCTGACCATGCTCGCCCTTTACATTGGTCGCATGCGCCATCTGTCCAGTTTGCAAGGCATGCGCATCATCAAGGACATCCGCGCGTTGCCCGGCCTCATTCGCCGTACGCTTGACTGCCAAGAGCAGGTCAAGCAAATCGCGCAGAAGTATCACCACGTCAACAACATGCTGTATCTCGGCCGGCAGTATCTCTTCCCGGTCGCCCTGGAAGGCGCTTTGAAACTGAAGGAGATTAGCTACATCCATGCTGAAGGCTATCCCGCCGCGGAGATGAAGCACGGGCCGATCGCGCTGGTGGACGAGAACACGCCGTCGGTATTCCTGATTCCGTCCGGCGGCGTCGTGGACAAGGTGATGAGCAATCTGGAAGAGATCAAGGCGCGGGGCGGGCCGGTGATCGCGGTGGCGCCGGAAGGGGATGCCGAGTTGACTCACCATATCACGAGCCGCGCCGACGAAGTCATCTTCGTGCCGCACGTGCCCGATTATCTGCAGCCGCTGGTCGCCGCGGTGCCGCTACAGCTTCTTGCTTATCACATCGCGCTCTTGCGCGGCTGCGACGTGGATAAGCCGCGTAATCTTGCCAAGAGTGTGACGGTGGAATAATGAACTCGACCGATCAATTAGGCAACTCGGCGGCCTTGCCGTCGTCACGACCAGCCAAGGCCTGAAGGTTAGCTACGTCCGCACCTTCGCGGACGAAACGGACCGTTGCATCGCAGAAGCAGAAATGGGTGCCGATACCGTGGCGGCTGCCGAAGGCTTGCGGGGCCGGCCCATTGATGATCGAACTCGATGCGTCCAACCACCACATCACGTCGCTAATTTGAGCCCCGAAGCTTACAGCCGCACTGGAGTCGTACCCCGTCATGCCAACCCAGATGGCAGCCCGGCGGTTTGGAGTTACACCCTCGTTGTAGATGCACTCTCCGATGGCAATCGTGTTGGAAGTTCCATCATGGATCTTTTCCATGTTGATCTTGCTGTTCTGAAACATGACGCCCCCCATGTCCTGATCCTCATTCCACTGAGGAAACGAGGCGCCTCCCGTCACGGCGCGGTAACTCGAAGACCCGTGATTGTTTCGCTTCGGGTTAGTGAGAGGGAGCTGATCGGCCGGGCAACGGAACACCGCCAGGGTCGCCTGCGTTGGGAAGGGAGCAGCCGCTGCGACAAGAGTACCCGGGCCAAAGGTTGTCGTTTCGACGTTCAATTGCTCGTAAAGGACGCCCTGATCGAGGAAAGGCAGCAAGAACGTCGCCCAGCCCCAGCCCGGCAGCGGCGTCGTACTCGAAGACCTCGTCTCGTAGCCGGGCGGAAGATATTTTTTTGCATCATGATAACTGTGTAGCGCGATCCCCTGATTCTTGAGGTTGTTGAGGCACTGTGTGCGTGCCGCCGCGGCGCGCACCTTCTGGACTGCGGGAATGAGAATTGCAACCAGAATCGCGATGATGGCGATGACCACGAGCAATTCGATCAGGGTAAATGCAGGACGACGAGCCGATGACATGGCAACCTCCCGAGTCGGTTATTTCGAGGGTTTGGCACCAAATGCCGTCTCGGCCGACTTTTTTCTGACTCTTGCTAAATGCTTTGTTGCCTGCTCGAATTCGGCGGCATGCTTCTTCAATGCCGCCTCCTTGCGTTGCGGTCCCAACTCGGTGAGTTTCTTGTCGGCCTCTCCGAGTTGCTTCCTTAGGGAAGCAATATTGGGCTTCGCCGCCTCATAGGATTGATTATCAACAACGCTTTCATAGGCGGCCGAGAGTTTGTTGAGGGTGGCAATCTGCTCTTTGACAAGCTTGTCTTCCTGACTTGCACATCCCGCCACGAGCGCTGCCAGCAGCAGGATCACGCCACCGCTCCAAATCGACCTGGTGGACATTGCGAACTCCCGTAATCCTCCGCCGGTGTTAACCGGGCGTTGCCGCGCTAGAAGATTCACCAGAACGGACAATTGGCCTTTGGCAACGCAAACACCTAGATCGGGACCGTGGTTGCGTCTTGAAGCGGAGAATTACCCGAGCAGCAGCGCCGGTATTCCAAGCCGCTCAGGTCGCGGCGAAAGCCGGACATTGGGAATGCCCGCTCCGAGCGGCGTGACAGGAGTCTCGCTCGTCACGGCTCGCGAATCGGTCACCGTCATGTGGTATGAGAAAGTATCGGCGGGAGCCCAACCCGTGACATAAATCTTGTATAGGCCGCTATCCGTTGCCGTAAAAGTGATGCGCGACGATTTTCCGCCCTCGGCATAATCGTCATTGCGTGTAGTCACTCCTTTAGGATCCACAACGTAGAGAACGGTATCGACTTGATAGTCATAAAGCCCGTTCTCTCCATGCACGTCAACCGTGTAGGTCTGACCGGCGGTGAGATTTACGCTGTGCATTCCGCTGTTGTAGTTGGTGCCAGCCGGGTTAGGCTGACCTGGTCTTAGCGTTCCGTCGGACGTACCGACTATTCCCTGGGCAGCGACGGTCAATTTGTAAGGCATGGTTCCGTCAAATGCGACATAACCAATTGGAGCCCAAGTCGTTACGATGATCGTGTAGGTCCCACTGGCCGGCGGGTTGTAGGCGATGCGGCTGCACAACTCAAGCCCCGCGCTACCACCACCCATGATGATGTCGTCATTTTCATCGACAACCTGACCCGTGGGGTTCAATAGGTACAGGTAAGCATCGAGGGAAGCATCCCAACCCGGATTATTTGGGCCGGTGCCAACGAGATCAATCGTATACTCATTACCCATCATCAACGCTACCGTGTACGTGTGCTGGCGGAAATTGGCGCCGCGGATCGTACAGACTGGCGAACTCGCGGTGAGCGTGTTGGCCGATGAACCACCGGAAGCGATACTGAATTGGGCGTGGATCACGGGCATCCACGATCCCGGCGCGAAAATCGCCCATCCAGTAAGGATCACCGTTGCAAGAAGTTGCTTTCGCATCTCGTTCGCCTCCGTTGGACAGGGAGAACCGAGCAAAAAACGAATCCATGACCTATGTGGCTGGGGCACCGCAAACTAGCGAGCCCCTTCAATTATTAACTCCACGGTTCGATCTTTATTACGGACCAACAGCCAATCCGGTTCAACTGCAAAAGAGATTCCGTTTCAAAGTCCTAGCAGAAAGCCCAATATTGAAGCCATTCGTCCAATATGCCCACAAACCTCACCAAAACGGAATGTTCCCTCGGATAAACCGATCGAGACATTCCTATTTCATCGACATGGAGAGGGGCATGAAATGCAATAATGAACGGATTATTACGAAAACGCAAGTGAAAAGCGCCGAATCTTCCCTGATTTCTTACCCGACCTAATTCTGTTCGGTCGCGATTCTAAACTGCCGAATGATCCGGCGCCTGCTCCGGCTGCGGTTGATACGCCTCGTATTTTTCCAGGCTAATGTCGCCCGGCCCCCGGATGGCGTAGTTAATGCCTCGCCACGCGACTTGTTTGAGGAAATGAGCGCGCCAGAGGAACTTCATGCACACGAATTGCGTGTAAATAAACGCGGGAATCATACGGAATGTCCAGACGATCGCTGGTGAATTCAACCCGCGCAAGCGATGATTGCGTCGAATGATGACCTCGGCCGTCATCAGCGCCAGGTGCAGGGTAGCCGAGAAAGTCACGAGCAGTCCGACCGCCACGGCGAACCAGTCCCATCGCTCGACGCCGATGCCGACGGCGGCAATGGCGAGAAGAGCAACGACGGCGGTCGCGTTGAACAGGTTGTAGGCCAACAAGACGGGCCAATCGACGTGATCAAGCCTCACGCACAGCAGCTGCCGTTGAATGAAACGCAGGCTGGCCTGAAAGTTGATCGACTCGGTATTGATGTTAGTGGCAGCTGGAACGAACACGAGTTTCAAGCCGAGTTCACGCAAGGGGCCCGTGATCGCGCTGTCCTCGCAGAGGGCCCGGCACCAGCGCGATTTCAAACTGGAGCGACGGAATACGTCGGCGCGAATGGCGACCGATCCGCCCCAGGCATGATCGAACGCGAACATCTGCGGATACGAGCCGGCATTGAAGACATATCGGATCAGTGAACCCCAACCGCAATCGACTGGCGCAAACCAGCGAATGCCGCTGGTCGCGCCCACGCTCGGGTCGGCCAACGGCAAGACCAGCGCACGCAGCCAATCAGCCGCCGGGATCGAATCGGCATCGATGAGCACGACCACATCGAGCTCATCGCCCAGGCGCTCGACTACTTGCAATTGAGCGCACGCTTTCAGGCTGCACGTCGGGCAGTGTTTTTCAAGCACGCTGACCTGGACCTCGACGTTGGAGCGAACGCCGCGGGCCAGGATTTCCTGGACCTTGTGCCAGGCGGAATCTTCGCGATGATCGACGACAATTTCGACGCGGTAACGGGGATAATCTTGGTTCAAAAGTCCGTTCAGGCAGGCATCAAGCGATGGATCCGCGCCGCGCAGGCACAAGATGACGGCCGCTTGCGGGCATGGATCAAGGATTGGCGGCGTCACGCGGGTGTGGCGCGAGTAGTAGATTACCATGCGCCATGTCCAGTAGGAAGGCAGCAGGGCGCCGATCGCCAAAATCGCGAAAAGGACATACATGACCACGTCGAGAATCATGGTGTTATCATAGCAACCGCTGCGCGTCTCGGATCGTTATCCTGTTCAGGGTTTCCCGAGGTCACACGTCGTCGGCTTTTTCGAGGATTGACGGACGGCCTCTGCCTTGCCAAAATAGCCGTGAACATTAATTGGTTCGCCTAACCCGAAATTTCTGGCAGTGGACCTCGTTCGCACGCACTTCACCATCCGGTTAGACAAATTGTTGGGAAGCGCGCCAAGGTGACTAAATCATGGCCGAAGCGATTGTGGTTGCCTGTTCGGAATGCAAAAAGAAATTCAAGCCGAAGACCGACGTGCGCGGCAAGAAGATCAGGTGCCCTTTTTGCAAGGAGGCATTTGTCGTACCTGCCGGACCAGCCGCCAAGAACAAGGCAGCCCCGGTCAAGGACGGCAAGGCAAAAGTGGAGGAACCCAAGGAAGTGGCCGCACCGCCAACGCCGCCAGCCGCCGAGGAGAAAAAGGCGGCGACCAGCGACGACCTCGACGCCGATCCAAATCCCTACGGCGTCACCACGGTCGCATTGGTGGCGCGCTGTCCAAACTGCACCCAGGAGATGGGGCCGAATGACATCATTTGCCTGGCGTGCGGTTACAACACCGTGCTGCGCACCTGGGGGGCGACAAAAAAAACCATCGGTGTGACGACGGGGCAGCATGTCCTCTATCTCTTGCCGGCCCTGGGCGCTGCGGGGTTCTTGTTCTTCTCGATCATATTCTTGATGTATTACTCCGTGGTAAGTCCTTATCACGTTTACGACATTCCCATCCTGAATTATTCCGACCACGAATCGATACGCATGTGGACGACGGTCATTTTCCTCGGCTGGCTGTGGGGCACGGGTCTCTTCTGCTTCAAGAAGTTCATAGAGAAGCCGATCCCGGACGAAGAAGTCGTGGAGTGAGTGGGAATATCGACAGACGTGAGGTGAACGGGGAAACGCGCAAGAAAAAACTCTTCATGAGGCACGTAAGAAGGCGCCCAAGGAAGAGTCAAAGGGGTCGATCAAGGAGATTCAGTCGATCGGTTTGGCCACCGCGTTGCCGGAGTTTTCCGTGTCGGCGGGTTTGCCATGAATCGCTTCATAGACTTCCTGCCGATGAACGGGAACTTCCTTCGGAGCAACGATGCCCAGACGCACCTTGTCACCGCGAATCTCTACCACGGTGACGGTTATGTCATTGTTGATGACAATGCTCTCGTTCTTTTTTCTTGATAGTACTAACATCGCCGTCGTTCCTTCTTGGAGACAGAGAGTGGTATCCTGTTTCTGACTCCCACGCACGTGGCTCACTGTGGTGGCGAAAGCCGGGCGCCGGTGAAGATCCGCTTCTCCTGCAGGAATCAGAGGATTGTTTCGGTTCCGGGGCGGAATTTAGCATCTCATTCCCGGCTGGTCCGAAACTCATCGTATACTTATCGTACCCGTCTGTTTTCCCCTGGTCAAGCAGTGCGAAAGGCATTTCTCAATATTTCTGGCAGAATTGGCACGCATCTTGGAATCAGCTGCAAAGTCGTTTGAATTGGTCGAGGCGAAGAAAAAGCGAGACAAATGGCGTCATTTTAATGAAAAACAACCCTTTATCCTTACTGTAGTTGCGTCGTTTGCCTAGTTTATCGTAATTTTTATTGCGGGAGACCCCTTGACGAATTGGCCAAATGTCCTTGGAGGAAGAAGTTCGAAACTCCCAAGAAAAACGTCATTTTTTTTGGTTGAAAAGGTGCCGACCACCCGCAGCTGCGCCAATAAACCCCGCATCGCTGCCCAGCTGCGCGTATTGGATTTTGGTCCGTTCCGCAGGAACTGGGAACGCTAATTCCTTGACAAACCTACGGATGCGCTCCAGAAACGACTCCCCCGCGGCAATCATTCCGCCGGCGAATACGATCATGTCCGGGTCAATCGTGTGCATCATGTTCATTGCGCCAATAGCCAGGTAATAAGACGTATCCACGACAATCTTGTCTGCCAGGGCATCGCCTGCATTGGCCGCGTCAAAGATGTCGCGCGCGGTCAGGCCGCCCTCCTTCGCGCGAAGTCCGTGCAAGGGGGACTTGTTACCATTCTGAGACAGCGCCTCCAGTGCACGCTTGACGACAGACGTGGCACTGGCGTAAGCCTCGAGGCAACCCCAACGGCCACAACCGCATTGTCGGGGATTGGTCATCTCGATCTTCATGTGGCCAAGTTCGGCGCCGTGGCTGTGTTCGCCTTCCAGCACCAGATCGCCGATGATGATGCCTCCGCCCACTCCCGTTCCGAGCGTGAACAGCACCAGACTGTGAACGTCTCTACCCGCACCTGCCCAGAATTCCCCAAGTGCGGCAGCGTTGGCGTCGTTTTGGAAAGACGTGGGCAACCCGAAGGTCTTCTTTATGTGTTCGCGAACGTGAACGTTGCGCCACGGTTTGAGATTGGGAGGATCGAGAATCACGCCCGCTGGGATGTCCATCGTCCCTGGCGTCGCGACACCAATGGCGGCGATGTCGCTCATCCGCAAGCCCGCCGCGGCCACGGCCTGGCGGATCGTCTCGCACATGCGTTCAAGCCCAACCTCTTGCCCACGATGGGCTTCCGTCGGCAGGCTTACGGACGCCAGGGCTTTACCGGCATCGTCCACAACGCCGGCTTTCATCCCGGTTCCGCCCACATCCAGGCCGACGAATAATGGTGTCGTCATGGTGATCATTTCTCGGTTCAAGGTTCCGGCGTGGATTCATCGAGCGCAGAACTGGCCTCGCGGAGAATCGTTATTGTCTTATAATACACGACCTTGACACGCCCGCCAAAAATCGATTTCTCGCAAGCATTCATGGTGGCACGACGCTTCGCGTCGTGATGCGCGACGCGGAGCGTCGCACCACATAGTTTAGGATCACGGAATGATCGCATCTTTCAATCGACGCAGTTGCCACTATCTTCTGCTTGTCGTTGTCAGCTTCTTGATGTTCTTCCTCAACCTCGGCGACGCGTTCCTTTGGGATGTCGACGAAGGCCGCAACGCGGTCTGCGCCATGGAGATGCTCGCCTCGGGCAACTGGATCGTCCCCACCTTTAACGGCAACCTGCGCGTCGATAAGCCCGTGCTACTCTACTGGCTGCAAATGCTTGCCTACAAATGTTTCGGCATCAACGAATTGGCTGCACGTCTGCCCTCGGCGGTCGCCGCGCTCATCACCGTTTTGTGCGGCTATGAGCTGGGCCGATCGATGTTCTCGCGCACGACCGGCTTGCTCACGGGCATCATCGTCGCCACGACGCCGATGTTGTGCGCCGCGGGGCGTTTCGCCAATCCGGATGCGCTGCTCAATTGCTTCGCCGCCCTTGCGCTGACGATTTTCTGGATCGGCCTGAACGCGAGGCGCGGCGGCTGGTTCGTGTTGCTGGGAGGCGCCTGCGGGTTGGCGGCTCTCGCGAAGGGCCCCGTCGGTCTGGTCTTGCCGGGCGCGGTTGGCGCGTTGTTCCTCCTCTGGAATCGGCAATGGCACATCGCCTGGGACCGCCGTTGGGCGACCGCGTTGTTGACCTTCGCGCTCGTGGCGCTTCCCTGGTACCTCTGGGTCGGCGCGGAAACCAAGGGGGCGTTTTTGTCCGGGTTCTTCGTGAAGCACAACTTTGAGCGTGGCGTCTCGGTCATGGATGCTCATCCCGGTTTCCCCGGTTTTTATCTCGCGGTCTTGATTGTCGGCACCTCGCCGTGGTCGCTGTTCCTTGGTCTTTCTTGGTGGTTCGGCTTCTGGAGCGCAATCCGCACGCCAATCGGAACCGAATCGCACACGTCAGCGACGGGCTGCCAAAACCCGTCGCAAGCGTTTCCGGCTCGTCTGGCAAACCGGCTCTTGACAAGCGAGTCCATTGTGGACGATGGGCCGACAGCGTATCGACTGTTGTTCTCCTGGATCATCGTCTATGTCGTCTTCTTCAGCATCGCGGCGACGAAGCTCCCGAACTATGTACTCCCCGCGGTGCTCCCGTGTGTGATATTGATAGCGCGTTACCTGGAGCGCTGGCAGAGTCAAGCGCTGCACGTGCCCGACTGGATCGGTCGTGCCCAGGTCATCACCTTGATTGTCGGGGGCGCAACGTTGGCGATTGGATTAGCCGCGCTCGGCGGAGTTGGGGAATGGTCGGTCTTGCGCAACCGCTTCATCCCCGGCATGGAACGCTGGGCCTTCATGGGCTTGATCCCAATCTCACTCGGTGCGGCGGGCTGGTGGTTCATACGCTCAAAAAAACGCGTGGGTTTCACCGTCGCGTTGTCTCTTGGCACGCTGTTGATGTTTGCTTCGTTTCTGGCCTACGGTGTCGCGTTGTTCAATGGCGGCAAGGCGCCGCAATCCCTCGTGGAACAGGCGGGGGTGTATCGGCCGGAGGAGGATATTCGCGTCGGCTCATTGAAGACGAATCACCTGGCCAGCCTGAATTTCTACGTGAAACGCCAAGTACACGAGCTCGAAAACGAGCACGCGGCGGCGGAGTTTCTCGACGCGGACCTTCCCGTCTATCTCATATTGCCGAGCAACATCTGGCAGCGGCTGGCCGGCTCGCTTAATCGTCCGGTCCGCGTCGTCGGTCAGCACTATGATTTCTACCAGAATGCCGAGGTCGTCGTCGTCAGCAATCGGTGAGCGCGAAAACCGCCCGCGTCTCTTCACCTTTCGGTCTGCTTCGATACAAAGGACACTTGCCCCACACGCCCCCCAAAATGATCTCCGAGGTGACCCATGGGTCAGCGCCGTATTCGCCGTATGCAACGTCAAGTCGACATGAAGACCTCACGCCGTAAGAACGGCATCGTCAAGTCGAAGGAACGAGTCCGCCGTGATGCGCGCATGCGCATCATTCTCCAGCAAGGCAAACTCCCGTACATCCCGTCAGTCATGAGCTGGATGAGCGAGCAACTCGACAAACCGAGCACGCGCATTACCCAGGCGGATGTCGATGCCCTGTTGAAGACGTGATGCGATCGCCCAAGCGATCATCCCGCGTGCGCTTGGCAATAGCGCAGCCAGCGCGGGAACACCGGAATGGTCCGCATGATCTTCTGCCAGCCCCAGTTCTCGTACACCGCGGGCCGGTCGCAGAATGAGCACTTCGCCGCAGTTCCATCGGCAAGATATACGCATTCCCTCTCGCAGTGCTCGCGATGTTCCGCGATCTCCGCGGCCGTCACGCCGCGTCGATGCAGCTCCTCCTCCATCATCGTGATTGCCGCCGGTTCCATGCCCTTGCGATAGGCGGTGACGCGGTCGAGTAGATCACCCGTCTGGGCCGCCTGGATCTTCGTCAACACGATTTCTTCGTTCCACATCATGTGTCACTTTTCCAACCGTCGCTTGCGGTAATTTTGGGGAACCATTACAGCGCGATGCACGTCTCACTTTGGGGGCTGGCGCGTACGCGTCAAAACTATCATCATCGCCGCGGATTGCATTTGACACCCCCGCAGGCCACATTCTATGATGGTAGATAGGTATTTGTGCCGCCGGATTTGCACTTGCAACCAAATGGGAGTACCTCGGATGACCGCCAATCGCATCAATCGTTCGTGGGTGCTGTGGGGCGTCGCTGTTCTCGTGATCGCTGGCAGCGCCTTCAGTTTGACTCCTGGCAGCCCGGCGCAGGGGAAAAAGGACACGAAAACCAAGACCGATGGCAAGGACAAGAAAACGGACACCACGAAGAAGGAAGCCAAGCCGACGGCGCGCCCGGCGACCTTCCCGGCGCGCAAGGACTTCGTCGATCCCAGCCAAGGGGGCACCGAGCACGTGGCCCTCATCGATACTCACATCCGCAAGGGCTGGAAAGACAATAATACCTATCCATCCGAACGCTGCACCGACTTTGAGTTCATTCGCCGCGCCTCGCTCGACATCATCGGCCGTATTCCGACGGTTGCCGAAATAAACACATTCTTGAAGCAGACTCCTGAAAAACGTCGGTCTTGGCTCATCAATGCGATGCTCGACGGCAAGGAGTACGATAACGGCGCCCAGTACGCCCAGAACTTCGCGAACATGTGGACCGTCAACCTGATGACGCGCTCCGGATCGAACAAGCACCATCAAGCGCAGATGAACGATTGGCTCTACAATCAGTTCAAAGGTGAGGACAAAAGCGCCCCCGACTGGTCCGTCACCGCCCGCGCGTTGATCTCCGCGGAAGGCGACACCAATCGCAACGGCGCCGTCAACTACCTGCTGCACAACCTCGGCGACGAGATCAAGCAAGAGCAAAACAAGAACGGCAAATGGGACATGGTCCCCGCCACCTCGCGCACCACCAAGCTCTTCCTCGGCATACGCACCCAGTGCGTCCAGTGCCACGACCACCCGTTCAACGGCGAATGGGGCCAACACCACTTCTGGGGCATCAACGCCTTCCTGCGCCAGTCGGATACCAACGGCCGGCCCAATCCCGTCGGCGCGAAAAAGAAGAAAGGCGTCGTCGGCGCACAGGAGTTTGCGCTCAAGGATCGCAAGGACTACAACGCCAACAACCTCATCCCCTTTGAACGCCGCAATACGCTCGTACTCTATACGAACCCGAAATTCCTCAACGGCAAAGAAATTCCGAAGGATCACAAAGGCACGCGGCGTGAAGCGTTGGCCGAGTTGATCGTCACCGATCCGTTCTTTGCCAAGGCGTTCGTCAACAAGACCTGGGCCCACTTCTTCGGCAAGAGCTTCACCAAGGACAATCCCGATGACTTCGGCGAGCACAACCCGGTATCGCATCCCGAGTTGTTCGAGAGCCTTGCGAAGGATTGGGCCACCAAGTACCAGCACAATTCGAAGGTCCTGATCCGCTGGATCTGCAACAGCGAGGCTTATGGCCTGAGCAGCAAGGCGAACGAGTGGAACGACAAGACCGACGATGAAACGTTGTTCGCGCGCATGCTACTCAAGCCGATGACGCCCGAATTGATGTTCGATTCCTTGATGACGGCCACCGACGCGGAATTTGCCAAGAATAAGGATGAACGGGCCGCCGCCAAGGAAGCGTGGCTCAACAAACTCGTGGTCAGCTTCGGCAACGACGAAGGGGAGGAAGGCAGCTTTTCGGGGACCGTGATTCAGGCGCTCATGCTGATGAACGGCCAGGACATCAACAACGCCATCAACGACGCGAAAGCCGGCACGGTGGCGAACGTCGTGCAGAAGCGTGGCGCTTCGTACAAGTCGCTGCCCCTGGCGATTGATGACATGTTCTTGGCCGTCTTGAGCCGACCTGCAACGGGCAAGGAAAAGACCAACATGCTCAAGGCCGAGATGTTCAGCTTCCGCCCAGGGTCCAAGACGCAGCCGACCACGCCCCAGTTCTGGACAAATTACTACCAGGACATCTTCTGGGCGCTGTTGAACAGCAACGAGTTCATCCTCAATCACTAACGGTAACCGTTTACCTCCCCTCTCCCCCTGTACTCAGGGGGAGAGGGGTTGGGGGTGAGGGGGAAGAACCGACAGTTGCACGACGCTCCAACCCCTCACCACCGGCCCCTCTCCCCTGAGTACAGGTGAGAGGGGTGAACGGTTACCCATAACGATTGCGTGACGCGCATCAATGCTACCGGCCCATGAGAGGTCATCTC
>SXGS01348845.1_pt1 | contig 19781 bp, 28 predicted proteins | sample 3174681 | NCBI WGS metagenome assembly SXGS01 (sample SAMN11356861, study PRJNA531348) | freshwater metagenome | isolation source: freshwater sample F1-80 | place: China: Fuxian Lake, Yuxi | collected 2017-12-25 | reverse complement strand
GGCGTGCGCCTCGGGCCGGTCTGGGTCGCCGCCCGCGCCGCGGGCGGGCCGACATGGGCCCGGGGCGAGTCCATGGTGACGACCTGGGAGCCGGCACTATGGGTCGGGTACAAGGGCGGAGCGGATGCGGACAAACCCTAGCAGGCTGCAGCAAAGCGCCGTCCTGCTGCGCCCGCGGGGGCACCGTACCTCTGGCACGGTCGCCGTACGCTCGGTACGGCTTTCCTCGCCCTGCACCCCGTTCCTTGCGCGTTCGGGCGTTTCCTGGCCGCCGGCTTGGGATCCCGACCGCGCGCCAGGGTGGAGTCGACGCAGTTGGTGATTGGAATTGCAGGTGGCAGTGGCTCGGGCAAGACGACCTTGGCCCGCGCGTTGGTTTCGGCCCTTGGCGACCGCGGCGCCATGATCTCACTCGATCGGTACCATCACCCTGTGGCCGCAGACGAAGCGTCCACGGCCAATTTCGATCGGCCCGAGGCCTTGGACCTTTCAGCGGCGGCGGCCGACGTGGCGCGCCTCGCGACGGGCGATGTGGCGATGGTGCCGGTGTACGATTTCGCGACGCACAGGCGGCTGGCTCCGCAGGGGGTTGGGCCTGCCTCCTACGTCGTCGTCGAGGGGCTCTTTGCCTTGTGTGAGCCCATCCTCACGCACGTCGAGTTGGGTGTTTATCTGGAGGTTCCTGATGACCTCCGCCTCCTCCGCCGGCTGCGCCGCGACCTCGTCGAGCGCGGTCGAAATGTGACCGAAGTGCTCGATCGCTACGAACAGATGGTGCGGCCCAACCACATCGCCGTCGTGGCGCCGAGCGCCGCACGGGCCGACCTACGTTGGACGGGCTCCATCGAGTCGTGTGTCGGCGAGATCCTCGGACGCCTTGGTTTGCCAGACCGTCGTCGCGAGGCCTCGAGCGACGGGCTCGCAGGCGGCTAGCTCCTCTCGGTCCGGTCCACTGAAAGGGTGCCCGCCAGCCGAGCGCCGGGCTCAACGTCGAGCCAAGCCGTGGTGACCGTGCCGCGGAACCTTGCCGTCGCCTCGAAACGGACGCGTTCGGTGGCGACGATGTCTCCGTCCACCGTACCGGCGACGAGCACCTGCGGCGCCTCGATGCGGCCGTCCACCCGACCCGACTCGGCCACTTCAACCCAATCGGACGACCGGAGGTTTCCGCGGAAGGCCCCAGCGATGTGGGCGGGCCCGTCGAAGGTGGCGTCGCCCGCCCAAGCGCCATCGGGAGCGAGCCAGCCCGCGGGATTCACGCGCGCAGACGCGTGAGCAGGCGGTCGAAGTCCTCGGCATCGGCATATTCGATGACGATGGAGCCCCCTCCCCGCTGGCGCGGTTTGATTTGGACCGACGTGCGAAGGCTGTCCTGCAGGGTGCGGACGGCCAGGTCGAGGGCACGTGCGCGCGCCGCGGCGCCGGCCCGTCGTGAGGGTCCCGTGCGGACGGCGTCCGCCACCAACTTCTCGACCTGGCGCACGTTGAGGCCGTGAGCGACGATGCGCACGAGCATACGGCGGAGGTCGCCTTCGTGTGTGAGTGGCAACATCGCTCGGGCGTGGCCCGCGCTGATGCGTCCTTCCCGGACGGCGCCAAGCACGAATTCGGGGAGTCGGAGGAGTCGGACGGCGTTGGCGACGGTCGCTCGGTCCTTGCCGACGCGCAAGGCCACTTCGTCTTGCGTCAGGCCGTGGTCCGCTGTGAGTTTGGCGTAGCCGCGGGCCACCTCGATGGGGTCGAGGTCCTCGCGCTGAAGATTCTCGATGAGCGCAAGTTCGAGTTGTTCCGCCGCCGTAGGGGCCTCACGGACCAGGACGGGCACCTCGGCGAGGCCCGCCAGAGCGGCAGCGCGCAGGCGTCGCTCGCCGGCGAGCAGGATGTAGGCGCCCTCGTGGCGCCTGGCGACGATCGGCGACAACATGCCGTGTTGGCGCAGGCTGGCCGCGAGCGAGCGGAGGGCCTCGTCGTGGAAGACCTCGCGCGGCTGCTCGGGGTTGGGGCGGATTTCCGCCACGGGAACGGTGCGGACCACCGCGCGGTCGGACGCCCCGTCGAGCGCGAGCGCGTCGTCCGGAATCAGGCTGGCGAGGCCGCGCCCGAGCGCCTTGCTCACATGGCCCCCGACAGGGCGGGCGCGCGATGGCGTGAGGCCCACTCACGCGCCAGCGCAGAGTAGGCGCGGGCGCCGGCCGAACGCGGGTCGTGTTCGATGGCCGTGCGGCCGTGGCTGGGCGCCTCGCCGAGCCGGACATTGCGGGGGATGACGGTGGCAAGCACGTCTTGGCCGAAGTGCTCGCGCACCTGCTGGTCGACGTCGCGGCACAGATTGTTGCGCGGGTCGAACATCGTCACGACGATGCCGCCGAGTACCAGGTCCGGGTTCATGCCGCGGCGAACCGCCGACAACGTGCGCAGCAGGTCTCCGAGGCCTTCGATGGCGTAGTACTCGGCTTGCAGCGGCACAAGGAGCGTGTCGGCGGCAGCGAGCGCGTTGAGGGTGAGCAAACCAAGGCTCGGGGGGCAGTCGATGAGAATGTCGTCGAAGCGGCCCCGAACATCGGCCAAGGCGCGGCGGAGGCGCCGTTCGCGGCCATCCTCGTCGACGAGTTCGATTTCAGCGCCCACGAGGTCGCGCGTTGCCGGGGCGAGCCAGAGGCCCGTCGGGCGGACCTCGGTCAACGCGTCGGACAGCGGGCGAAAGTCGAGAAGCGCATCGTAGATGCCAGGCAGCCCCTGATCCCGGGAGAAACCTAGGCAGGAGCTGGCATTGCCCTGAGGGTCGAGGTCTACGAGGAGGACCCGACGGCCCATCGTGGCAAGGGCGGCAGCGAGGTTGATCGCGGTGGGGGTCGTGCCGACACCACCCCTCTGGTTGGCGATCGCGACGACATGGGCCATGGCGGAGTCCGAGGCGGGAGGAGGGAGGAGGAGGAGCGGAGGGGGAAAGGAGGCCACCGCAGCATACAGCACGCGCCTCGTTTGCACAAGGGCGCAGACGCCTGGGAGGGCGACGTGGACCTCGAATCAACGCATCGCCGGCTCCTTGCAGCGCGTCGCCACGTGATGAATCTCGTGGGTCCAGGCCCGCTGGAACCGCACTATGACGACGCGGTAGCGGGCCTCCGGGGGTTGTCCCCCAGCGGGAGGTGGGCCGACCTCGGCAGCGGCGCCGGCTTTCCAGGCCTCGTCTGGGCTGCGCGATGTCCCGACTTGGGGATGGACCTCGTCGAGAGCCGCCGCAAGCGCGCCATCTTCCTGGAGACGGTCGTTCGCGAGGCCGGCGTCGGCCACCGAGTTGCCGTGCACAACGTTCGCGTAGAGGCGCTGCCGTCCGACGCCTACGACGGCATCGTCACTCGGGCCTTCGCGCCCCCCGACGTCGCCCTTCCGGCGGGCCTTCGGCTCGTCAAGATGGGAGGAGTGGTCGCCCTCTTCCTGTCGGCGGACGCGCGGTTGCCTCAGGTGCCCGGCGCAGCGATGTTCCACGTGGAACACTACGCGGTGGGAGACCGACAACACTGCGTCGTGGCGTGGCGAAGGGAACCGATCGGGGGGGTCGCGCGTGAAAGCGGATGATGGCCGACGGCGACGCGCAGCGCCTGGGTGGGGTCGGCTCCGAGCGGCGACCCTGGGGAGCGAATCGCGGCCCTGGAAGCGGAGTTGGCGGATTTGCGGCGCGCCCACGGCGAGGCCGTCGCCCAAACGACCGAGATGACGGCCGCGCTGCGCTCCGCCGAAGGGGCCCCGGTCCCGTGGACGCCAGACATCCCTGTGGCGTTTCGCGCCGAGGCGTTCGAGCGGGCCCTACAGGACGCCTTTCCGGACGGAGGCCCTGTCGTCCTCGACGCGCTCGATTGCGCCGAGTTTCCCTGCGTGGCGGTCCTCGCGCCGAATCCCGATCTCGAAGGCGACGCGCCGGATTTGCAGGCGGCGCTGCGCTCCTTTGCACAGGATGAAGGGCGATGGGGCCAGGGCGACATGGGGGTCTGGGCCGCGGCGTCGGAATCCGTCGAGCCCGACGGGTCGTCGTCGCGCCGGCTGGCCTTCGCGATGGCCCCCGGCGGGCGCTTGGGGCCTGGCGGGGATTTGGGCCCCCGGCTCGATTGGCGTTCCGAGGCGCTGCTCGGACCCTAGCAGGCTGGCGGTCGCCGGGGGTCAGTTCGCCTGGGGACGCGGCGGTGTTCCACGTGGAACACGGCCGAGGTGGCGGGCCACGGCGGCGGCGATCACGTCGAGGGCCCCGGGCGTGATGCCTGGCCAACTCCCGAGGTCGTCGAGCGTCGCTGGGCGCGCCCGTGTGAGCCTTTGCCTCACCTCGGCGGCGAGTGACGGCAGGGCCGAGAGGTCGAGGTCGGCGGGAATGGCGACGTTTCCTCGCGCGGCAGCCGCTTGCGCCCGTCGCTCGGCGGCGTGGATGTAGCCCGCATAGCGAAAGTCGTGGACGACCTCTTCGGCGAGGTCGTCGCTGAGGACGGGGAGGCTCGGGTCGAAGCGCCGTAGGTCGTCCCAGCCCACCCCGGGGCGGCGCAACGCGTCGGCACCCGTCATCGGGCCATGGACGGGCCCAATACCCGCGTCCAGCGCAGCGGGGGCGTCGATGGCGTTGAGCGCGAGCGCAGACGCGGCGTGCAACGCCGCATCGCGGGCCGTCTGACGGGTCTGGAACCGTTCCCATGTCGCATCGTCGATGAGGCCCATCTCACGACCCCGTGGCATGAGTCGGCGGTCCGCGTTGTCCTCACGGAGGACGAGGCGATGTTCCGCCCGGGAGGTGAACATCCGGTAGGGCTCCCCCCCGGGGCCCCGCCCCACGAGGTCGTCGATCAACACGCCGAGGTAGCCCTCGTGGCGCCCCACGCGGAAGGGAGCGTCCTGCGCAGCGCTAAGGCCTGCGATCAACCCCTGGGCTGCCGCCTCCTCGTAGCCGCTGGTCCCGTTGACTTGGCCCGCCAGGTAGAGGCCGGGCAGCGCGCGGCAGCCGAGCCCGTGGTCCAGGGACGTCGGGTCGATCACGTCGTATTCGACGGCGTAGCCGTAGCGGAGAATGACCGCGTCTCGCAGCGCCGGGATGGCGCGGACAACGGCGTCTTGGGCCGCGCGGGGCAGGCTCGTGGACAGGCCGTTGACGTAGACGGCGTCGGTGTCCAGGCCCTCCGGCTCGAGGAACAGGAGGTGGCGCTCCTTGTCGGCGAAACGGTGGACCTTGTCCTCGATGGAGGGACAGTACCGGGGCCCAATGCCCGTGATCGCACCGCCAAACAGCGGGCTTTCGGAGAGGTGGGCGCGGATTGTGTCGTGGCAGGCGGCCACGGTGTGCACGAGGTGGCAGGTGATGGACCCCGGACGGACGGCCGGGGGACCGAACGAGAGGCGTGCGTCGGCGAGATCGTCGGCTTGGGCCTCGGTTTCGTCCCAGTGGATGGAGTCGGCGCGCAGGCGCGGGACCGTCCCCGTCTTGAATCGTGCGGAGCCGAGGCCGAGCTCGCGGATTTGCTCGGCGAGCCTTTCGCTGCTGCGCTCGCCGACGCGCCCCCCGGCCGTCCGCTCCTGTCCGCGGAACATGACTGCGGAAAGGAAGGTGCCCGTGGTGAGGATCACGCGTGGGGCGGCCAGCCGGGTGCCGTCGGCGAGGACGACGCCGGCGACGCGCCCATCGCGAAGGTCGAGCGCGGTCACCTCGCCGGGGAGGATTTGAAGGCGGGGGATGCGGGAGAGCGCCTCCACCATCGCTTTCGGGTAGCGGTCGACGTCGACCTGGGCGCGGCTTGCGCGGACGGCCAGACCTTTGCGGGTGTTGAGGTGCCGAAAGTGGAGCGTGGTCGCGTCGGCCACCCGCGCCATGAGGCCGCCGAGCGCATCGATCTCTCGGACGAGATGCCCTTTCCCTTGGCCTCCTACGGCGGGATTGCAACTCAGGCGCCCGACCGCGGACGGGTCGAGGGCCACGAGGGCCACGTGCAGCCCCAATCGGGCCGCCACGGCCGCCGCCTCGGTGCCGGCGTGGCCGGCTCCGACGACGACGAGGTCGAATCTCACCGGACGGTGACCGCGATCGTCTGACTCATGGCCGGACCGTAGGAGCTGTGGTTCGCGTCGGCGAATTGCAGCGTGAGGATGTGGGGGCCGGGCGTCAGCTCGACCTGGGCCTCCGTTTCGGCGCCCCCGTAGTGCAGATGCGTGGTGTCTTTCGGGATGGTCTGGCCTTCGGGAACCGGACCGAGGTCGATGAGAACGTGGTGGTGACCGCTGTTGTCGGTCATATCGCCGGCCCGGCGCACCTCCATGCCCTCGACGAGCATGGAGACGGTGACGGGCGATGTGACCGTGGCCCCGTCAAGCGGCTGGGCGAAGGCGACTTTCCGGGTGGGCGCGGCCGGCGGGGCCGGGGCCACGGGAGCCGGCGCGGAAGCCGTGGGCGCCTCGGTGGGGGTTCCTTCGCAGGCCAAGAGCCAAAGAACGCTGAGCATGTTCGCCTCGCGGGGCGCGCATAACCGGTGGTCACCCGGACCCTGACCGGCGCGCAAGATGCGGAGGCACGCGCCGCCGTCGTCGTCAGCCGCCGTCGGTGGTTTCGAAATCCCCGCGCAGGGCCCACACGCGCACGACCTCGTCGGCCAACGCGTCGGCCAGGGCTCGTCCCGCTCGGCTGGGGCCATGTTGGGCGGAGATGACGGTGTCCAGGGCCTCTCGGTAGCGGAGGACGACCTCACCGTCGGACGCGACCAACGCCATGCCCATCCGCGCGCGCACCAAGTAGGGCTCGTCACCAAGGTCGACGACGACGGGGCCGACCGGCGTGTGGACGATGTCGCCGGGCAGTTCCGTGGCGCTCAATGGCGTCCCCTCGAGCGCGTCGACCCAGGTGAACAACGTGCCGCTGCCGCCGTTGGCGCGCGCAAGGTCGGACAGTGCGTGGTCCAGGTCCGTCCAGCCCCCCAACGCGGCGGCGATGCGGTCTTCTCCGCCCACGGGCAGGCGTCCCGGGCGGAAGCGGCCGCTCCATTCACGTCCGATGCGCGCGTTCAGCGCGCCGGGAAACTCGGCGCTGGCGGCCTGGGGCAGCGTCCCGACCGCGATGGTGCGCTCGAGCCGCGTCTCGAGGCTCGTGAGGTCCAGATTCCGGCCCAACCAGGTGCCGCGGGTGACCGTCAGCGGCGCCAGCGGCGCAACGACGGGCATGACGACGATGTCGCCGTCGGTCACCCTCGGCTCAAAGTGCCAGGAGGGTCCCGGGGCGACGTGGTGGGCACAGGCGAGCCAGGCGAGCCACATGGACACAGCGTAGCGCCCCGGCTCTCTGTCCGCTGCTGCGGTTCACTTCACCGTGGCCGCTTCGTAGGGAACCGGGTCCGGGACGATTGTCGGGTCGATGGCGATCAACGCCTTCACGCGCGCCCACTCGAGGGCCGCGGCGGCGCGCTCGCGTTCGGCTTCGGCCGTCAGGACGGCCTGAGCCCCTGCGACTTTGGCATCCTTGGCGGCGGAGGCGCTGGCGTCGGCCTCATCGGCCGATGACTTGGCGCCTTCGACCTCGGCCTTGGCGGCGTCGCGGGCCACGTCTGCCTCGTCCTTCGTCGCCGCCCTCTCGTCTTTGGCGAGACCGACCTCGTTCTTGGCGGCGTCCAGCGCAGCGGCCGCCTCCGTTTCAGCGGCCTTGGCCCCCTCGATCGCGGCCTCGGCGTCAGCAGCGTGGGCCTTGGCCGTCGCCTGGGTCTTCTTCAGTGAGGCCTTCGCATTTTTCTTGCCGGCCTTGTCGCCTGACGCCTTGGCGGCGTCGAGGGCGGCTTTGGCGGCCGTCAGCGCGGCGTCGTCCTCGGCCTGCACGGCCTTGGCATTCGCCTTGGCCTGGCGCGTGGCTTCTGCGGCCGTATCGACGGCCGACCGTGCGACGTCTTCCGCCTCTTTGGCCGCTTGAACGCCGGCCTTGGCGGACGCTACTTCGGCCTTTTGGCCCGCATTGGCGGCTTCGCGCTCGCCGCGCTCGGTATCCACGATCGCCTTGGCGTCGCGGACGGCCTCTTTGGCCTCCTTCGCGCCGCCGGTCAGGTCGGAGAGTGCGGTGACGGCGGCCGCCAGCGTGGCGTCTGCCGCGGCCAGGCGATCGGCCGCAGCCATCACCTCCGCGGGCGGCGGTTGGGGAAGGCGTGCGAGTGCTTCCGGAGGAAGTTGGGGTCCGGCCCAGGCGAGGGCAGCGACGAGAAGGGTCATCCACATGGGAGAATCTCCGTGAGAGTCTGGCTCACAGCCAGGTGGCGACGAAGGTGAGCAGGGTGGTCTGGTCGAGGGGTTCGAAGCCTTCGACGGGCGCATTGTCGTACGTGAGTGCGTGGCTCAGCTTGAGGCTGAGCTTGCCCGACAGCTTGCTCGTGAGGCTGGCGGTGTTGAGCAAGCGCAAGTCGTTGGGGTCGAGGACGTTTTCGTACACTTCGAGCTTGTCTTCGAACGACACGTTCTCGTTGAAGGCGTGCCCGAGGCCCAACATCACGCGCGCGGCGAAAATGTCTGCGCGGGCCGGGTCGACGCCATCAACGAAGTTCTCTTGGGCGACGTCGAAGCCGACTTCTCCCACGAGGCGAGTCGTGTCGTTGGTGATGAACAGGTGGCTGTAGCCAAGCTGCTCGTGCGTGCGCAGGTCGTAGCCTGCGAAGGGATCGGTCAGCGCGCCGCCCAACACGTACAGCGAGTCCCGGTCGCCGAAGAACCGGTCGTAGCGGAGGTCGGCGGCGGCCTTGCGGGCGCTCTCGACGTAGCCGGCGTCGCGTTCGGGGTCCGAGATGTGGCCGTCTCCGTCGGTGTCGGGGACCGCGCGACCGTAGTTGACGCCGACGACTGACGCGATTTGGTTTTGGGACCACTTCACGTCGCCTTTCGCGCCCCCGTTGAGCGTGAGGAACTCGGCGTTGCCGGTGGCATAGGACCCTCCGAGCTCGGCGGAGAGATGGCCCTCCACCTTGTCCTCTTCGGGCTCAGGCGGGGGGGCCACGGTTCCGGCGAATGCGGGTTCTTCGGCGAAGGCCAGGGTCGACAGCACCGAAACGAGCATCGAGGTTCTCCTCGGCGCCCCTAACCGTTGACGCGGCCTGGACATTCCGTGTAGGTCAGCCCCGGGGGGTTGGCGTGCGCCGTTTGCTCGTGCCGGAGGCCGCTGCAGGCATGCGGCTGGATCGGTTCCTCGCCGCGCGCTTCGCCGGATTGTCCCGGGCCCTGCTGGCCCGCGGCATCCGCGAAGGCGGCGTGGCCCAAGCGAGCGGTCGGACCCTGCGCGCTTCGAGCCTGGTGCGCGCTGGCGAGGAGTTGATCGTGACGATTCCGGCGCTCTCGGCGCAGACGCCGGAGCCCCCGATGCCGCCGGTGTTGTACGACGATGGTCGCGTGGTGGTCGTCGACAAGCCCGCTGGCCTGCTCGTCCATCCGACGGGCACCGCGTTCGCCTGGTCGGTGATCGGTTTGGCGCGGCACCGCTGGCCGGGCCGCGACGTGATGACGGTCCACCGGCTCGACCGGGACACGAGCGGGACTCTGGCGCTCACGCTGGAAGCGTCGGCGAATCGGTCGCTCAAGGAGGCCGTCAGGCTGGGGCGGGTTGGCAAGGAGTACGAAGCCGTCGTCCGAGGCGTCGTCCCCTGGGATTCCCAGACGGTCGACGCCCCCATCGGCCCCGCCGACGGCCCGATCCGCATCCAAATGGCGGTCCGGAGCGACGGCCAATCGGCGCGTACCGACGTCCATGTGGTCGCGCGGGGCCGGGATGCGACGCGCGTGCGCCTGACGCTGCACACGGGCCGGACCCATCAGATTCGGGTTCACCTCGCCCATCTCGGCCATCCCATTCTCGGCGACCGGATGTACGGCGTGCCGGTCGAGCGGGCGCGTGCGGCGTTGGAGGACGGTGTCGACGTCTCCGAGGAGGCGGGTTGGTCGCGTCAGGCGCTGCATGCGGCCCACCTGGCCCTGCCGGGGGTGGGAGGTCCTCCGATTGCCGTCACGAGCCCGTGGCCCGCGGACCTCGTGGGGTGTGGGGGGCTGGAGCACCGAAACGGGCCAGAGGACGAAACCAGGGGGTGACAGGCGGTACGGGAGCCGGTCGGCGGGGATGAGGCAGGGGCCCGCTCGTCAGCCTTCACGGAGCGCCGCGGTACAGGCGGTCGGACAACGGCCCGGAGTTCGTGTCGCACGCGATCCTGCGCTGGATTACGGAGGCGGGCGTGGAGACCGCCGTGATCGACCCCGGCAAGCCCTGGCAGAACGGAGCAGACGAGAGCTTCAACGGTAAGTTTCGAGATGAGTGTCTGAGCGTGGAGTGGCTTCGATCGCTGCTGAGGGCGTCGTCGTCATCGAGGCTTGGCGAGCGCACTACAACGAGATTCGTCCACATTCGAGCCTCGGCTATCTCACGCCGAAGGAACACACGCAGCGGCTTTTGAGGAAGAACAACCAAACGGTGGCGGTGGATCTAACGTCATGGTTGGTCCGAAGAATCCAGGCAGGTCAGTAGGTCGGGCCGCGTCCGCCAGGTCTTGCGACGGCTCGGACGCGGTTAGAAGTGAACATCACGGAGGCGTCCATGCCCAAAGGTCAGCAGTCACCCGGGTCGTCGAACAAGCCCAAGCTTTCGGTCACGGAACGGGCCGAGAAGAAGAAGGCGAAGCAGGACAAGAAGAAGGCCGGCTGAGCGCCTCAGAGGCCCGCACCCCCGGGCACGACGTACACCTTGCCGGCATCTTCTCCGTTCGTGTCGTCGCCGGGGGCACCGATAACGATCTCGGCGCGGCCGTCCCCGTCCAGGTCGGCCGCCGAAATGCTGTACCCCGCCATATCATTCGGAGACTCACCTTTGAACGCAACGTCGGCGGTCTCCGACGTTTCCGCAAGATCGAAGGGTGCCAGCCACACAAACACCCGGCCCGGGCTGACAGGTGCCGAATACTGGAAGACACTGGTAGGCCGCCCGAAATGGTGAGGTGAGGCCCTGGGGTCCGGCGGGGTGTCCGGCTCGTCGTCAGGTGGCCGGAAACCCCAGCAGGCCGATCCAGGCGATGACGATGGCCGCCCGAGATCGCTCCTCGGGGGGCCAGCGCCCGAGCGCGGCGCCCGCGATGAAGCCACCCAGATGGGCCCAGCCGTCGATGCCAGGGATCAGCGCGCCGATGAGGAAGTTCAGGGCGACGACCCCGGCGAGGGCGGGTCCGAAGGTCCAGCGGTCGTCGTCGTTCCATGCCTCGCCGCGGGTGGTTCGCTCTGCGAGCAGCGCGCCGGCCAAGGCGAAGGCCGCCCCCGACGCGCCGTCGCTGCGCGGGGTGCCGAGCGCGTGTGAGAGCAGCGCGCCTGCGAGGCCGCCGACGGCGAAGACCGTCGCCATGCGAGAGGCGCCGACGCGGACGGCGTAGTGGCCGCCAAGCACGGCGACCGCGGTGGCGTTGAGAAAGAGGTGGAGCAGGTCGACGTGGACGAAGACGCCGGTGGCCAGGCGCCACAGCTCGCCGGCCTCGATGCGTGCAGCCTGATGCCCGCCCAGCGCCACGCGCATCGGATGGGTACGCGCGCCGACCCACGACTCGAAGGCCGGCGCTCCCGCCTGGGTGAGCCGCACGGCGCCGACGACGTAGGTCGAGACGAGGGCCGCCGCGAGGCCCCCAGCCACGTGAGCTTGGCTCACACCGGGACCGAGAACGACCGGAGGACTTCGTTCAGCGAGGTCTTGCGGTCGGTTGACGCCGAACGTTGGCCGATGATGAGGGCGCACGGCACGCCGTAGGTGCCCGACGGGAACGACTTTGGCCGCGTCCCTGGGATCACGACGGCGCGCGGGGGGACGACGCCCCGGGTCACGACCTCGCTCTCGCCGGTGACGTCCACGATGGGGGTGCTGGCCGTCAGCGTGAGGCCGGCTCCCAATACGGCGCCCGCGCCTACGTGAACGCCTTCGACGACCACGCAGCGGCTGCCGATGAAGGCGTCGTCTTCGACGATCACGGGCCGGGCGGTCGCCGGCTCGAGGACGCCGCCGATGCCAACGCCGCCGGACAGGTGGACGTTGCGGCCGATCTGGGCGCAGGACCCAACGGTGGCGAACGTGTCGACCATCGTGCCAGCCCCCACCCAGGCGCCGATGTTGACGTACCCGGGCATGACGATGGTGCCCGGTTCGAGGAAGGCGCCGTATCGGACGGTGCCGGGAGGGACGACGCGGACCCCCTGCTCCACCAGCCTCTCCTTGACCGGAATCTTGTCGTGGAAGCGCAGCGGGCCGGCCTCCATCGCCGTCATCCCGCGCAGCCGAAAATAGGCGAGGATGGCTTCGCGCACCCAACCGTGGACGACCCAGCCGTCGGCGGTCGGTTCGGCGACGCGGATTTCTCCGCGGTCCAACGCATCGATCGCGGCGACGACGGCGTCGGGGTCGTGGGGAATGCGGTCGGCGAACATGTGCGCGGCTAACGCAGGCATCGCGATAGTTGGCGTGGGCGGGGGATCGATGATCGTCTGGCTATTCGCGTGTTTGGATCCCGAGGCGCCGCTCGGCGAAGGGGAGCCGGTCGTCATCGAGGTTCCCGCCGGCGCCACGGCGCGGGGCCTGGAGGACGATCTCGTCGCGGCCGGCGTCCCCCTGACCGGGTGGCGGTGGGCACTGTTTCTGCGCGGGACGGATGCCAGTTGCGTCAAGGCGGGCCGGCACGAGGTGTCACCCACGATGTCGATGCAAGGGGTTCTCGATGCGCTGTGCGGCGCGCCCATTCCCGACGAAGTGGCCTTCACGGTGATCGAGGGATGGCGCATCCGCGACATCGACGCGGCCCTGGCCGAAGCTGGCCTCGACGAAGCTGGCCGATACACCCAGCTGGCCACGACGCGCGAGGGCATCGCGGTGCCGTTCGAGGTGCCTGGGACAAGCCTCGAGGGCTACCTGTACCCCGAGACGTACCGCATCCCGAAGCGCGGAGCGGCGGACGAACTCATCGAGCGCCAGCTGGAGACGTTCGGCGAGCGTTTCCTGCGCCCGCCCCCGACCTCCGGACGTTCGATGCACGACCTGGTCACGATGGCCAGCTTGTTGGAGCGCGAGGAGCCAGATCCTGCGAATCGTCCGCTCGTCGCGGGCATCCTGTTCAAGCGGCTGGACGCCGGATCCCCGCTCGGGGTCGATGCGACGAGCCGCTACACATTGGCCGCCTGGAATGATCGGAAGGCATTTCTTGGCAAGCTCCGCGACCCCGACGACCCCTACAACACGCGGTTGCGCAAAGGGTTGCCGCCGACGCCGATCGGAAATCCGACGGTGGCGTCACTGGCGGCCGCGGTGTCTCCCGTCCCCTCGGAATTTTGGTACTACCTGCACGACGCGCAGGGCAAGCTCCACCCCGCACGCGACGCTGCGGGTCACGAGGCGAATCGGCGGGCCTACGATGTCTGGTAGTCTCACCCATCTTGGGCCCGACGGTCGGCCCCACATGGTGGACGTCGGCGAAAAGGCGCCCACGAGGCGGGAGGCGACCGCGACGGGCACGATGCGCCTGGGAGCCGCAGCGCAGGCCTCCATCGCGGCGGGAACGGCGAAGGGAGACGTGTTGGCCGTCGCCCAATTGGCCGGCATCATGGGCGCGAAACGGACCGGCGATCTGATTCCGCTGTGCCATCCGCTGACGCTCGACCGCGTGGATGTGGACGTTCGTTTGGTGGACGGCGACGTCGTTGCTACCGCGACCGTCGCCACGACGGGCCGGACCGGCGTCGAGATGGAGGCGCTCACGGCGGTGAGCGTGGCGTTGCTCACGGCCTACGACATGCTCAAGGCCGTCGACCGCGGGCTCATCATCGAGGGCATCCGGTTGTTGAGCAAGACGGGGGGCCGCAGCGGCACCTGGCGCGCCTAGCAGGCTGCAAAGCGCCGTGCTGCTGCGCCGGCGCTGCGACTCACCCGCCGGTGATCTCGGCTGTGCCGAAGTGGCCGTCCAAATCGTAGACCGTGAAGTGGAAGGTCGTCGAGGACGCGTCGCTGCAGAGGACGGACGCGCCGAGTTGGTCCTCGTCGAAACTCGTGCCGCAGTCGCCAGTCGGGCTGCAGGCGATGGAGCCGGAGGCGATTTCGGAGCCGCCCTTGCGGACACTGAGGTCGCCGAGCGGCGAGAGCGTCTCCGGCCCTTGCGGGTCGGTCGCCGTGCAGCCGACGGTCCAGAGGTAGAACTGGTCGCCGGTCGTGTGCAGCTCGCACTCGGCGCTGCAGTCGGAAAGGACGGGCCTGTCGGGGCTCGTCGTCTCCTCGGGGTCGCCGCCGCCGTCGTCGGTCGTCGGATTTGGTTCTGTCGAGGGGTCGGTGTCGTCGTTGCCGCCGCCGCAGGCCAGGGCCAGGAGAATGAGGGTCATGGCACGCTCCGGAGGCTCCTTAGCCCACCGCTGTTGACCGTGGGCTCAGAGGGCTTCCATGCCGACGATGGCGCTGGCGACGAACCAGTCGGGACAACCCGTGGCGCCGTCAGCCTGGTGGAAGACCTCCGCGGCGTGGACGGTCAAGCCATCGACTTCGGCGGACGTTCCCGGCGTGACGGGCGTCTCTCCCACGAGCAGCATGTGTTCGCTCCAAGACCCACACGTGTCGTCTTCGGTACACAGCGCGTCGCCCGTGGCGAGCGGGAGCGGGGCTGCGATTTCCTCGGGGGTTCCCGCCTCACCGACGAATGAGCGCACGCCGGCTGGGTTGGACACCTCGACCCAACCCGTGGTGGGTCCGAAGTCGAACTGGCCGTAGGCCGCCCGTACCGTCAGCGATTCGGCGAGGATCCAACCGTCGTCACGAACAACAGGCCGTTGTCCAGCCGTGCCCAGTGGGCATCGGTGAGATCGTCGCCGATGACGTACCCGCAGTCCTCAGGGACGTTGCCGGTGCCCACTTCGACGACCGTCCCCGTCCACGTGTTTTCGACGGGTTGGGAGCCTGGGTAGGGGTCGACCCCCTCCGGCGGCGTGAAGCGGGCGGCGACCGTGCTCGCAACCGACAGTTCGCGGCACGTGAGCTCCTCTGTCGCAGGCGGAATCGGCAACTCGGTGCAGGCGAGGGCGAGCGCGATCATGACAACCTCTCGGTGACGCCTTCAGCAAGGGGCGTGACGGGGTGTGGAGGCGCCTGCGGACGCGGTCCGCGGGAAGCAGCCGCGTCCCGTCGCGACATGCCGATCACGGTACCACGGCCCGGTCCGGCCAAAGGGGCACGACGCGGTAGACGGTTGCGTCCGACGGGCTCCCGGTGGCGCATCCTACGGCCATCGACCAGGTCTCGATGCCGGCCGCGTCCATTGCGATGAAGGTGGCTTGGGCCGAGCAGTCTGCGAGGACGGTACCGTCGTCCAATACGTCGACGCTGCCCTGGCCGGGGCAGACGCGGCCGGTGGGCCGAACGTCGCCGGCTACTGCAGACGCGCCGTCGAAGTCCAGCCGCAGCGCGCGTGCGCCCTCGTCGACGCCTTCGTTGTCGAACATCCACCACTCGTCGTCCGAGGCGGCTGTGACGTGGTGCTGGCTGCCGAAGGTGGGGTCGACGACGCCCGTGAGCGTGACGTCGCCGGGGGCAAGATCGCTTGCGGGCGACCCCACGACGAGGAGATCGGCGTCCAAGTCGGGCGTCAGCCGGAGAATCGCGTCGTGGCGGTGCAGCGAGAGGATGGGACGGCCACTCGGGTCGAAGGCGAGGCTGTTGGCGTGCGCGTAGTCGGGGGCGTCGAATGTGTCGGCCCAGTAGCCGGACGGGGGCGCGGAACCCGTGGGGGTGAAAACGTCGGCGAGGGACCACGTGCGTTCGGGGACGCCGCCGGACGGCACGGCGACGAGCCCGTCCATCACCCAGTCCGTGCCGCCAAACGTCAGGACCTCGGCCGTCAGCGCCCACAACAAGCCGTCGTGGCGGACGACGTCGTGGTGGACGACGGTGCCCGGTCGTGTCGCGACGGAGGTGCCGCGAACAGGGTCCACTTCGGCCAGGGTCTCGTTGCCGACGATGGCGAGGAGGCGGTCGGTGCCGTCGGCCCTGAGGCCTCGGATCGGTCGCACGCCTGATGTGGGGTGCAGCGCCGCCAGGTCGAGGTCGCCGAGTACGACGCCGTCGGGGGATGCCAAGACGAGGCGACTCTGCTGGTCCGCGCATCCGAACGGGAACGCGAGGACGGGCACGTCGAGGCTGCCGACAACGTCGAACGTCAGAGCGATGCGGGCAGGTCCTGTCTCGAAGGTCGCCGTGAGGTTGGCCCCTGCGGCGTCGGTGAAGGTGAGGTCGACGGTGGTGGACGGGCGCAAGAGCCCAAGGACGAAGGACGTCGTGTTTGCGGGCAGGGCGAGCGTCGAGGGCCCGGCCCCGTCGTCCCAGACGACCGTTCCTTCGGCCGCCGGCGTGAGCATGCATCGTGCACGTTGAGGGTGACCGTCCTCGGCACACGTCAGCGAGGAGGTGGGGGGTTGTGTCGTGGTGCCGGGCTCATGGCAAGCGGCGAGCAGCGCGATCAACGAGGTGCCGCCGCGTCCCAGTCCTCGCGGCTGAACCCGCCTTCGGCGAGAACCGGGTGGATCCGGCCGCGGGCCTTCGGACCATGCATGAGGCCTCCGCCGGTTCGCTATCGGGGGAGCGGCCTCAGTCAAGGGTTCCCTGGTTAGGGAGGGGCGGAGGATCCGCGTTGCTGCTCGCAGGTTGGCTGGGGATCGCGAACGCCTCTGCGGGCGTCTGGGTGCGCGACCTGGGCGACGGCTACGGGCAGGTCGGCTGGTCGACGAATTGGGCGGACCACTGGTATTCGCCTTCGGGCGAGGCTCTGCCGATGGCGGGCCCGGTGGTCCTCGGCGACCTGGCGCCGCTGTTCGACGAGGTGCGCTTCGTCGGGCACGAGTTGGCCGCCTACGGCGAGGTGGGCGTAGGGCGCGGCTTCGAGGTCTTCGGCAGCCTTCCGGTTCGCGGTGTGGCGACGCATTGGACCTGGGCCGGCGACGTGCAACCGCCGTTCGCGCTGACGGGCGTAGGTCTTGGCGACGCCGTCGCTGGCACCCGTTTTGGGCAGGTAGGGGCGCGCGGGGCCTGGTCGACGGTCGCGTCGTTGCGCGTGCCTTTGTACGACAACAGTCCCGTTGCGCTCGGTATGGAGGCCGGCAACAGCGATCTCCTCGATGATCGGGTTCCCTTGGGACAAGGCACGATCGAGATCGACGTTGGCGTGGCGGGCGGCCTCAGCCTCGGGCGGGCGGGTTGGATGTTGTCCGAAGTCGGGCTCCGCCTGAGGGACCGCGGGTATGCGCCTCAGCTCCCGGCGCGTGCCCAGGTGGGCCTGACCCCTGCGCCCTGGGCTGGCGTCACGCTCGACGTCGACGGCCTGGCCACCGTGGGGACCGGCGACCAGCCGACCGAGCTGCGTGACATCTACGGCAAGGGTCCCCTGTTCGTCGATGGGGCCGCTCGGCTCGGCGTCTTTGGGGGCGTATTTCTCAAGCCGTTCACGGGTCGCGACGACCGGTGGCGAACCGCCGGGTTGCGCATCGGTGGCGGCGGACTCGTGGCAGGCGCGGCGACGGCCGCGTCGGCCGGGGTTTCCGCGTCGATTTTCTGGGAGGGCAAGTGGTTCGATCCGTCTTGATCGTGGCCCTTGGGGCCGGGTGCAATCGGGCGCCTTGGGACTATCGGGACGTCGGGCGTGCGCCGGGCGGAGTGGCTCCCTGGGGGACGCCGACCGAAGTGGCCTGCGATCGGCACGAGGACGACCCCGACGACGTCGTCGTCGACGGCTTCACGCTGTGCGCCCGGGACAATGGCATCGTGGAAGTGGATGACCCGATCCTCGTCGCCTGTGCGGACGTCACGTTGTCTGAGCGGACGGCGGTCTTTACGGTCTTCGACGGCCTGTTTGCGCGGGCGTATGCCATCGATGCACTGGTGGGCCGCGAGCTCGTCCACGACACCTGGGGGGACGCCGGACCGCTGCTCATCGACTGGTGACCCGTCGTCCAAGGCGGCGAGGTCTTTCGCCGCGAAGTGGATGGAACGGTGCCGAGGTACGAGGTGGGTGGCCTGTGGGGAAGCGGCAACACCTTCGTCGAGCGCGACCTCCTTTGGAAGGGCGAAGAGACCGTGTACTCGTCGTGGGACGGGCGTGGCATCCTGGGGCCGCGCGACGGCCTGGTCCTCGAGAAGTACCCATCTCTCTGGGCTCGGTTGGACCTTGGCACCTTTCTCGAGCGCTACGGCGACCTGGGGCCGGAGGCCTGCCAGGTGTGGGAGGGCGCGGAGATCCTCGGCGTCGGCTGTGACGAGGCGTGCGACGCGGTGAACGATCGGTGTGGCAGCGCGGCCGGTGAGGACTGCGCAGAGGTGTGTGAGGCGTTGCCACGCGGACAGGTCGACTGCCTGCGCGAAAGCGACACGTGCCTTGTCGCGGACTGCTCGGCGGAGGCCGCCGAGATGCTGTGACTACTTGCGGCGGGCGCCGAAGGCGGCGAACAGGCCGCCGAGCACGCCCGTGGTGTCGTCGCCGGCCAACTGCTGCAGTTCGCCCGGATCGAGGACGACGGCGCCGCAGGTCCCGCAGACGTCGATCTCGATGCCGCGGAAGGCTTGGGGCGACAAGGTGTTGCCGCACTTGCCGCAGCGGTTGCGATGCAGTTCGGCGCGTTCGGCGGCTTGGGTTGCAGCGGCGTCGGCGTCGAGCTTGGCCTTCAGGCGCGCGCGCGCCTCGGCATCGAGCTTCCGGAAGTAGTCGTCTTCCTGGTCCCTGTCCGACACGGTCCCTCCCGAGGTCGCGCCCCTAATCGGCGCGGGGTGGGCAGGACAGGCCGTGGCGCGCGAGCAACATGCGGACGTCGCGCAAGCTGTCGGGGTCCTTCAAGTCGTGGCTGGCCGCGCAGAGTGGGTCCCGGGCGCGATCGACGTGGCCGAGCTGAAGTTCGGCGTAGCCGACGCCGTAGCGGGCCTCCGCATGGGCCGGGGATGCGGCGAGCGCCAGTTCGAACAGGGCGAGCCCCCCCTCGGCGTCTTTGCCGACGGTGTCCCAACCGGCGGCGACAAGCTCGTCGGCCGTTCGGTCGTCGGGTGGAGGGGGCGGCGGTGTCGGCGCGCTGGCGCTGGCGTCGTCGGGCAGGACGGTCGACAGCCCATGCGGGATGTCCGGCGTCGGTGGAGGGCGCGTGACGAGGTAAAGCAGGACGGCGGCGAGAATGGCGGCCAGCACGGTCAAACTGAGCGCGGCCACGCTCACGGCGACGGCCAGGGTCGCCGGTCGCGGCGGCTGAGGTTCGGCTGGAAGCTCCTCCGTCGCAGCGTCGGCCCATTCCTCGGGGGTGAGGAGGCGCGGCCCGGCATCCAACAGGGCAGGCCGTTCCGCGGTGTCCGGATCGAGGTCGGACAGGGGCGCCGGGATCGGAGTTTTGCCCGCCATCAGGGGGCGTCGCAGTTCAGGCCGATGCGCCCAAGCGTTCCTTCGACCTCCACCTGGATGTCTGGCGGTCCACCGTCGCGAGCCTTGCACATCCACGATCGGCCTTCGTCCTGCCGTCCGAGCTTCAGCAACGTGTAGCCATAGCCGTACGCGGCTTCCTTGTTGGAAGGGGCGTTTTTCAGCGCGAGACCAAACTGCTCGTGGGCCAAGGCGGGATCGGAGTCTGCGGCCGCCCAACCCCGCTCGATGAGCTGGGCGGTCGAGGGGCCGCGCGGTGGCGCCGGGGCTTCGGGTGCCGGCGCCGTGGGTGCGGGGGTGGGCCGGGGCGGAGGCGTGCGCGCCGTCGAAGGCGGGGCGACCTCGGGGGCGCGCGGGCTGGCC
>SXGS01132604.1_pt1 | contig 19781 bp, 17 predicted proteins | sample 3174681 | NCBI WGS metagenome assembly SXGS01 (sample SAMN11356861, study PRJNA531348) | freshwater metagenome | isolation source: freshwater sample F1-80 | place: China: Fuxian Lake, Yuxi | collected 2017-12-25 | reverse complement strand
CTCAAAACCTTCGACTACCGAGGCTTCATTGAGCCAGGCAGCCGTACTTGATGAACATAAAAGTGAACGCCAGCCCTGAAACCAATAAGAGCCAAGGCTTTCCGGCTACCAATAGCGTCACACCGGCGGACAACACCAACCCACCCACAACCATGAGTAACATCGCACCAAAAACATTCATGGCTGCGACTTTAGAGAGCTGGGATCTTCTGACAAGTTCCCTTTCGGTCTGGTTGCCAAGTAAGGACGGGGGAAGGCATCTCCAGATTGGGCTTGGTGCTGCGACTTACGGGTCGAGTGATCCAAAGTCTGGAGCGCTTGGCTGCAGGAAGGCGAGTTGAAATCGGCTCGCTTGGGCAATATCCAGACCTTGCAGCGCTTGGGTTGCGGGATGCTGGGGATCCTCTAACAGATGTCCTGTTTTGGGTGATTGCCTCACCAGGGTTTTCAGAACGGATGCGTCCCGCGACCAGCCCCAACCGGTACTGTATTCGATGGGTTCGAATTGGGCTTTGTAGAGCGCACGCTCCTGATAACAGGTGCCCAAGTGCAAATGCTGATACCCTTGGTCCAGGAAGAACTCAACCGCGCGAGTCATCATGAACATGCCGAGGTTGCGTGCTGCCCAATTTAGGTCGTAAAATGCGAAGTAATAGTAGGCGACGCGAGGTGGTTCCAGATACATGAGCACCCAACCAACCTCGGTGGCGGAAGGCGCGTGTCGGAACACTAACAGATGTGAGATCACGGGTGAGGCCATGAGCCGGTTGAGACGTTCGGCAGGCATCACCCCCTGTCCGAATCGTTGCTCAGAATAGTCCAACCAGGAACGTTGCTGCGCTGAACTGAAGTCGAATTCCACCCGGGGAACCAGGCGACACTCCAGCCCGATCCCTTTGCGCAAAACACGCCTGTTTTCGGATGTGGATTTCCATTCCTTCAGAGGGACTCGGAGTTGACGGCACAGATAGAATCGATCCAACTGGGGGGAGGATGGCAGAAATCCGGCGTCAAAAAAGTCGGCTGGAGTCTCGCTGGGTTCGGGGAAACCCCAGACGACATAAGGGAACGAATAGCGAGAATAATCCGAAGTGGCTTCTGAGAACACGACTTTCATTGCGACCCTCCGCGATAGATTCGGGGCAGGCGATTCCGCCATCCAGCGAGAATATCGTAGCTTACGCTGCGTTTGAGTGCTGCGAGTTCGTGCACCGTGACTTCCTGGGTTCCTTGTCGGCCCAGGACCACGGCTTCGTCCCCGCATTGGGCATGAGGAATGTCGGTGATATCCACCGTAATGGCGTCCATGGAAACGCCGCCGACCAACGGGGCGGGTAGGCCGTGGATGAGCGCACGCCCTTCGTTGCGAACTCTGGGAAAACCATCGCCATATCCAAGAGGCAAGACGGCGATGCGGCGGGTGGATTCCGCTCGGAAACGCATGCCATAACCGACGGTGTCCCCTGGTTGGAGGTTTTGGATGGCGGTGATTCGGGCTTTGATCGACATGACTGGGTCAAGTTTGGGGAGTCGGCGGCATACTTGTGACGGGTAGACCCCGAGGACAAGAATGCCGACACGCACCATGTCGAAATGCGCTTCTGGAAGGTCTAAGAAACCACCGCTATTGCACGCATGAATGGTCTTTGGATTGATACCCCATGTGTGCAGTTGGGCGAGTACTTGTTTGAAGTTAGCGAGTTGTTGGCGGGCAAACGTTTTGTCCAATTCGTCGCTCTGTGCAAAGTGGGTGAGCGCGCCTGAAATTTGAAGGTGCTGACATCTTGTGAGTTGGGGAGCCCAGTCATCTAAAGATCTCCAGCAGAAGCCGAAACGGTTCATCCCGGAATTGATTTTGAGATGAACTGGCATGGCTAGACCCTGCTGACGGGCATAAGCGTCCAATGCGATGGCTGTTTCAACGGAGCCGACGCAGGGCGTGAGGCGATGCGATTTAATCCAGGGAAACTCTTCTGGAATTCGTTCGCCTAGTAGAAGGATGGGAGCGATTAGCCCGGTATTGCGAAGTTCCACGGCCTCACCCACGGTGAAGGTGGCGAATTCGTCGACGCCATTTTCCAGGCTGATATGGGCGATTTTAGCGGCACCGAGACTGTAGGCATTGTCTTTGACGACCTGCAGCAATTGGACGTGCGATGGAAGGTCGGACCGGATTTGCCGGACATTGCGAGCCAGTGCATCCAGATCCACTTCCACCCAGGCAGGGCGCGGGAATCCTGGTGGGAGAGGGTGAGGGGAGGACATTTATTCAGAACCGGGGGGCCAAAGAGATTCGCCGACATCCGTCCTAAAGTAAGACCCGAGTGAGTGAATTCGGCGGATGTTGGCGTACGAAAGGGCGATTGCTTGCGGCAGAGTCGGCGCGAGAGCGGCCACATCGCAGATGCGGTGACCGGTGGCTTCAATGCCGGTTCCATCCGCTGACGGGGCCACTTCGCCCCACAAGACATCGCAGGTGGGGGAGCCGTCGACTTGTACTGGAACCTTGGGGCCAGTCAATTGGACGAATGGATAGCCATAACCAGCAAGGGTGAGGTTGCAACCAAATCGGTTTAGGTTCTGCCACTCGGGTTGGAGGGGCTCATTTCGAGCACAACGCCGCAGCGTCTCGAGCGGGTTGGAGAGCAGGCGAAGAATCATGGGGCCGCTGGTCACGCCGAGTCGGACATTATATTCCAGTACATGCCAACGGCCCTCGTGATGGATGGCCGTGACCTGAACTGGGCCATGGAACTTCACCTCTCGGAACCATGGGATCAGCGGGGAGAGAAGCTCCTTCACGAGCCCGTATTGATCTTGCTCATCTCGCTGCACCAATCCTCCGAGAGGCGCGCCGGCCACGATGCCGAGATTGCCATCGAACGCGCGTTTGTATTCCTGATTCGTGACCAGAGGGGAGATCTCGCCATGGCTCACGAGTGCGATGTGGCCGGCTTCTCGTCGCCCCAGGTATTCCTGGAGAAAGATACCTTCGGCGTCATCCAGTCTGGGAATCCAAGCGAGCGTCTCGGCGGCAGATTCGCAAACGATTGTGTGGATGGGGCTGGTCGGCGAACAGAGCGGGTTCTTGATGACAAAGGGTCGGGCTTCGCGGCGGACAAAGTCGATGGCGGCCTGGCGGGTCGGCACAAGGACCGCTTTGGGAAATGGAATGTTGGCCTGTTGACAGAGGTATCTGGCGAAATCGCGTTCACGTTCGAGCCGAAGGGCTTCTCCAGTGGGGCAGAGCAGGGGGACACCTGAATCCAGGAGCTCCTGGGTCCACGGTTTGATGGCCCACTCAATGGACATGGGCACGATCAAGTCGGGTCGGGTTTCGCGGATCCAGGGGCACGGGTTGGGCAGATCGGCAGCGGTGCGGCAGGGGCCCTCCTGGCTGGGGCCCCAATGGGCGTAGTCCCTTGTCAGGTAGCCGCTTACCCGGGCGCCGTGTTCGCGAAAAATTCGCAGGCAACCCTGAGTAAAGGCCCCGACACCCAATACCAAGACTGAAGTTTCCGACGCCATGGGCATATCCAAGAAATTGTGCGGGCGGACCCTACGCCGGAAGTATCTGGTTGGGAAGGAAGTGCTTGAACGAACTTTAAGCGGAGGTGGATCGAACGGCTTAAGGCGTCAAACTTGATGAGACTCTGGCTTCCATCCGGCGAGGCTCGTTGAGTACGGTCCTGCCGAACTGTGCACGAATTGCTTCATGACATTGCTCTCTGTATCGTGGCCGCTTGGTCGCTGGGTGTGGTTGCGCAACTGATTCGACAACCAGTGCTGTTGGCCTATCTGGTGGCAGGCTTCGCATTGGGACCCGCTGGGTTTGCACAGGTTCAGTCACGGGAATCAATCAGTATCATCAGTCAGTTGGGCCTGATTTTCCTGTTATTCATGATCGGGTTGGAAATTGACCTCAAACGAATTATCAGCGCGGGCAAGTCCATTACATTGACGGCGCTCTCGCAGATTGGTTTCGGATGCCTTGTTGGGGTCGTGGTGTTCAAGCTGCTTGGGTTCCCCTTGGGTGGCGGGACGTGGGATGCACTGTATTTGGCGGTGGCTGCGGCATTGAGCAGCACGGTGATCATTGTCAAGGTGCTCTATGAAAAGCGGGAATTGGACACCTTACCAGGGCGCGTCACCTTGGGAATCCTGGTGATTCAGGATTTGTTCGCAATTTTATTCCTCGCGGTTCAGCCGAGTCTGGACAACTTGATGCCTTCGGTGGTCCTGATCTCTTTTGCCAAGGTTGGGGTGTTAGTTGCGGCAGCGTTTGCGATGAGTCGATATGTGTTGCCGCCGATATTCAAGACCGTGGCACGGTTGCCGGAATTGGTTTTGGTGGGTGCGATTGCTTGGTGTTTTTTGGTGGGTGAATTGGGGGAACAACTGCATCTTTCGCGGGAGATGGGCGCTTTGATCGCGGGAGTCTGTCTTTCCACGTTTCCCTACGCACTGAATGTGACGGCGAAGGTGACGGGGTTGCGGGACTTCTTTGTCACGCTGTTTTTTGTCGGTCTTGGAATGAAGATCACCTCGCCCACTGCCCCGTTGATTGGATGGGCCATCGTGTTTGCGCTGTTCACGGTTGTGAGTCGCTTGTTGACGACGTTTACCCCGTTATATCTGATGAAACAGGGCTTGCGGGCCAGCTTACTCCCAGCGATCAATCTGGCGAATGTCAGTGAATTCTCGTTGGTCGTTTTGAGCATGGGGGTCGTGAAGTCGCATTTTGCCAATCCAATGACCGAGCATATGGCAACTTATGCCTTCGTGATTCTGGCGACACTGGGAACCTTTGGGATGATGAAATCGGATGCGACAGTTCGGTGGATGGTGCCGCGACTGAAGCGACGGGGGCTTTCGGACTTGGATGACAGCACGACCCAGATTCATGCCCGTGAAGGAGGTGGGCATGACTCGCGAATTCTGGTGTTGGGATTCTTCCGTACGGCCAGTTCCCTGGTGGAAGAATTGGCGCGCCGGAATCCGCGGATCTTGGAAGATTTGGCGGTCGTGGATTTCAACCCGCAGGTCCACAGCGGTCTCAAGGAACGGGGTATCCGAGTGATTTACGGGGATATCAGCCAGTGTGATACACTGGTCCATGCGGGAATTGAGCGTGCGGAAATCCTGGTATGTACAGTACCGGACTCCATCTTGAAGGGCATTACAAATGCCCGGTTGGTGAGGCAATTGCGTGAACTGAATCCTCACGCCAAAATTATTGCACCAGCGGAAGTTCTGACTGAGGTGCCGCAGCTTTATGAGGCAGGTGCCAATTTTGTGAGCATCCCTCGATTGTCCGAAGCGTCCGATCTGGCCGATGCTCTATTGGCAGCTGAGTCCAATTTACTGGAGCAAAAAAGCGCGCAAATGAACTCTCGATTAGAGAATCGCGACGAAGTGCTCCCCTAATTCAACTATGACAAAAACCCAACAGGCGTTGGCTTTGGAAGCGGCCGTCGAAGCCGCACAAGCTGCTGGTTCCCTGATGCGTCCCAATCTGCATCGGACCAAGAAAGTGAACTCCACCGATATTCATGACATAAAACTCGACCTGGATGTTCGGTGTCAGAAGTTAATCACCCGGTTGTTGGCGAAGCGGTTACCGCATATTCCGCTGCTGGGCGAAGAAGGGTGCGACGACTCTACCGAACATGCGGAACAACGATGGGTGGTGGATCCGATCGATGGCACGGTGAATTTTGCGTTGGGGATCCCTCATGCCGCCGTGAGCATTGCGCTTCAACGGCGAACGAGCGAAGGATTTGTCAGCGAGGTAGGAGTGACCTTTGATCCCTTCATGGATGAGCTTTGGACGGCGGTTCGGGGAGGCAAAGCCCGTCGAAATGGGCAAGTCATTCGGGTCAGTTCGCGAAAGCGCCTCGATCAGGCGGTCGTCTCCTTGGGATTCCCCGGGGGAAAGAAGGGGTTGGAGGTCATGATCCGCGATCTCGGGAAACTGACTCATTGCGTGATGAAGCTTCGGATCATGGGCTCGGCGGCGCTGGCACTGGCCTATGTCGCCGATGGCCGTTTTGATGCGTTTGTGGAAACGGGGTTGAAGTTGTGGGATGTCGCCGCGGGCGGTCTGATTGTTGAATCGGCGGGCGGTGAGTTTTGGAGTCGGCCACAGCCCGAACTCTTCCACTATTCCATCAATGCCAACAATGGCCACTTGCGATCGGCATTGGAGAAAGTCATTCGAGGATAACTATGAGAGCGAAATTTTGTTCGGTAAGCCGGTTGAATTCAAGCGTCCGTGGTTTTAAGAAGTACCAGAAGCTGTGGCTCCTCGGGGTACTGCTTTGGGCATGGATTGTGCCGACAGCGTCTCATGCAGACACTCAGGTGGCATTGCGATGCGCCCTGGGTTCGCTGGTGATTCAACTCTTCGACACCGACAAGCCAATTACGGTACAAAATTTCCTGCGTTATGTCCGAGAAGGCCGTTACACCAATATGTTTTCACACCGGCTGATCCCGGGGTTTGTGATGCAGGCGGGTGGTTTTTCAGTGACCAATCGGAATACCGTGAACGCCGATTTCTTTGATATTCCCGATTATGGCACGATCAAGAATGAGTTCGGTGTTGGGCCCAAGTTGAGCAATGTCCTGGGTACTATCGCGATGGCCAAGTCGCCAACCGGACCCGACACCGCATCGTCCGAATGGTTCATCAATCTAGGGGACAATTCGACCAATCTGGACATTCAGAACGGGGGGTTCACAGTGTTCGGGAAGGTAGTCACTGGCCTGGAACTACTGGATCTGTTTAATCAATTCGCCCACACCATTTCGGCGTCGATTCAGCCGACCAATCGTTTGTTTAACCTAACGGGCACCGAGTTTCCATTTGACTCAAGGCCCAATCCGCCGGCATTCCCGCTGCTGAGAATCCCCAGCACGTTTGCTCAGGTGTTTACCAACGCGCTGTTCCTTGAGTTGGTTGAACTAACCAGCCCGGCACCCGAGTCGGTGGTCTTGGCTCCTTTTCCGTCTGGAAAGGTTTCCTTAACTTGGAGCAATCTTCAAAGCCGAAAGATTGTCCTCGAATACACCCAGTCCTTTCCGCCCGTCTGGAACCTATTGAGCAGCGAAATTCGAACTGGCACTGGGTCGCTCCTCCTGGATCCGATTCCGGCCGATGTCAGTCGGTTCTACCGAGTGCGGGCTCCGTGATCGCCGTTAAACGAATGCGACCAGGTTATTGAAAGGACGCCGCTGGCCGATTCGAAAGAGCTACTTTCGCCAATGCGGCTTCCAGTGCCTCCCGAGTGAATGGTTTGCTCAGGTAGTCGTTCATTCCAACCGACAGACAGTGATTGCGGTCAGACGCAGAGGCTTCGGCTGTCAGGGCAATGATGTAAGGACATTTTTCGCCGAGGGTCTGAACCAGTTCTCGCGTGGCACTAATCCCGTCCATTGACGGCATGACACAATCCATCAGGACGACATCAAAGGATTCGCGGCTGACCCATTGGATGGCTTCGCGTCCGTCTCGCGCCATCACGGTTTCGTGACCCATCCGCGTCAGTAGCTTGACGGCGAGAATTCGGTTTGTGGCATTATCATCCACTAAAAGTACTCGCAGGGAATGGGTTGGACATGCGGCGGCGAGAGACTCTGCGGGCGTCGTCGTCGGTTCTGGATCTCTTGGAAAACCGACGGGAATTTCGATGAGAAACTCGGAGCCTTTGTTCAAAAGACTGCGGACCTCAATTCGGCCGCCCAGCAACTCTGACAATTGTCGGGCTATGGCCAAACCTAGACCTGTTCCGCTGTGGCGTCTGGCAGGGGTGAGGTCACCGAATTCAAACGGTTGGAAAAGGCGGCCCAACGCTGCGGATTCGATTCCTGCTCCTGTGTCGATCACCGCCAACCGCAGCCGCCAGCCTTGTTTCGGAATTTCCGAGGATTGTGCCACCAGTTTGACGGATCCTTGGTCTGTAAACTTGACGGCATTGCTCAGGAGGCTGAAAAGCACTTGGCGAAGTTTTTGAGCGTCGACATGGATTCGTCGCGGGAGAGAGGCGTTCCATTCGACCGCGACGTGAAGTCCTTTCTTTTTGGCATCTGGTCGAACGGACTCCAGAGCCGTTCGGAGTAATGAATGAACGTCGCAATCGGAAGGATTGATGGTCAGACGCCGCGATTCGATACGGGACAAATCGAGAAGGTCCTGGATGATGGACAGCAAGTGCTCGGCGCTTTCTTTGAGGGTTTGGGTATCGTTTTGCTGTTCCGGATTGAGTTTTGAATCGAGAAGCAGTTCAGCCATTCCGATGACACCATTCAGTGGCGTGCGAAGTTCATGGCTGATGAGGGTCAGAAACTCGCTTTTGGCTTGGTTTGCACGTTCTGCCTCTCGTTTGGCAGATTGGATGAGCTCTGATGCACGGATTTGTTCAGCGAGGCTGTGCTCGTATTGCAGGAGATCTGAGCGGCGCAAGGCGTGGAGGGATCCCCCAATGGCGGTGGCCACTGCCATGCCGATGCCCAATAGATCCCACTGGTGCGAGCCGGGAAGTGAATACATCGCGATGGTCCATCCAGTCCAGGCGAGCAACCAGACGGTGCCCAGCCATTTCCACGACATCAGGACGCCCCCAGCGCCGATGCAGAGCAGCATTATCCAGATTGAGTGAGCGGGCTCGTTTTGGTAGGCGATATGGAGTGCACCGTTGAGAACCACGCCAGCAAAGGGAATCAAAGACCAACATTGATGGTTTCCAGCCGACGAGACTCGTTTGAGGAGGATATAAAAGACAAATAGCATCACGACGGTGCCTGCAGCCACCGGAGCGAGGAGGTTGGCACCTTCGGAGTGTGGGCGGATCAAATAAGCCAGGGCTAGCAGGGTGAACAGCCCCCCCAGTCCTATCGTTAATCGCGGTAGAAGTTTTGCGACATGCCGTTCCAGAGCTTGGTGATTCTCCTTGTCGGAGATTGCGGAGGTCGCTGGATTGGGCACCGCGTTTCTCAAATAGACCCTCCTCCGGTACGTGATTTTGCCGAAAACGCAAGCTGTTGATGTTGAACTTTTAGGGGAATCTATGAGCTGATCTTGGCACGGTAGCGAACAGGGTTTCGTCAAGGACAACGGATCGGGAATGGTGTGGCTCGATACCCATAAGCGCCACGGGAGTGCTCGAGTAAAAAAGCTCGAAACTCATTCATGGAGCTCGGACACTCAATCCTCTTTGAGTACCTCTGAAACCAATTCTGCTAAGTCAACGACTTCAGGGCCGATCAGCGGCACCGACAGCGCACTGGGACCAGTCACAGCGGGAATTCCCCCACGAATCCTGCGGTCGCGGCTTAGCAGGGAACCCCGAGCGGCAGCGCTGAGCAAACCGGGCGTCGTGCAATCCGCCACCCCCTCTCCTGAGTTCAGCTTCCACCTGAAGCCAGCTGAGATTGCGCGCCACTTGGACCGGTTTGTTATCGGGCAAAAGGAAGCCAAGAAAGTGCTGAGTGTGGCATTGTGTGATCATTTTCAGCATGTGCGTCTCACCCTGGAGGGGCAGTCGGCTCCGTTTTATCAGAAGCAGAATGTCTTGCTCCTGGGGCCAACAGGCGTCGGAAAAACTCATTTGATTCGATCCGCAGCGGAATTGATTGGAGTTCCGTTTGTGAAAGCTGACGCGACCAAATTTAGTGAGACCGGCTATGTGGGCGGTGATGTGGACGATTTGGTGCGCGATTTAGTCCGACGTGCGGGTGGCAGCGTCAAGAAGGCGGAGAACGGAATCATTTATCTCGACGAAGTGGACAAATTGGCGACGCGCGAACCGGGATCCGGGCGGGATGTGTCGGGTCGTGGTGTGCAGACGAACCTGTTGAAACTGATGGAAGACGGCGACGTGCCATTGGTGTCGCCCAATGACATGACTGGCCAGCTTCAGGCGGCAATGTCGGCGATGCGAGGAGGCGGTGCGGGCCAGCCAGAGATTATCAACACACGACACATCTTGTTTATCGTCAGCGGCGCATTTTCGGGTATCGACGGTCTAGTGCGGCGCCGTCTGATGTCGGGGGAGACTGGATCAAAAGTGGGTCGCATAACGGCCGATCAGTTGATCTCTCAAGTGACCACTGCAGACATCATTATGTACGGATTGGAGCCAGAATTCATCGGACGGCTGCCGGTTCGAGTGGCCTGCCACGGTCTGGATACCGATGATTTGTTTAATGTGCTTCGCAAGAGTGAGAGCAGTTTGATTCATCAATACGAACGCGCCTTCAAGGCTTATGGGATCGAGTTGGAATTCCGTGACGACGGATTGCGGCGTCTGGCGGAACGCGCCGCCGTGGAGCAGACTGGGGCGCGGGGTTTGATGACGGTGTGTGAGCAGGTGTTCCGAGACTTCAAGTTTCGGCTGCCATCGACTCGGGTGAAGAAATTTGCGCTCACGGCCCAATTGGTAGACGAGCCTCAGGCGGAGTTGCGCCGATTGATCTCCAAAGCCAAAGGATAACAGGATCGTCCCGGTGAATGATTCCGACAGGGGGCGATTTTGGCCAACGATGGGTGCATCATGTGTTTGCTTGATCTTCCTGGTGATGGGAGCAATCTCCGCGCCCGTTTATGGCTTCGATCAAACCGTTTGCTGCGTTGAGGCCCCGTCCGGAACTGGCGGGGCGAATTTGTGAACTTCCTTACGACGTCATGTCGTCGGAGGAAGCGCGTGAGATGGCTCGGGGCAACCCCTTGAGTTTTCTACATGTCAGCAAACCAGAGATTGATTTGCCCGCGGGAACGGATTTGTACTCCGCCGAAGTGTACGCCAAGGGGCGGGAGAATTTTCAGCGGTTGATCCGAGACGGCGCGCTCTTTCAAGAAAAGCAGCCCTGCTTCTATTTGTATCGACAAGTGATGGGTGAGCATTCGCAGGTTGGGTTGGTAGCGGCGGCGAGTTGCCAAGAGTACTTGGATGGAATCATCAAGAAGCACGAACTGACGCGGCCGGATAAGGAAGATGACCGGGTACGCCACATCGAGGCGTTGAACTCACAAACCGGGCCGGTTTTTTTGGCATATCGATCGGTATCGACGCTGGATGCGTTGGTGGCATCCCGAGTCGCGTTGCCGCCTGCGGTGGACTTTGCGTCAACTGATGGTGTCCGGCACACCGCATGGGTTGTCGACGACCTCGGAACGATTCAACGGATCGAAGCAGAGTTCCAAAATATCCCATTTCTCTACATTGCGGATGGTCACCATCGAAGTGCGGCCGCCGGTCGGGTGTTTCGATCGCGCGGTGGGGAAGGGCACAGCGGTCGGTTCCTGACTGTGATCTTTCCGCACAACCAGATGCAGATCCTACCTTACAATCGGGTGTTGAAAGATCTGCATGGCAAGACGGCGGAAGAAATGCTGGCCGCCTTGGACAGTCACTTTGTTCGTACCTCCTGCCTCAATCCTAAACCCGGGCAAAAGCATGAACTGGGCTTTTACTTGGAAGGGCGGTGGTATTCCTTGCGATTCCGTGAGAATTTGACGCAGTCGAAAGATCCGATTGAGCGTTTGGATGTGACATTGCTGCAGCGGTTGGTTCTTAAGCCGTTGTTTGGGATTGATGATCCTCGAACCAGTAAACGCATTAATTTTGTTGGAGGAATCCGTGGAACAGCAGAATTGGAAAAGCTGGTTAACGGGGGGGAGTACGCCTGTGCGTTCTCCATGTTTCCGACCGGTATTGAAGACCTCATGGAAATTGCTGATGGGGGTGGAATCATGCCTCCAAAGAGCACTTGGTTTGAACCAAAACTGAGGGACGCGATGTTTTGCCATCAGATTGCCTGATCGATTTCGCCAGTGTTCACAACTCCAGCCTCGCCTTCGATCACCTCTAAACTACGCTCACTGGCTGTGCCATTTATTGCACCAGGAACTGAGAATGACCCACAGATGACGGGAGACCCCCGGATTCTGACCTCCCGTCTGGGGTCGCCTGCATTAGTGAACGCGGATACGGGTTTGGGTTGTGCGCCGACAGGGTTCCCGACAACACCTGAAACGTTGAGAACTTTCCTGGAGCAATACCGCGACGAAGTGCTGTCGCCTAAGGAATTACCGACCATGCTGCGTGCGCGGGACTTGGCGTTCAGTGGGAAGGCTCGTGAGTTGATTGCACTGGATCAGGAATGGGGAATGACGGCCGCGACGTTGCGTTTCGCGGAAGCGAGTGTTGCGGTGGGGCGGCGGCAGTTGGGTCGATTGCTACCGATGCAGGATGTGCGAGTGATTCAAAAATACGCGCATTCGGTGGAATCTGGTGCGGCGCAGGGGTGGCATGTGATTGTTTATGGTATTGCGCTGGCCGTGTTTAGCGTTCCTACCCGGAGTGGTTTGTTGCACTACGCCCAGCAAACGCTGGGTGGATTTCTGGATTCCGCACCGACCTCCCACCGATTGACCGAAGCGTCGAGACAGGAAGTTTGGCGTGAATTGGATGCTTCTCTGCCTGCAATGATAGCGCGCCAGCTGCCGGGGGAGAAAGCGCTTCGAATTCTGTAATCCAGGATTCGTTCGATGCCTTTTCGATTTGGCGGCCCTTTCCCCAAAGGGTTGTGTGGATTTTGGGCTATTCTGCGAACGGGGACCGCGTGTTTCCGGATTTACGCTCGGGGGTGTGCCTTATTATAGACTTGCTTGAGTCGTTCCGCCGTCACGTGTGTATACACTTCGGTGGTTTTCAACTGAGCGTGCCCCAACATTTCTTGAACGCTCCGCAGATCCGCGCCGTTATCGAGCATGTGGGTGGCAAAACTGTGGCGCAATTTGTGGGGTGTTAGAGCGGGGTCTAATCCAGCGATTGCCAGGTACTTTTTGAGACTTTTCTGAACGCTTGAGGCTGAAATGGGCTTCTGATCGCTGGACGGTGCCAGGAAAACCGGTGTGCCATGAGTTCTCGGGTGTTGGACGTCCTGCCAGTACCGTTCCAGACTTTTTAGCGCAGGAATTCCGACGGGTACCTCGCGTTCTTTCCGGCCTTTGCCGCGCACCCTCAGTACTCGGCTCTGAAGGTTCAGGTCTTCAACACGAGCACCACAGACCTCGCTAATGCGCAGGCCAGAAGAATAGATGAGCTCGAGGACGGCAGCGTCACGATAGGAATCCGAGGCCTCTGGTGGGGTCGAGCCTGCCTCTCGCGCGATTGCCTGTTGCGAACCGAGGTCTTGCAAGGGTGCGCTCAGGAGTCCCGACATCTGGTGTTCAGGAACAAAACGGGGAAGTCGTCGAGCCAGTTTAGGCAATGAAATCCCACGGATTGGCGTCGACGATACGTGGCGATGCTTCAGGAGATACCGATAGAACGTCCGCAGCGCGCTGAAAGTGAGTTGAATGGACGCGCGGCTGAGCTGACGCCGTCCAAGGGCTCTCAGGAAGTGGCGGAAATCCTCGCGGCCCAGCCGCAGCCAATCCGGCGGTGTATTGTGGATTTCTTCGTGCCACCGGTGGAGACGATCGAGGGCTTGGGTGTAGTTGCGGACCGTGTAGCTGCTGGCACCGCGAGTGGTTCTTAACTCGCGCAGGAATTCCACGACAAGTGGATGCTGCGATCCCTTTGGAGTCGGCACGGGCTCGGTCACGCCCCGAACCCTGGCTTATTTCTCGACAAATGCCAGTGCGGTTCCATTTGCATTACGCCGCCAGTTTTGTCCAATGGCGGCATGCATTGGTTGAGCCGTGTTACGATCGCTATTGGGGTTTGGACGACTGCCGTCAGTCTTCAGGCCAAGCTGCCGCCAGAGAAGCTCGCCCAGCTGCCGGCATCCGCCGGTCGGCCGGTGGACTTCCGGAAGGACATCCAACCGATACTCGAGGCGAGTTGTATCAAATGCCACGCTCGTGGAAAGAGTAAGGGAGGCTTTGTGTTGGATACTCGCGAGACGGCTTTGAAAGACGCCGATTCCGGGCCAGCCATCGTCCTGGGCAATAGTGCGGAGAGTCATTTGGTCGCTTTGATTTCAGGACTGGACCCCGACAACGTGATGCCTGAGAAGGGATCCAAGTTGACTCCAGAGCAGGTGGGGTTGATGCGAGCCTGGATTGACCAGGGTCTGAAATGGGATCCTTCGGTCAGTTTTGCCAAGGTGCGCGCGAAGAATTTGGATCCAAGGCCTGCCGCATTGCCGCCAGGGGGCAGTGGGCACCCACTGGATCAATTTTTAGAAGATTATCTCCGTCGACAAGTCGTGGCACTGCCCGTAGCCGTTGAAGACCGGGTGTATGCTCGCAGGGTATTCTTGGATGTGACGGGCCTACTTCCTGCGCCCGAAGAGTTGGAGGCTTTTGTCCGGGACCCGAGTGCGGACAAGCGAGTGCGGTTGGTGCAGCGGTTACTCGCTGACAATCATCGATACGCGCAACATTGGCTCACTTACTGGAATGATCTGTTGAGGAATGATTACCGAGGCACTGGTTACATCGATGGCGGGCGAAAGCAGATTTCGGGCTGGCTCTATGCGTCGTTGCGCGACAATAAACCCTACGACCGTTTTGTGAGAGAGCTAGTCAATCCCACGGCGGAAAGCGAAGGCTTCACGAAGGGAATCGTCTGGCGTGGGGCGGTGAATGCCTCCATGACACCGTCGATGCAAGCGGCCCAGAACATCTCGCAGATTTTTATGGGCGTGAATCTCAAGTGCGCTTCTTGTCATGACTCCTTCATCGACGACTGGCAGTTGAGTGATGCGTATGGGTTAGCGGGGGTCTATGCCGAAGGGGCGCTTGAAATGGTACTTTGCGATAAGCCCACCGGTCGCACGGCGACGCTTAAGTTCTTGTTTCCGGAATTGGGCGCCATCGACGGCAAGGCATCGAGGCCGGAGCGGCTCAAGACTCTTTCGGAGATCATTACCAGTCGCCAGAATGGCCGACTTTCCCGAACGATCGTCAATCGATTGTGGGCGAGGTTGATGGGGCGGGGTTTGGTCGAGCCCCTGGATGTCATGCAAAATGAGGCCTGGCATCCGCCACTGCTGGACTGGCTGGCAGAGGATCTGGTAGCCCATGGATGGGATCTGAAGCACACGTTGGGGCAAATTCTGACGTCGAAGGCTTACCAATTGCCGACGTTAGATTCACCCGAGAAGGATGGGAAACCCTTGCCCAACTACGTCTTTCGGGGCCCCGTGATCCGACGTCTGACGGCAGAACAGTTCCGCGACGCTTTAGGGGCAATTACTGGAGTGTGGCAAAGTCGGCAGGAAGGCGGCCTGCAAACTGAACTGAGCGTGGGTCTCAATGACACTCCCTTGCCGGTAGGAACCTACTGGGTTTGGAACGACACACACGCGGCGAGCGGCGCCGCACCAGGCGCGGCATATTTTCGAAAAATGGTCTCCGTGCCTGAAGGTGTGACGGAAGCCACGGTATGGTTAAGTGTCGACAACGAAGCCAAAGTTTTTGTGAACGGAAGCTTGGTTTCGTTCAACATCAAACCCGGCGTTTTCGCCCGTGGGGATATTCGATCCCTGTTGACTCCTGGTTCCAATCTTATCGCGATCGAAGCGGTCAACGGCGGGACCAATCGCAGTCCGGCTGGATTGCTGGTTTACGCGAGAATTCGAGCGGGAGACCGCGTCTTGGACGTTGGGACCGATGCCACTTGGCAAACGGCCCTGGGCGCCTCGGACCTCTGGAAACTTCCAGATGGAGGGGCGGGCAAGTGGGTGGCATCCACCGTGCTGGGTGAACCGGGTATGGAACCATGGACCGCCTCAAAGTTGATCGCGGCCGCGGTGGCAGAAGTGGGGGGGTATGCTCGCGAGTTTCGAGCCAGTCTGGTGTCGGCGGATGCACTGGCATTGGCCTTGGGACGGCCTAACCGGGAGCAGATCAACACGGTGCGCCAGCAGACTGCGACAACGATTCAGGCGTTGGAACTGACCAATGGTGGGACCTTGGCGCTACTATTGAAGATGGGAGCCGAAAAATTGGCGGCTAAAACCAACGACAGCCGATTATTGACGCGGGATATCTTCCAGACGGCGTTGAGCCGACTGCCGACCGATTCTGAATTCCGATTGGCGGTGGATTTGTTGGGCCCATCGCCCAAACTAGATGGGGTGGAAGATTTGCTGTGGTCGTTGGCAATGCTCCCGGAGTTTCAATTGATTCTGTAATCCAGCCTTGCATTGCACCGGAGGGTTCCCTTGCGGCACACTGCGCCGCATGCACCTGTCGCACGGCCTTCATTTGGCCTACTGCACGAATATTCACCGTGGCGAGACCTGGGCGGAAACGCTGGCTGGATTGACTCGGCACACGCTGTCGGTTCGCCAACGGATTTTCCCTGAACGTCCCTTTGCCATCGGACTTCGCCTGAGCGATCTGGCATCGCGCGAGTTGGCAGAACCCTCGGTCCTGCGTTCGTTCCAGGAATGGTTGAAGCGGAATCAGTGCTACGTGTTTACGATCAACGGTTTTCCCTACGGAAAGTTTCATGGCACACGGGTAAAGGAACAGGTGTATGCGCCGGACTGGACAACTCCTGAACGGTTGCAGTACACCAATCGTCTCTTTGATCTCTTGACGGAATTGTTGCCGGAGGGGGTCCAGGGAAGTGTCAGTACGGTGCCTGTCTCCTTTAAGGCTTTCCGACTCGATGATCGAGCACAGCGAAAGGCTCGTGAAAACCTCTGGCGCTGTGTAGATCATCTGGAGCATTTGAGCCGCAAAACTGGAAGAGGTCTACATCTCGGTCTCGAGCCGGAGCCGTTGTGTTTCCTGGAGAATAGCTATGAGGCAGTTGAGTTCTTTGGAGCCCTCCAGGCCGATCGTCCCGGCGATCTTCGGTTGGGCGAACATCTCGGGATCAATTACGATTGTTGCCACCTGGCCATTGAATATGAATCACCTCAGGAAGCCTTGCTTCGGTTGGCAAAGGCGAGGATCCGGATTAGCAAGATTCACTTGAGCAATGCACTGAGCGTCCGTCCAACACGCGAGGTTCGAGAGGCGTTACGCGCTTTTGCTGAGGACATCTACTTTCATCAAACGATCGAGCGTCGAGAAGATGGGGAGATTGTCCGGTATTCCGATTTGGACGAAGCGCTGTCGACGCCAATGGACGACGGGCCTCAGTTGAAGCGAGAGTGGCGGATTCATTTTCACATTCCACTCCATGCGGCACCGACAGCGATTTTTGGAACGACCGCAGACCATTTGCTGGGAGTCCTGGATCAGGTGCGCCAACGGCCTTCGATGTGCTCCCACTTTGAAATGGAAACCTACACATGGGAAGTCATGCCGGGAGAGTTAAAACAGCGCAACGTGGTGGACCAATTGGTCGGTGAGTATCAATGGACGCTGGCGGAGCTCGACCGCCGCGGATTTCGTCTGATTCGATGACACGTTCATTTATGAGAAATTGAAACTCGATCCTGACCGGCGGAGACTGCCCATGCACTCGATCCTCTCAGTGGAAGCCGCAGCAATGATGCGCGAGTGGGCAATACGCCCTGGCAAGATGCTTTACTGAGAGTTCGAATTCTTCTTGGGGACAGAGCCTTTAAGTGCTTCTTTAAGAACGGGTTCTAGGACTTTCCAAACGTTGTTGGCGACGATTTCATGACCCTTGGCGGTTGGATGAATCATATCGACAAGGTTGAGTTCGGGTTTACCCCCGACGTTCTCTAGCAAGAACGGGATGAGGGTCGCCTGATGAGCGCGAGCGACTTCGGGAAAGATGGCCCGAAAGGCGGATTGGAACTGGTGGCCCATGTTGGGAGGCATTTCCATTCCCGCGATGACGATTTTTGCCTCCGGATAACGTGCCCGAGTCTTCTGAATGATGGTCTGGAGGTTGGTGCGTGTCGAGTCGATGGAGATACCTCGAAGCCCGTCATTTCCCCCAAGCTCCAGCAGGAGAATGTCCAAAGGCCTTTTGAGAAGCCAATCGATGCGGCGGAGTCCACCGGCGGTGGTGTCCCCGCTGAGGCCCGCATTCACGATTTGGAAGGGCAGGTTAGCGGCATCAATTCGGCGCTGAAGAATCGCGGGAAATGCTTCGGAAAGATCCAGGCCGTAGCCGGCGGCGAGGCTGTCTCCCAGGATGACGATCGATTTTCTTGGTTTCGCGGGTGCGTTGGTGCTGATCGGTTTAGTAGGCCCGTTGGCCGAACCTAGGGCGATCGGTACCGGAATCAGGCAGAGGCACAGGAAGAACTGGAGGAAACCACGAATTTGTGAGAGAAGGCATCCTTGGGTGAGACGGGGTTGGGTGTCCCGGACGAGGGTCACGCGCAACGATTCCTGCAGCTGCATGCCCTAGGCGTAGCGGAAAACATGAGAATCGCAAGCGATGAGACGATTCAGCATTGCCACTGGAGCTTGGGCGAGTTACACGACGCCGGTTCACGCGGTAATCTAAACGTCACTCCCTGTATTATGCCTCAGAATGCCTTTCACGCGTCGATCGAGGGCGCGCAACATGGTGGAAAATCCCTCGGCCAGTTCCTGGATTATGCCAAGTCCCACGGCGCCAGCGGCGCACAGCCCAGCAATTACATGCTGGGCAATGGCAAGGGCGGCTTTCTAAAGCCCAAAGAAATTAAAGACGCATTTGAATCCCGCGGCATGCGTCTGGATGGAGTGAGTTCTCACTGCCCGTTTTGGGTTCACACCTCGATTTGGACCGGCACCAAGTCCGGACACCCGTTTATTCCGGCCGATGTGGCGCAGCTATCGCTGGAGAAGATCGAGAAGTGGCATGAGAGTTATCTGTTAAAGCTGATGGACTTGCTGACCGAACTCGGCGTCAAGTCTCTACCCATGTTTTGGGGTGTCGCTTTTGGATGGGAATTGGCGACGGGATATCCTTGGGGATTCTGGGCGGGAGGTGGCTTTGATCTGCTCAAGGAGGGGCAGGAACGGTTTGTTAAGAAAACTGCCAAGCTGCGAAAGCATGCCAATGACAATGGTCTGTATTTGTGTCACGAGATTCACCCGGGCACAGCGGCCATGTGCGCGGACGATTTCAACATGTTGGTGAGTATCTGTGATGGCGACAAATGCCTGGGGGTAAACGCGGATCCCTCTCATTGCTGGGAAGGCGAAACTTGGGAGCAACGATTCCTGAAAGTGGGTTCCCGCATTTATGCCGCTCACATCAAGAATTTTGTCATTCGGCCTGGATTCCCACTGCGAGCGATGGAGCCCAACTGGCCTAAGCGGGCGATGCAATTTACGGATCTAGGCACCGGCGATCTCAACATGCATCGCTACGCCGAGTTGTTGCTCCATGTCGGGTACAAGGATCGCTACTGCAAACTCCATGGCACCACGAGTGCCCCGTTGGTGGTCGAGGCTGAGTCCGCCCACAAGGAACTGGACTACTGCTCCGGCGACGGCATTCGGTACGTCGCGAACAACCTGTGTTTCCCGCAGGCGGGTGGCAGCTTCGAAGACGGCATGGGTGCGTAGCGCGCTCGCAGAAGCCTTCCTGAGAGCATTCTTTGTTTTGCAGTCCAACTTATCGTGGTGGCGTGGCCTTCTGGACCCGGATAACGGCAGTCCATAATAGGATTAACGGGTCCGCCTGCTTAAGGATCAGGCCACCGGTGGCGCGTTGTTAACACTGCTGCCGGTGGCATTCACAAATGCACTTCGCGGGCGATGGCATCCAAATCAGTGAGGCGGGCTCGGTCACCCGCCTGTTGAACGAGGTCACAGATCATGTCGAAGGTGCGGAACTCGGGATCATTGGGATAGAGGACTGATGGATGGGCCAAGAAGTCGTAGACGGCCTTATGTT
>SXGS01360799.1_pt1 | contig 19804 bp, 14 predicted proteins | sample 3174681 | NCBI WGS metagenome assembly SXGS01 (sample SAMN11356861, study PRJNA531348) | freshwater metagenome | isolation source: freshwater sample F1-80 | place: China: Fuxian Lake, Yuxi | collected 2017-12-25 | reverse complement strand
GGGCTTCCAGATGTCGAACAGGCGGAAGGCGAAGAAGGCCACCACCAAGGCCACGAGGCTCGGACCGCTCGTCCAGGCGATGGTCAGCAAGTAGCCGATCACCTCGTCGGCCACGAAGATGCCGGGATCCTTCTTGCCGGCGTGTTGCTCGGCGAATCGTCCGAGCGGGGCGGTGGCGGCGTACAGCGCGGCGCAGGCGAGGAGCGACCACCACAAGTAGTGGGGTTGGTCGCGCAACAACCAGGCGACCAGCACCCCGCCCAGCGTGCCCACGGTGCCGGGCGCGAAGGGCGACAAGCCCAGGAAGCCGAAGCTGACGAGCGCGAGCTTGAGCAGGTTCATCCGGCCGATTGCTCCAACAAGAAGCGACGTGTCTTGACGAGGTAGTTGAGGCACGAGCCGATGGTCGCGAGCAGCGTCAGCCACACGAAGGCCTGGGCCGTCTGGTGCCAGAAGGCCGCGGCCGCGGGGCCGAAGTCGAACGCGCGCAAGCCGAGCACGACCGCCAAGGCCACGCACTGCGCCGCCATCTTGACCTTGCCCATCCAATCCGCCGGCAGCTCCGCGCCCAGCGACTCGACGTAGCCGCGGATCGCCGTGATCAGGAACTCGCGCGCCGCCACGACGACCACCATCCACGCCGCGAAGTAGTCGCCCCCGGCGACGATGGCGACGCCCGAGGGGTTGTCGAGCCTGGGCGCGTCGAGCAGGAGCACCATCGTGCCGATGACGAGCACCTTGTCGACGAACGGATCGGCGATGCGACCGAAGGCGGTCACGCAGTTGCCGCGGCGCGCGAGCCAGCCATCGAGCACATCCGTGGCCGCGGTGACGAGGAACAGCCAGAAGGCCGCCGCGCGCCAGGCAGCGCCCAACTCGAAGCCCAACGCGCCGCCGGGCTCCTCGACCGCGAGGATCCAGAACAAGAGGGCCGACATCCCGAAGCGGATGGCGGTGATGCGGTTGGGCCAATGGCGGAAGACGCCCATTCAGCGCTTCTTCGCCGGGATGGCGAGGAGGTTGTGCTCCGGGTCGACCTTGGCGACCTCCACCTCCATGAACTCGCCCACCTTGGCCTTCTTGACGCCCGAGGCGACCACGATCAGGTCCGACTCGGGCGCGTCCCACTCCGGACGGCCGACGACGGTCTGCGCTTCGGCGTGCCACTCGTCGACGAGGATCTGGATGCGTTGGCCGACCAACGCCGATTGCGAGGCTCGCAGCACGCGATCGCGCGCCGCGAGCACGCGCTCCAAGCGACGCTGCGCCACGTCGGCCGGCACGCGCCCCGGCAAGTCATGGCCATGCGTGCCCTGCTCGGGCGAATAGGTGAACGCGCCAAGCCGCCCGAAGCCTTGGGCCTCGACGAGCGACACGAGCTCGTCGACATCCGCCTCGGTCTCGCCCGGGAACCCGACGAGCACGGTCGTGCGCAACACGATGCCGGGCACCTCCTCGCGCAAGCGATCCAGGATGCCGCGCATCTGCTCTCCGCTGCCGTGGCGGCGCATGGCGCGCAGCATCGCGGTCGAGGCGTGCTGCACGGGGATGTCGAGGTAGCGCGCGACGTTCTTGCGCTCGCGCATCAGCTTCGTCAGTTCCCACGGGAATCGATTGGGGTACGCGTACATGACGCGGATGCGCGCCAAGCGCGGCACCTCGGCGAGCGCCGCCACGAGGTCGGGCAGCTCCAACCCGATGTCGCGGCCCCAGGCGGTCGAGTCCTCGGCCACCAGGATCAGCTCCTTCGAGCCGTGCTGCACCAGCTCGCGCGCCTCCGAGACGACATCCTCGAGCTTCTTCGAGCGGTGCTTGCCGCGGATCGAAGGGATGGCGCAGAAGCTGCACTGGTGGTCGCAGCCGTGGCTGATGCGCAAGTACGCGTAGCTCTTCGGCGTGGAGATCAGGCGCGCGCCTTCGCGTTCGGGTTCGCGCAAGCCTTCGAGGTAGCGCGGCACGCTGCCGCCCTTGGACAAGGTCGCGACGCTCTTCGCCAGCGCCCTGTAGTCGCTGATCTCGGCGAACAGATCGACTTCCGGGAAGCGCTCGGCCAGTTCGCGCTGCACCTTCTGCACCAGGCAACCGGCGACGACGACATGGGCCAACTGGCCCTTCTGCTTGCGCTCCAGCAGGTCGCGGATCGCGTTCTCGGACTCCTCGCGCGCCGGCCCGATGAACGAGCATGTGTTCAGCACCACCGTGGCGGCGTGGTCGGGATCGCCGCTGATGACGAGGCCCTCCTCCGCCATGCGACCGAGGATCACCTCGGAATCCACGAGGTTGCGGGCGCATCCAAGGTGCACGACAGAAACGGTCGCGGGGTCGGTCTTGGCCATCGTGCTCTGCTGCGAGGTCGGAGCATGGACCGAAACGACGATCCGCGCGGGCTCGGGCTGCGAGCCTCGCGCGGATCGTCGCGACCGTGCGTCGTGCTCAGGCCTTCGCCAGCCGCTCCTTCCACTGGTCGCGGGTCAGGAGGATATCACGGCGCTGGCCCCCGAGGTACGGACCGATCAAGCCAAGCTCCTGCAGGTCGTCGAGGACCACGCAGGCATCGTCGAAGTCCATGCCGTACTGCTTCTGGAGCATCGAGACCGCCACGCGGCCGCGCTCCACGAACAGGCAGCCGACCTCGTCCAAGAGGTCGCGGCGGCTCGGGTCGAGCGCGAGTTGCTTGATGCTCGCGCCCGGGGCGGCGACCTGCGGCTGCAGCTCGACCTGGGGCTCGGTCTGCGCATCGGCCTGCGTCTCCGCGGAGGCGCTGGTGGCGAGCTCTCCAACGGCTTCCACCTCGTACAGCCCCCCATCGAACAAGCCCGGGGCCTCGACCTCCACCGGTGCCTTGTTCTTCTTGCGCGACGAACGCTTGGGTGCGTCGGCAGCTTCCCCAACGGCTTCATCCACGACTGCGTCGATCGGCGCAAGGGTCGACGCCGCGGCGGGCACGGCTTCGACCGCAGCCTCGTCCAGACCTTCGGAGGCGGGCTGCTCGTCGAAGCCGATCTCGGCGGCCACGCGCACGGGGGCGTCGAGGACGGGTTCGACCGCGCCCTCATCCGAGATCGCGAGTTCGTCGATCTCGAACTCGGATTCATCGACCTCCAGCTCATCGCCTTCGTGGACGACCTCGAGATCGACGGTCTCGGTGCCGATGACTTCGGTGCCGATGACTTCGGTGCTGACGACCTCGGCTGCGACTGCATCGGTGCCGACTGCGTCGGTGCTGGCCGCCTCGGTGGGATCCGTCGCGAAGACGGCCAGCTCGATCGAGTCCGAGGCATGGACGACTTCGGCTTCCGCGAGCTCGTCCTCGACAGCCGACAGCAGCGAGCTGGCGCGCTGTTCCTCGATGGCCTGCGATTGCTCGAGCGCAAGGAGTTCAGCCTCCAGCGCATCGAGGTCGGACTGGCCTTCGACCTGCACTTCGGGCTCCGCGGACTTGCCGGCGACCTCGGCGCGCACCTTCTCGACCAAGGAGAGCGGCGTGCCGTAGGCGTCCACCGGCTCGTCTTCGCTCGAGAGCCCCGTGCGCTCCCAACTCGGAACGATCGGCGAAGGAACCTCGACCTCGTCGCGCAGGTCGGCGGTCGCGCCGGACTCGAGCGTCTGGATGGCCTCGGCGAGCTCGGACGCGGATGGCTCGAGCGACTGCACGTCGATCTCGACGAGAGTCGCCGTGTTGGAAGCCTGCGGCTCGAGCGGGCGCGGCACGAGCGGGCGCGGCACGACGGGCTCGTCCATGACGGGCTCGTCCGCGAAGGAAGCGTCGAAGTCGCCAGCGAGGCCTTGGATCTCCACGGCTTCGACGGGCGTCGAAGCGGAGACGATCAGAGGTTTGGTGCCCGGCGGGATCTCGCCGCGCAAGCGCGCGTCTTCCGGATAGGGATGCGCCAACGGATCACGCACGCTGCGCGTGGCCGCGGAAGCAGGCGCGGGCGCGGCCGCGATGGTCGCTTGCGCCAAGGCACGGACCTCGTCGTCGCCGGCGAGTTCCGCCGTCTCCGCGCCGCCCACGCCCGTCGCATCGGGCTTGACCAGCGGTGTCGGCTTGATGGCGGCCGCGCGCAGCCAGGCGAACCATGCGGGAAGCACGATGGCGAACGCGCCGGCGATGGCGGCCAGCGCCTTGTTCGAACTCGACGCCAGCGCGCCACCAGTGGCCTCGCCCAGCGCACCACCCGCGGCGAACACGCCGCAGGCCACGCTGGCGCCGAGCGCCACCGCCGCCGATCCGACGAAGTCGCGCAGCAATCCGCGCGCGTGGCTGCGCAAGAAGGTGCGCGCGCCCAGGTACGCGACCGCCGCGTTGAACAACAAGCTCGGCGCCAAGCCGATGGCCGCGATCCACTCGATGGCGACGCGAGCCGTGCCATGCGGCGCGGCCAGCTCCTCGCCCGAGATGGCCGACAGGCCCATGAGCACCAGGCCGAACGATCCGGCCATGAACACGACCAGCGCCAGCCAGTCGACGGGTCCCAACGACTTCTCAGTTCTCATCCTGCTCCGCTCCGTGGCCCGCGGCCGCCTCGCTCTCGATGCCGGGCGTGGCGCCGTACATCTTCTCCCATTCCTCCAACGTGTACATGAGCTCGCGCTCCTTCGAGCCGCGGTGCGGCCCGAGGATCCCGCGTTCCGTCATCATGTCCACGAGTCGCGACGCGCGCGTGTAGCCCACGCCCAGCGCGCGCTGCAGCAAGCTCGCCGATCCGCGCTTGTGCTTGAGGATCACGCGCACGGCCTGGTCGAACATCGGATCCTCGTCGGCGGCGTCGTCGACGAGACCCGCCGGACGCTGGCCGCTGGCGACCTGCACGAGTTCCTGGCTGAAGGTCGGCGCGGACACGCTGCCGACGAACTCGACGATCTGCTCGATCTCCGAGTCTTCGACCAGCGCGCCTTGCACGCGCTGCAGCTTGGCGCCGCCCGGAGGCAGGAACAGCATGTCGCCGTGGCCCAGCAGCTTGTCGGCGCCCGAATCATCGAGGCTCCCGCGGCTGTCGACCGTGCTGGCGACCTGGAAGGCGAGGCGCGTGATCGCCTGCTCGGCCTCCTTCTTCGAGACGGCCATCAGGTCCGCCATCTCGTCGACCACGACCACGATGTAGGGCAGGTGGCGCGGCGTGCGCTCTTCGTCGAAGGCGTCGCCCAAGGCCTTCTTCAGGCCAACCTCGCCCAGGGCGTTGTAGCCCTTGATGTTCTTGACGCCCGCATCCTTCATCAACTCGTAGCGCCCCTCCATCTTCTCGACGACCCAGTTGAGGACCGCCGTGGCCTTGGGGGCCTCGCTGACCACCGGGCACATGAGGTGCGGGACCTTCGAGAAGACCTGCAGCTCGACCATCTTCGGGTCGACCAAGATGAGCTTCACGTCGTGCGGCGAGCGCGTCATCAGCAAGCTCGCGAGGATCGTGTTGATGCACACGGACTTGCCCGAGCCGGTCGTGCCGGCGATCAGGAGGTGCGGCATGCGCGCCAGGTCCTGCACGACCGAGCGGCCCTCGGTGTCCTGGCCGATGAACAAGGGCAGCGCGTACTTGGCCGGATCGTAGGCGTCCTTGGTGACGAGTTCGCTGATGCGCACCACGCGACGCTTGTGGTTGGGCACCTCGATGCCGACCGTGTCGCGGCCGGGGATGGGCGCCTGGACGCGCACGCTGGTGGCCTTGAGCGCGGCGGCGATCTCGTTCGACAACTGCGAGACCTTGTTGAGGCGCGTGCCCTCGTCGATCTTGATCTCGAACAAGGTCACGGCGGGACCGACCTGCGTGCTCTCGACGCGGCCTTCCACGCCGAACTTCTTGAGCAACGCCTCGAGCCGCAGGGCTTGCTGCTCGATGTTGCCGCTGTCCGCGACGCCTTGCGTGGGCGGAATCAGCATCGACGGCTCGGGCAACTTCCACTCGCCCGGCGGCGGAGCGGGCGGATCCCAACGCGGCGTCTCCTTGCGCGCGGCCACCAGCGGCTTGCGCGGCGGCGGAGCGGCCGGCACCAGTTCCTCCTCGTCTTCGGCCGCGGCGGCCGCGGCGATGCCCTCGTCGGCATCCTCGTCGTCGGAGTCGTCGTCGTCCTCCTCCGCTGCGTCCGCGACGATCGGCTCGCCCTCGTCGTCGTACTCTTCTTCCTCGTCTTCGTCGATCGTGGCGGCCTCGCCCTCCCACTCGGTGTCGATCGCCTCGGGCTCGAGCTCCTCCTTGCGACCACGACGCCGCGCGGGGCGCGCATCCTCGTCGTCGTCCTCGTCCTCGTCCTCGTCGATGGTGATGGCCTGCTCTTCGTCCGCGTAGAGGTCCTTCGACTCGGCCATGGCGTCGCTGGCCGGCACGCGCGCGTTGGCGAGGCGCGGAGCATCTGCGGCGGACGCGGCGGCGGAGGCGGGCTTGCCGCAGAGGAAGCCCCACACGCCCGCGAACGTGCCGCGCACCTGGTCGGCGATGGCGGACATCAGGCCTTCGCCGCGCTCTTCGCGCCGCCTCTCGGCCCAATCGCCGAACGACTTCAACGCTCCGCTGAAGCCCATCTCCGTCGCGAGCAACGCGCTGACGAGCAGCACTAGGCCGAGCACCAGCGTCAGGCCGAAGGCGCCGAACTTCTCCTCGAGGAGCGGCGTGGTCTGCAACGCCAACCATCCACCCGGCCCCCACGGCTGGTGCGGACTGCCGTAGGCGCGCACCTGCGCCTCGGTCGGGCCCATGACGTGCTGCAACAGGAACGACAGCGACAGCACGAAGCACACCGAACCCAGCACGCGCAGGCCCGCGAAGGACATCTCGCGGCCGGCGACCATCACGACGCCCCAGGCGCCGAACAAGAAGGTCAGCAGGAAGCCCGCGTTGCCGATCGTCGCCTTGACGATGTGCGCCACGTACCAGCCGACCTGCCCGCACCAGTTCCAACCCGCGCTCTGAGGATCGTCGTGCGGTTGGCGGTAGCTGACGAGCGACACGAACAGGAACAGCGCCAGGCCCAGCGACAGGATGCCGGCGATCTCGCGCAACCGCGCGCGCGCATCGTCCTCGAGGTCGCCTCCGAACAAGAAGCTCCGCAGCGTGCCCCCACGCGACGACTTGCGGACCGCCTCCAGCGGCGACTCGCTGGTCGCCTCCTTGCCAGCCTTCGATTTGGCGCTCTTCGTCCGCCCCATTGCTCGCTAGTGCCTTGCAGTCCCTTCCGGTTGTGCGCCGCGCGACCATGATCCGGCTCCAAAGCCCGACCCCGATCCCGCTGCGCTGCGCGACGACGATCCAGCCGATTCGCCACGCGCATCGTCGCGCGCAGCCGCGGTGCTCCGCGGCGCGATCGCGCGCAGTCGCCAGTCCGCGCCGCAAGGCGCCGTCGCGCCGTCGCGCGCGGAGAAGCGCCCGGCGCGATGATCCAACTCCGCCGCGTCGCATGCAACGACGGAGCTGCTTGTGTCGCGCGCTCGTCCCCATGCGAGGGCGGCATCGTGCGTTGACGACGCATCCGCCGTCCTTGACGTCGTCGAAGCGCAAGCGCCCGCCGCGGGGCACGCGAGGTGCCTCGCACGGCGCGATTCGGCGGCCAACCCGCGCGGCTCGCCGTGCGATCCTGCGCGACGCGCCGCCCGGCCCTGCCGCGAGCGATCCCACGAGCACTCGCGACCTCGCTCAGGCGACCCATGCCCAGCCACGACCAGCGCGCTACTCAGGCTGAGGTCGTCGTGGGCGCGGGCGCGAAGCATCTCTGCTCCACGATCGGAATCGCGCTCCGCCCGATCCAAGGGCGCGCCCTAAGTCTCCAATTAGCAGACTCCTGCAAAATGCGCTTTCCACGCATCACGCACGCGATCCACGAGCGCCACCCTCGTAGCGCTCAGGCCGGGTCCAAGCCAGCCAACCGCCGTACCTCGCCCACCGCGCGCTCGAGGTCGTCGTTGACGACGACATGGTCGTAGCGGTGACGCTCGCGCAACTCGTCCTCGGCCTTGTGCAGTCGCCGCTGCAAGACCTCCGGACTCTCCGTCCCGCGACCCGACAGGCGCCGCTTCAACTCCTCGAAGTCGGGCGGCGCGATGAAGATGTACACGCCCTCCTCGCCCAGCGCGCGTAGTTGGTTGGCGCCCTGCACATCGATCTCCAAGAGGTAGACCTGCCCGCGCGCCTTGGCGGCCTCCATCGGCTCGCGCAGCGTGCCGTACAAGTTGCCGAACACCTCGGCATGCTCGATGAAGGCGCCCTTGGCGATGCGCGCGCGGAACTCGTCGGCCGAGAGGAAGTGGTAGTCGCGGCCGTCCACCTCGCCGGGCCGCGGCTTGCGCGTCGTGGCCGAGACGCTGAAGACCACGCGCGGGTCGAGCAACAGGCGCTTGCAGATCGTGCTCTTGCCCGATCCGGACGGCCCCGAGACGACGAGCATCCTGCCGAGGGTCATTCCACGTTCTGCACCTGCTCGCGCAGGCGCTCGATGAGCGTCTTCAGGTCCACGACCATGTGCGCCACGGCCGCGTCGGAGCACTTGCTGCCGATCGTGTTGGCCTCGCGCAGGAACTCCTGCACCAGGAAGACGAGCTTGCGTCCGACCGACTCCTTGGCGTCAAGCAGATTTGACAATTGCGCCAGGTGGCTGCCGAGGCGCGAGAGTTCCTCGGACACGTCCATCTTGTCGGCGATCACCGCGATCTCGCGCGCCAAGTCGGCGTCGGGCACCGGGGCGCGCGAGCCCTTGGGCACCACCTCGCCCGCCAGGAGCTGGGCCACGCGCTCGGCGAGCGAGCGCTGCAGCGCGCCCACGGCCTCCGGCATGCGCGCGGCGATCTTCGCGCGCAGCTCGGCCATCCCGCGCGCGTGCGACTCGAGGTCCGCGCGCAGCGCGACACCCTCCTCGGCGCGCATCGCCACCAACGCCTCGGCCGCGCGCGCGAGCGTGTCCAGCACCAGCCGATCCTCCGCCTCGCGCCCCGCCTCGTCGGCCTCGGCCGGCACCTGCACGCCGGGCATCTCGAGCAACTCGGCGAGCCTCAGCTCGCCCTCGATGCCGAGTTCGCGCGCCACCCGCGCCGATTCGTCGCGCCAAGCGCGCGCGACCTCGAGGTCGATGCGCGCGCGCCGCGCACCGCCGCCTCGCTCGAGCTCGACCGAGACGGAGAGCGAGCCGCGTTCGACATGCCGGCGCAGCAACGCCTCGACCTCGGGTTCGAGGTGTCCCTTGTCGAGCGGAAGGCGCGCCTTGAGCTGCAGGTGGCGGTGGTTGACCGAGCGCAGCTCGACGCGCACGACGAGGCCTTCCGCCGAGACGGAGGCCGCGCCGAAGCCCGTCATGGAGCGCAGCACTGCGCGCGCCTCAGGATCCCGCCGGCTTGGCGCGGCTGCCGGGCTTGATGGCCGTGGAGCCCGACTTGCACAAGGGGCAGTCCTCGGGCTTCCACGTCCGCACCGTCACCTCCGCCAGCGCGAAGGTCGCGAGCCCATCCTTGGCGAAGGGGTTGCCGCCCGAACGATTGACGAGGCACGCGGCCGCATGCGCCTTGGCGCCGAGACCTTGCAGCAGTTCCATCACCTCGCGCGCGCTGCCGCCGGTCGTGAGCACATCCTCGACCACGAGGATCTTGTCGGTCGGCTTGACCACGAAGCCGCGCCGCAGCGCCATGTCCTCGCCCACGCGCTCGGTGAACTGCGCGCGGCAACCCAAGGCGCGACCCACTTCGTAGGCCCAGGTCACGGCGCCCATCGCGGGCCCGATGACGATGTCGTACGGCGCCGGATCGACGGCGCGGATGCGCCGCGCCAGCTCCTTCGCGAGGACCTCGGCCTTCTGCGGATGCTCGAGCAGCAACGCGCATTGGAAGTAGCGGTCGCTGTGCAAGCCCGAGGACAACAGGAAGTGCCCTTCGAGCATGGCCCCGCAGCCGCGGAAGAGGTCGAGGACGTCGTCGGTGCTCATCGTGGCTGTCGCGGAGGTGGTCATGGCTGGGCGTGGTGGCGTGCCACCAGTGTGGTAAACGAAGGCGGCCTCGCCCAGCCTGCGTGCGCGTTGCGCCGGGCGTGTGGGCGAGGCCGTGGTCGAGGCGCGTCGCGAAGACTGCTCGCCTTGCGGTGCATCACCGCGCGGTGCCCGCTGGGCGGGGCTGGGTCACTGCCCGCTGGGCGGGAGCGCGGGAGCAGTCGATTCGCCGGCCGGAGCCGCGGGCGCCGTGATTTCAGCCCCGCCGCCGACGACCGACTCTTCGCCCTTCATGCGGTTCATCACATGCAGGCCGAGCGCGCTGGCGAGGAAGATGGCGCCCGTCCAACCCGTGAACTTGTGGATGCCGGAAGCCGCGACGCCAAATGTCTGTTGGCCGGCGGTGCCAAGCGCTTCCGTGAGGCCGCCGCCCTTGCCCTCCTGCAGGAGGACCACGACGACCAAGACGATCGCCGACAGGACGAACAGGATGTAGAGGAAGGTGATCAGCAGGTCCATGGCTTGCGTGCGTGGCTTGCACCGCGTCAGGCGGTGAGCCCGCGAGAGTAGCAAATCTCCTCGCGCGACTCGATGCGCGGGCTGCGGCTGCGCTGGTCGCGTAGTCCGCCGCGCCATCGGCTCGCGGTCTCTACAGCGGCGCGCGCGAGACTCGCAAATCTATACCTACAGGCACTTTACGCCGCCTGCACAGCACGCACAGCCAAGGCGTCGACCGGGTAGGCTGCGGCGCGCACAGTTCAGCGGAACTCGAGCAACGGCAAGAAACTCTCGGACTTCAGGCTCGCCCCACCCACGAGGCAACCGTCGATGTCGGCGACTTGCATCAAGTCGCGCACATTGTCGGGCTTGACGCTGCCGCCGTAGAGGATGCGCATCGACTTGGCGACCTCCATGTCGTGGAGCCCGCCCAGCACCCCGCGCAAGTAGCGATGCACCTCGCCGGCTTGGTCGGGCGTCGCCGTCTTGCCGGTGCCGATCGCCCACACCGGTTCGTAGGCGACGACCAGGCGCGCCAGATCGAGGCGCGACACACCCGCGAGCGCGGCGGACAACTGGCGCGACACGACCTGCTCGGTCGACTTGCCCTCGCGTTCCGCCAGCGTCTCGCCCACGCACACGATCGGCTTCAACCCCGCGACCAGAGCGGCCTTGACCTTGGCGCCGACCAGGGCATCGCCCTCGCCATAGAGGTGGCGCCGTTCGGAGTGTCCGAGGATCACCCAGTCGCAGCCCACGTCGACCAGCATCGCGGCCGAGATCTCGCCGGTGAAGGCGCCCGAGGCTTCGTCGCAGCAGTTCTGCGCCCCCACCTTGACCTTCGCGCCCGACAACAGGCGCGCCACCTCGTCGAGGTAGACGAAGGGCGGGAAGAGCGCGACTTCCACATCGTCGCGCTCGCCGACGCGCTCGCGCACCGCCGCGGCCAATCCGAGCGCGCTCTTGCGCTCGAGGTTCATCTTCCAGTTGCCGGCGAGGATGGGACGGCGGCCAGAACGGAAGGCGAGACTCATGGCGTTGATGCGTGGTGCGGAGGTGGAAGGATGCGCGCCGGGCGCGGCGACGCGGAGCGGCCGTCGCCCGCGCGTGGCTGGAGCCGACTCAGCCCCAGCGCAGCACGCGGCTTGCGCGCAGCGTACGCCCGTCGAGCCCAGCGATCACCTGCGCATCGCGCGCGATCTCGCCGAAAGTCTCGGGCAGGATGGCTTGCGCGCCGTCGGAATGGGTCTCGGAAGGATCACTGTGGACCTCGATGATCAATCCATCCGCGCCCGCGGCGAGTCCGGCGCGCGACAGGGCGCGCACCAAGTCGCCTCGTCCGGCGGCGTGCGAGGGGTCGACCACCACTGGCAGGTGCGTGGCCCGCTTGAGATGCGCCACTGCACCCACGTCGAGCAGGTTGCGCGTGGTGCCCGAGTCGAAGCCGCGGATGCCGCGCTCGCACAGCACGACTTCCTCGTTGCCCTCGGCCAGCACGTACTCGGCAGCCAGCAGGAACTCGCGCACCGTCGCCATGTAGGAACGCTTCAGCAGCACCGGCTTCTTCGCCTTGCCCACCTCGGTGAGCAGCGCGAAGTTGGTCATCGAGCGCGCCCCGATCTGCAGCATGTCGGCCGCCTCGGCCACCGCCGCCACGTCGCGCGGGTCGAGGACCTCGGTGACGATGGCGAGCCCGGTCTCGGCCCGCACTTCGGCCAGGATCTCGAGGCCGGCGTGCTTGAGGCCTTGGAACGAGTACGGCGAGGTGCGCGGCTTCCATGCGCCGCCACGCAGCGCCGTGGCGCCGCGGGCTTGCACGGCGCGCGCGATCTCGAGCACGCGCTCGCGGTCCTCGACGGCGCAGGGACCGGCGATCAAGCTGACGACACCACCGCCGAAGCACGCCGGACCCACGTCGACGGCGCGGTCCGGCCGGCCGGCGCGCTCGTGCAACTCGCGCACGGTGCCGGCATCGAGGACGGCGGAGACGCCGCACAGATCCTCGAAGCGCGCGCGGTGGTCGGGGGCGCCATCGCCCTCGAGTTGCAACAGCGTGCGCCGCTCGTCGATGAAGCGCGCTCGGTAGCCCAAGGAGCGCGCAAGCTCGAGCACGGCCTCGACCTGGGCGCGGATCAGCGAAGGGCGCAGTCGCAGCAGCATGGTGGTGGCCGATCGCGGGGCTGGCCGGTCGCCACAGGCGGTCCAAGCCGGGTATCGCGTCGTGTCATTGTGCGCCGGGGGTCTCGCCCGGTCAACGCGTCCGGCCCGCTACGATGGAGGCATGGACCGCGATCCGCTCATGCTGGAGGCCCTCCTGGCCCTGTCCGCCATGGAAGACCTGCCGCGCACGGGTTGGATCCTGCGCGGCGTCCGGACGCCGGAGACCGTCGGCGAGCATGTGCTGGGCCTCCAATGGCTGTGCCTCGCGCTGGCGTCGCGTTGCGGCGTCGATCCAGCTCGCGCCGCGGCCTTGGCGCTCGTGCACGACGCCCCCGAGGCGTTGCTCGGCGACTGGCCGCGCAGCGCGGCGGAACTCCTGCCCCCGGGCGCCAAGCGCGTCGCCGAAGACGCTGCCGCGCTGCGCCTGCTAGCTCCGCTCGGACCCTCGGCCGAGGACCTGTGGGACGAATGGCGCCTTCAGCGCACGGAAGCGGCGCGTTTCGTGAAGGCCTGCGACCGCCTGCAACTGGGCGTGCGCCTGCTGCGACAACTGCGCGCGGGCCAACGCGGACTCGACGAGTTCCTCGACACGCTGCGCGCGGCGGACCTCGGCGGCTTCGCCGCGTTGGAGGAGCTGCGTGCGCTGGTCGTCGCGGAGTGCGCGCGAGCTCGTTGAAGACGCCGAGGCCCCCGCTCGCCTAGACTCCCGCGCCATGGCCCGCTCGCGCATCCCTTGGCTGAAGGTCGTGCCGCTGGCGGCGCTCGCGGCGCTGGTCGGCGCGTATGCGACGCGTCCGGGCGAGCTGCCACCGAGCACGAACGGCGCCACGCTGGCTCCGCCTGCGACGGGCCCCTTCGAGTCGGTCGGCCTTTCGGCGCGCGACGGCATCTTCGCGGCGCTCGTGTGCGACGAAGCCGGCCAACCCGTGGAATCGGCCGTCGTGTCCGTGCTCGTGGGCGACGAAGTGCGCGGCGAGTTGTCGGACGAGACGGGGCGCGTCGCCATGCGCGGATTCCCGCGCGGCGCGCGGCAGGTCAAGGTGGTCGCCATGGGCCGCGATCCGCTGCAGCTGGAGCTCGCCGACGACGCGGCCGAAGCGCGCCTCGTGCTGGGTTCGCCGTTGCCCACCCCGTCCTTCGCCGGTGCGCAGCGCGGGCGTTGCCTCGTCAAGCTCCTCGCGCCCCCGACCGTCGAGCTGCGCGGCATGGAGCTATGGCTCGAGCCCGAGGCGGCGGCCCATCGCATCGACGCCCCGCTGCCGGCGCGCGCGACCGTGGGCGCCGATGATGTCGTGCGCTTCGAGCGCTTGTGGCCCGGCACCTACGAGCTGCGTCTGCTCCCGGAATGGGCGGTCGGCGGCTCCTGGCCCGTGCTGTCGGCGCCGAAGAAGATCGAAGTCTCGACCGGCGTGGTCGAGGTCGTTTGCGAGTTCGCCGCCGCGCGCGTCGAGGTCGCGGTGCTCGACCAACGCGGTCGACCCGTCGCGGGAGCGCTCGTCGTGTTGCGCACCACGGGCGACGCTCCCCGGCCCGCGCCGGGCTTCACGACTGGCGCGGACGGCAAGGGCAGCAGCGCGTGGCTGCCGCGCGGCAAGTGGAGCGTGGCGGTGCAAGCTGGCGCGGCCAAGGGCGGCTCCGAGGTGGAGCTGGGCGAGTCGGAGCTCGCAACCCTCGTCGTCACGCTGGATGGCTGAAGCGCGCCCGCCGGCGCGAAAGCCCGTGGCGCGCTTGCGCCCGACCGCACCTCGCTGTCATCCTCGGATCGAAGTCGCTTGAACCGCACCATCGCCCTCTTCGTAGCGCTCGTGATGCTCGTCGCCCATGTGCTGACGATCCACATCGATGCGCGCGGACTGGTGGCGGTCGCCTGGGACCAGGCGCATGTGCCCTTCCGCCTCGGACGCAACCTCGTCTTCGACGGCCAGCTCGCCTGGAACCCGCTGATGGAGGCCTTCGAGAGCTACCCGAGCGTGCTGTGGGTGCTCTTGTGCGCCTTCTTCGAGCGCGTGGCGGCCTCGTTCAAGACTTCGGTCAACGTGCTGGCGCAGACGAGCGGCATCGCCTGCGCCATCCTCGCCGCCATCGTCAGTTCACGCCTGCGCCCGGATCGCTCCGCGGGCCTGATGGCACCTCTGATCCTCGCGACCTGCGGCGCCTTCGCCGCCGCCGCCGCCAGCGGCTTGGAGACGCCGCTCTTCGCGCTGCTGCTCGTCGCCGCCTTCCTCGCCGCGGAACGCGGCCGCTCTCTCGGGCTGGGGATCCTGCTCTCCCTGGCGGTGCTGACCCGCCCCGAGGCCGCCATCATGGTGGCGGGCTTCGCGCTGGTGCGTTCGCTCGGTCGCGGCGCCGGCGAAACGACGCCAGTCGCCTGGTCGGCGTTCCTGCTGCCGCTCGGCACGCTCGCCATCTCGGCCTTGGCACGCTACGCGACGACGGATCAACTGCTCTCGCCGGCCTTCCAGCCGTGGCTGGAACCGCGCTCCGGCCAATGGGCCGTGGGCATGGCCGACCTGCGCGCCTTCGCCATGCTGACCGCGACGCCGCTGCTGCTCGCCTGGAGTCTCGCGTATCTGGTGCGCCGCCGCCTGTCGCACATGGGCGCGCACGCGGCCTTCCTCGCCCTGCTGTGGATCATCGCCTCCGCCGCGCGCGGCGCGGGCACCAAGCCGTTCTTCGAGTCCTTCGTGCCGGCGCTGCCGTTGCTCGCGCTTTCCGTGCAGGAAGGGCTGATTCCGGCCTTCGACTCTCCGAGCCGTTGGATCCGGCGCGCGGGCCTGGCGAGCCTCGCGTGCGCCCTCGCCGCGTCGGTGCTCGCCAGCAAGTCGAACAACCAGATCGGTCCGATCGACTACGGCGAGCACTACCCGCAACCGCAAGGCCGCGGGGTCGAAGCTCCCCCCTTGGCGCGCAAGGGACTGCACGAGGAGATCGGTCGAACGATCCGCTTGCGCAAGCTCGGCCACTACATGCGCTGGGAACTGCCGGAGAGCGCCTCGATCCTCGCCGAGGAGCCGGGCGCCATCGGGTACATCTCGCGCCGCAGCGTGCACGACCTGCTCGGCCGCGCCTCGCCGCTCTCGCCCGGCGCGCTGCCCAACAGCTGGGACGGCACCAAGCCCGTGGACATCCTCGCCGTGCTGGGCCGCGCAGCCGACTACCTCGTGCCGCGCATGCACCACGAGCCGGATGCGCCGCCCGACCCGCGTGCGCTGGCGATGCGCTGGCGCGAGCACCACGACGCGCGCGGCGCCGAGGAGGGCCGGCAAGCCGCCCTCGAGACGGCCTTGGCGGAATACGAGTTGATGACCGTGCGCTACGGCGTCCCCGACCGCGCGTTGTGGCTCGCCGATGTCGAGTTGCTGCATCTGTTGCGCAAGCGCTCGCTCGGACGCGGACCGCGCCTCGAGACTTCCTTCGCCGACGCCAGCTTGGTCGTCCACCTGCGTCACAACGCCGAGACGCAGATCGCCGACCTCGTGCTCGAGCTCGAATCGGAGCGTGGCGCGCGCGCGCACATCGACCCGTCCGGCGCAGCCACGGACTCGAGCTACGCCGCGCGCACGCGCCTCGTCGTGTACGCCTCGGGCGCGCGCGTCGTGGAGTTGTGGCGCGCGCCCCTCCCGCCGGCGCCGGAGGGCGATCGCTGGACGAAGGTGCGCGCCGTGCTGCGGAACCCCGGAGTCGCGCCCGACTCGACGTGGGCGCTCGCCAGCGCGGAGACGATGCTGTCCATTCCCTGAGCCGCGGTTCGCGCCTCGCCCGCGCGCGAGCAGGTCGGGAAAGTCGGACGGACGTCGGCGCTCCCCACGCCGGCGTCCGCCCGCACCCGGGCCGCTCCGCCCGCTACTCCCACTTCTCCCACTCCTCCACACGAGGAAGCCGAAGCACGGCCCGCTCTCCCCGCGAGCCTCGACACTCGATCAGATATCGAAGCGCTTCAACTTCCTGTACAGGGTGCTCTTGCCGACCTTGAGCAACCGCGCGGCCGCCAAGCGATCGCCGTCGCACTCGTCGAGCGCCCGCAACAGGGCCTTCTTCTCGTACAAGTCGAGGCTGACGGGCTCTTCGTCGCTGATGTCCCAGTCGCGCGGCTGGCGGTGCGGCGGGCCGTTGCGCGGCGCGGGCTGCAGTTCACCGCGCGCGTAGGTCGGCTGCGCGAGCTGCATCGGCAGCGGCGCGAACACGGCGGAACGGTTGCCGTTGGGGCGGATGCCTGCGGCGAGCTCCTTCTGCGTGCGCGGCAGGTCGTCGACCTGCACCACCGGCGTCGAGGCGTGGTTGCACGCGGCGCGCACCACGTCCTCGAGCTCCTTGGCGTCGCCGGGCCACGGACGGGCGCGCAGGATCGACAAGGCGGCTGCGTCGATGCTCGCGACGCCGCGCGAGGCGCCATGGCGAGCCACTGCGGCTCGCGCCATGTCGTCGATGTCCTCGCGACGAGCCTCGAGCGGCACGAGATCGATGCGATGCGCTTGCAGCAACCCCAAGAGGCGCTCCGAGAGTCGGCCCTCCTGCACGAGCTGCGCGGGATCGCCCGCGAGGCTGATCACGAGGCGCGCGTCGAGGCGCTCGGCCTTGTGGCCGCCCTGGCGCGTCAACATGCCGGTCTCGAGCCATCGGGCCAGTTGCTCTTGCACCTCCAGCGACAGCTCGCCCGGATCGGCCAGGTGCAAGGTGCCGTCGACCACGTGCTGCAAGAGCCCGTGGCGCAGCGCCGGCGCGGCCATGCCGAAGATCTCGGCCGAAGCGTTCTCGGGCGCCATCGCGCCGCAGCGTTGGCTGATGTAGGGACCGGTCTGGTGCGAGCTGTAGTGCAGCACGCGCGCGACGAGCTCCTGCTCGCCGCCGTTCGGGCCGACGACGAGGACCGGCGCGCGTCCTTGGGCCTCCTCCACCACGGCGTTGCGCAAGGCGGTGATGGCCGCGCCGCGGCCGGGGATGACATCGGGACGCCACAAGTAGCGCGCGGCGTCGAGCAACACGCTGCTCTCGCGGCCGTTCAGCACGGTGTCGCTGCACTTGAGGCGCTCGGCGGCGAAGCGGCGACGCGTGGCGTCCTGCAGGATGACCAGACGCGTGGCCATCTGGCCGTTCGCGCCGCCCGGCCGCACGAGCAACGGCACGACGACCGCGCTCAAGGAACGCACGCCGCGCCCGCGACGCGCGGACAAGTCGAAGCGGAAGCCCACGCGAGGTTCGGTGCGCGCGTCGCGCACGAAGGCTTCGAGTCCCGAGGCCGGCGCCAGCATGCCCAACGGCATCGACTCGATGCGCGCGCCGAAGAGCTCGCAAGCACCGCGGTCGGCGTAGCGCACGGCGCCCTCGTCGTCGACGAGGATCACGCCATCAGGACGGCCGGTGGCCAGTTCCTTGAGGATCGTCGTGGGATCCATGCCCGCCGCCTCGACGCCGTCGCGCACCACTTGTTCGTGGTTGCCGGCGCGCTTGAGCGCATCCTGCAAGCCGCGCACCTGCGTGGCGAGTTCGAGGCAGCGCCGGCGCTGGCGCACTTGTCCCTTGAGGATCGTGGTCAATGCGCCGAGGTCGTGCTTGCCTAGGAACAAGTCGGCGCCGTTCTCGTAGCCGCGCGCCAGCTCCTCGGTCGTGGCCTGATCCTCCGTGTAGAGGATGGCCGGGGTGATCTGGCACTCGGGCATGCCCTTGATGCGATGCACCACCTCGAAGCCGTCGATGCCTTCCGAGAGGCGGGCCGAAACGAGGATCGCGTCGAAGGGCGAGCTGCGCGCCTCGACCAAGCCGCGTGCGCCATTTTCGTGCACCACGACGTCGTGTCCGGCATCCACCAGTTGGCTGCGCAGCACCAGACGATTGCCCGTGTCGTTGTCGATGATCAGAAGACGGCTCATGGGGGGTCCTACTCCTTTGGCGTTCGAGCGCGAGTCAGACCTGTGGCCCATTCCCGGGAGCGTTGCCTGTTTGGCGTGCCACGGCCGGGATGAACTAGGACTTTGGCTCTGTTTCTGACCCTACCTCGACCTCAAAATCTGAGAAGTAGTCTTGGATGAGAAATTCCCATTCCTAAGAACTACTGCGTAGATCTCTTGGTTGACGTTCAACCCAGAGGACTCTGGGTCTGGCGCAGACCAGCTCCGTGGGGTGGAGAAGCGGGTCCAAAAAGGAAATGACCCAAGCCGAAGTCTCGTGGAAAGCCGAACCCGGTCTCTCTTGTAGCTTCGCTTGCTGGATCATCTATGGGCCCAGCTTCCAACGGGTGGGACACGCAACCGACGACTTGGACCTAGGCTCTGTGCTCTCGGGGCAGGCCCTGGCCGCACATGACTGGGCACAGTCTTGGCTGAAGCGGGCCGGACTCCTACGCGCTACCCAAGCAAGTTGGGCCGCCTGAGCTTCGCTGAGAGACGCGGGGCTGGCAGGGCCATGCGGGGTGGACCGTTCGGCATCCCCCTTCGGAGGCGAGCGGCAAGGCCCGGAGTGCGGCGGCGCAATTGGTGGGCGATGAGGGATTCGAACCCCCGACTTCCTCCTTGTAAGGGAGGCACTCTAGCCGCTGAGTTAATCGCCCGCGGCGCAAGCCGACGAAGCTATCTTGGCGCGCCCTCGGTCCGCACGCCAGACCGGGATCCCCAACCAAGAGCTGTACTCCATGCGCATCGCAGTCGTAGGCACCGGTTACGTCGGCCTCGTGGCCGGTACTTGCTTCGCCGAATCCGGCAACACGGTCGTGTGCGTCGACATCGACCAGAAGAAGGTCGACGCGCTGCGCCGCGGCGAGGTGCCGATCTACGAGCCCGGCCTCGAGGAGCTGTTGCGCCGCAACGTGAAGGACGGGCGCCTGTCGTTCACCACGAGCTACGCCGAAGGCATCCCGCGCGCCGAAGTCGTCTTCATCGCGGTGGGCACCCCCCCTGGCGAGGACGGCAGCGCCGACCTCAAGTACGTGCTGGCCGCCGCGCGCTCGATCGGCGAGCACCTGACCGGCTACGCCGTCGTCGTCGACAAGTCGACCGTGCCCGTGGGCACCGCCGCCAAGGTCAAGGCGGCGCTGGAAGCGTCCACCCAGCACCCCTTCGCCGTGGTGTCGAACCCCGAGTTCCTCAAGGAGGGCGCCGCCATCGACGACTTCCTCAAGCCCGACCGCGTGGTCATCGGCAGCGACGACAAGCGCGCCGCCGAAGTGATGGAGGAGCTCTACGCCCCCTTCGTCCGCACGGGCAACCCCATCATCCACATGGACCTCGCCTCGGCCGAGCTGACCAAGTACGCCGCC
>SXGS01550229.1_pt1 | contig 19809 bp, 14 predicted proteins | sample 3174681 | NCBI WGS metagenome assembly SXGS01 (sample SAMN11356861, study PRJNA531348) | freshwater metagenome | isolation source: freshwater sample F1-80 | place: China: Fuxian Lake, Yuxi | collected 2017-12-25 | reverse complement strand
GGCGCCGCCAGGGGCGGGGGTCTACTGACCCCGCTTGGCCCGCACGGCGCGCTGGCCGTCCAGGTTCATGAAATAGCTGCCCAGGGAGGCCTTGCGGATCTCTACCTGGGTGCCGGCCCGGGGGCGGCGGCCCACCACTTCGGAGTCGGTCTGCTGCCAGACCGCGCCGTCTTCCAGCTCGATCACCCATTTGCCGCTGGTCTGATAGGCGGCCTTGGCGACGCCGCTGACCCTGTCCACCTCTTCGGGGGCCACCCCGCGCTCAAACAGGGCCATCGAAGGCATGGTGAAGCCAAAGGTCTGACGGCGTACGGTTCTCGCCTGTTCGCGGTCCACGACGACGATGTCGCCCTTGGCCTCAGCCTGGTCCATGGCGCCGGCGGCCTGGTCGAAGCAGGCGAGCCGCGCGGCGTCCTCGGCCAATCCCCGGCAGTCCAGCAGCGATTGGAGAATGGCCGCCCGTCCAGGGACCTCAGGGGTTTGCGCCAGCGCGCCTGCGGGCATGAGTATCCCAGCACTGGCGATCACCAGGCTGAGTCTTGCTCCGGGCCAAAAACCTGTCATCGGTTTCCTCATGATCTTTCCAAGCCTCATTGAAGGGGTCCGCCGCCTGCGGCGCAATCTCTTCTCGTCATCCCATGTCGCCCTGGCGATCGTCGTCCCCGTGCTGCTCGCCGCAGCCTGCGCGCCCCAGGCGCCGGTTCGCCCCCCCTGTCCGGAGGGCGAGGTCTGCCTGCTGATCGGCAATGGCTCTGAGCCCGCGACCCTGGACCCGCATAAGGCCACAGGGACGTGGGAAAGCCGAATCCTCGCCGACGCCTTTATCGGCCTGACCCAGGACGACGCCAGCGGCGAAGCTGTCCCCGGCATGGCCGAGCGCTGGGAGGTCAGTGACGACGGCCTGGTCTGGACCTTCTATCTGCGAGAGGCCACCTGGTCGGACGGCGTGCCGGTGACCGCCGATGACTTCGTCTTCTCCCTGCGCCGGATCATGCTGCCCGAGACGGCCTCGGAATATTCCTCGCTGCTCTATTTCATCGAAGGCGCCCAGGCGGTGAACGAAGGCAAGGCCTCGCCCGAAGCCATGGGCGTGCGGGCCATTGATCCCCGGACCCTGGAGATCCGCCTGGTGCATCCTGCCCCCTATCTCACCGAGGTGGCCAAGCACCAGACCATGTCACCGGTGCCCAAGCATCTGGTGGAGCGGCTGGGGGACGCCTGGGTTCAACCGCAGAACATCGTCACCAATGGCCCCTACCGGATCGCCACCTGGCGGCTGGGGGACCATGTGAAGATGATCAAGAACCCGCGGTTCTATGAGGCCGACAAGGTCTGCGTCGATCAGGTCTACTATTACCCCAGCACCGATGCCGCCAGTTCCGAGCGCCGGGTGCGTCGGGGCGAGCTGGATATCAGCTATGATGTCCAGTCCAACCGGATCGCCTTCCTGCGCCAGGAAATCCCCGACTACGTCCGCACGAACACCTATCTCGGGGTGGCCTATATGGCCTTCAACACCAATGTGGAGATCCTGCAGGATGTCCGGGTGCGCCGGGCCATCAGCATGGCGCTGGACCGGGAATTCATCACCAACAAGCTGCTGCGGGGCGGCCAGGTCCCGGCCTACAGCTTTGTGCCGCCCGGCGTGGCCAACTATACCCCGCCGCCGCCGCCGGAATGGGCGGCCTGGTCACTGGAGCGGCGTCAGGATGAGGCCAGACGGCTGCTGGCCGAGGCCGGCTATGGTCCCGACAAGCCCCTGAAGCTTGAGATCAAGCACCGCAACTCTTCCGATCCGACCCTGTTCATGCCAGCGGTGCAGGCCGACCTGAAGGCGGTGGGCATCGATCTGACCCTGGCCCAGAACGAGGTGCAGATTGCCTATGCGGCCTATCGGGTCCGGGATTTCCAGATCGCCGACGCCGGCTGGGTGGCCGACTATAACGACGCCATGAGCTTCCTCTATCTGAACCGCTCCACGGCCGGGTCGCAGAACTATGGCGACTACAGCAACCCGCTCTATGACGAGCTGCTGGCCAAGGCCGACGAGGAGGCCGACGCTGAAATCCGCGCCGGCTATCTGGCCGAGGCTGAGCGGATCATGCTGGAGGACGCGCCCATCGTGCCGGTCTATTTCTTGAACACCAAGGCTCTGGTGAACCCCAGGATCACCGGTTGGGTCGACAACATCATCGACCACCACCGCACGCGTTATCTATGCGTCGAGGGTCGGTAGGGCGCCGATCAAGGGCATGAATTGATCGTCGGCTGCCTCAGACATGGCCAGTCTGTGTCTGGAATGTGACAGGTGGGGCGTGAAAACATTGCGGCCTGTTAATGGCCGTTGACCCCTGTTCCGTAACCCTCGTAACTCCCCGTAACCCGGATCGGTCTCGATCCGCGGGACACTTTTTTTGTGGGGAGCGGCTCGTCGCCTGTCCGTCTCGGACGTGGGTTCGGCCCGCTGGAGGATCTGACCTTGAACATCAAATCTAACCGACAGCGCCTTTTGGCGTCATCGATGATCTGCGGCGCGGCTTTTGCCGCCATGGCTGTTTCGCCGGCCACCGCCCAGGTCGCCGAAGTCGAAGAACTGGTCGTCACCGGTTCGCGCATTCAGGTGCCCGGCCTTGAATCGGCCAGCCCGATCCTGACGGTCGGCGCGGCTGAAATCGGCCTGCAGCAGCAGCCTGAAGTGGAAAAGATCATCCGCTTCCTGCCCATCTCCGTCCCCTCGGACGGCGACGCGGTGAACAACGGCACCGCCGGTGTGTCGACCATCAACCTGCGCGGCCTCGGCGCCCAGCGGAACCTGATCCTCATCGACGGTCAGCGGGTCACCCCCTACAACACCAACGGCCAGGTGGACGTTTCGGTCATCCCGACCGCCTTCCTTGAGCGCGTCGACATCATCACCGGCGGCGCCTCGGCCGTGTACGGTTCGGACGCGATCTCCGGCGCCGTCAACTTCATCCTGAAGAAGAATTTCGAAGGCGTCGAACTGGACACCAAGTACTCGGTGACCGGCGCTGGCGACGGCGAAGTGATCTCCACCTCGCTCACCTTCGGCTCGAACGTGGCCGACGGCCGCGGCAATGTCGCCCTGAGCATGAACTATTCCCAGCGTGAAGGCGTGCTGTTCGGCACCCGTCCGCTCGGCAACCTCGGCATCGAGACCGCCTCGGGCGCCAACTACCAGAACTTCCTCGACGGTCGTCAGCCGACCCCGCCTCCCGCAGGCTGCGGCGGTCCGGGTTCTGTGGCCGCTGGTGGTTCGACCACCACCGTTCCCACCCGCACCCAGATCACCGGCGTGGGCACCTCGGCGGTTCAGTTCCGTGAAGACGGCACCCTTGGCCCCAACTGCGGCGTGTTCAACTTCAACCCCTTCAACTATTATCAGACCCCGCAGGAGCGTTTCGGCGCCACCGCGATCGGCTATTACGAGCTGGCTGAGAACGTCGAAGCCTATGCCCGCATCGTCTACTCCTCGACCAATGTGACCCAGCAGATCGCCCCGTCGGGCATCTTCGGCAACTCCTACTTCGTGCCGCTGGCCAACCCCTTCCTGACCGCTCAGGCTCAGACGACCCTGATCAACTCGGCCAATACCGCCCGCCTCGCCGGCTCCCTGCCGGCCACCAGCTGGCGTGACCTGAACGCCAACGGCGTTGTCGATGCGGCCGATGATCTGAGCCTGGTGATCCGTCGCCGGACCGGCGAGCTCGGCGCCCGTTCGTCGACCTACGACAACAACATGTTCCAGTTCACCCTCGGCCTCCGGGGCGAGTTCATGGATAACTGGAACTGGAACGTCTACCTCCAGCAGGGTCAGGTTGACCGGACCGAAATCCGGGCCGGCTACACCAACACCACCAACTTCGGCAACGCGCTCAACGCCGTTTCCACCACCGCCTGCCGCACCGGCGCCGGTTGCGTTCCGATCAACGTCTTCGGCGCGTTCGGCACCATCACCCCGGCTGCGGCCGCCTATTCCAGCGCCACGGGCATCCTGACCGAGAGCTACGAGCAGACCGTGTTCAACGCGTCTGTGAACGGTGAACTCACCGCCCTGAAGAGCCCCTGGGCTTCACAGTCGGTGGTCGCCTCCCTCGGCGTGGAATACCGCGAAGAGTTCGGCGCCTCCACGCCGGACGAGTGCCTCAAGCTGCCGCCCATCAGCTGCCTCGGCGGCGCCGGCGGCAACCAGCTGCCGATCGTTGGCGGCTTCGACGCCCACGAAATCTTCGGCGAAATGATCGTTCCGATCGCCATGGACCAGCCCCTGGCTCAGTCCCTGGGCCTGGAGCTCGGCTATCGTTACTCGGACTACAACCCGACCGGGACCTACAGCACCTGGAAGGCCGGTCTGAACTACGAGCCCTTCGATGGTCTGCTGCTGCGTGTCATGCGTCAGCGCGCCGCCCGCGCCCCGAACGTCGGCGAAATCGCCGCGCCGGTGGTCACGGGTCTGCGTAACGCCGACTTCGACCCCTGCTCGCTGGGCAGCCGTCGGGCCATCACCGCTGACGTCCGCGCCCGTTGTATCGCCACCGGCATGACGGCCGCCCAGGTCGGCACCGTCCAGGACATCGTCGCTGGCCAGATCAGCACCTTCGAAGGCACTGACCTGACCAACCTGCCCTCGGCGGAGCTGGCGGACACCACCACCGTCGGTCTCGTCTGGAGCCCGACCTTCCTGACCGCCCTGCGCGCTCCGGTCGTGTCGCTGGACTACTATGACATCGAGGTGAAGGACTACATCGGCGCCTTCTCCGCCCAGGAAACCCTGGACGGCTGCTACATCTCGGGCATCCAGCAGTTCTGCCAGCGCATCGTCCGCGTGAACGGCGATATCGCTTCGCCGGGCTCGGGCGTTCAGCGCTTCACCACCAACCTCAACTACATTCGCGCCGAAGGCGTCGAAGCGGCGGTCAACTTCGGCCTCGACCTCGACACCCTGGGCCTGAGCGAGCGTTGGGGCAGCCTGGCCGTCTCCTGGACCGGTAACTACTACCTGACCAACGAGTCGCGCTCGAGCACCACCGTGCCGGAGATCGACTGCCTGGGTTACTACGGCGTCAGCTGCGGCAACCCGACCCACAAGTTCCGCTTCGTTCAGCGGACCACCTGGACCATGGGCGACCTGCAGGTGTCCTACCTGTGGCGTCACCTGAACAAGGTCGAGATCCAGCCGGTGCAACAGCCCAACACCTTCCGGGCTTTCCGCGAAATCGAGGCCTATAACTACATCGACCTGGCCGCCAGCTACGCCTTCAACGACGTCGCCAAGGTGACCTTCTCCGTGCAGAACCTGCTCGAGAAGGATCCCCCGGTGCTCGGCAACGAAGCGGCGACCACCTCGGCCAACTCGGGCAACACCCTGCCCAGCGCCTACGACACGCTCGGCCGCATCTTCGCGGTCGGCCTGAACCTGCGGTTCTAAACACACCGCACTTCAGTCCTGGAGAGGGGGCGGCGGACTTCGGTCCGCCGCCCTTTTTCGTGGGCCAGACCCGCGCCGCCGGCCTCAGATCGCCCAGCGGAGGGAAGTCCCCACGGCCAGCGCCTGCACGGGCTTTCGCCAACGGGGACCCCGATCGGGGTCCCCCTGGCCATCGAATGGTTAGGGGTATGGGGGTGAAGGGTGTTCTGCGGACCCGACGCCTGGCCGCCGTGTTCCCATCATGGGGGACTACACTGACGGCCCGCAGACCATCAGAATACCGCCGCCTCAGCCGAGGCTGTGTGCGCGCTCGCTCACGCTGAGCATGCCCGCAGGTCGTCTGGCTGGAGCCGACGGGGGCTCACCCTGTACTAGGCCATCAGGTGACCCAGCTGTTTCCAGGCTGGGGTCCCTGACTGCGCCCTTGGAACCTATCTCACAGGCGTGGGGGCCAGGACCGCGGCAGAACCCTGAGCGCGGAGCCGCTCGGCTGCCAGGGTGTCGAGGACCCCCTGCGCCCGGGGATCGCCCAGCACCCAAGCTGCGGCCGCCAGGGTCTTCACCGAGACGGCGCTCATGCCCAGGGCCCGTTCCAGGGCCTCCAGCGGGCTGGCGTGCGGCGTCATCCGGCGCAGGCGAACCTCACCCTCAATGCCGGCCAGGGACTTGGCCTTGTCGACGGCCTGATAGAAGCCGCCCAGCTCATCTACCAGGCCCAGGGACTTGGCCTGGGCGCCGGTCCAGACCCGGCCGCGGGCGATCTCGTCCACGCGCTCGGGCGTCAGGTCCCGGCCTCGGGCCACACGCACGATGAAGGCGTCATAGACATCATCCATCATGGTCGAAAACGCCGCCTCCTGGGCCGGGGTGAAACCGCCGCCCATGCCATAGGCCCCAGCAAACTCGCCTCCGACGCCTAGGCTGCGCATGTCGACACCAAACTCGGCCAGGGCCGGGCCCAGGGCGAGCTTGCCCCCATAGACGCCAATAGAGCCGGTCAGGGTGGTGGGCTGGGCGATGATGGCCGAGGCTTCTGACGCGATCCAGTAACCGCCAGAGGCGCCATAGGTCCCCATGCTGACCACCACCGGCTTGTCGGCGGCCTTGGCGGCCCGGACGGCGGCGAGGATCTGCTCTGAGGCGGTGTCTGACCCGCCCGGCGAATTCACCCGCAGAACCACGGCCTTGATGTCGTCGTCCTCGGCGGCGTCATAGAGCGCCTGGGCCACATCGTCGGAGAAGATCATGGCGCTGGGCGCCAGAGGGTTCGATGGACCGTTCTGGCCAGTGATGATCGGACCTTCGGCCTCGATCAGCGCGATGGTGGGCCCAGAGCCCTCCGATGGACCTGCGCTGCGGGCATAGGCTTCCAGGTCCAGCAGGCGGGCATTGTCGCCGGCGGCCTCAAGCATCGCCTGCTGGGCTTCATGGAGATGGCCGAGCTTGTCGATCAGGCCAAGCTCCAGGGCCCGGGCGGCACTATAGGGGCCAGCTTCCAGCCGGCTGCGCAGGACCGCAGGTTCCATCTCCCGGTCGCTGGCGGCCAGACCCAGGGTGCTCACATAGACCGAGTTCATCCAGGACAGCTGGGCGGTGCGGTGGGCGGCGGTGTAGTCGCTGTGCAGATAGGTGTTCACCGCGTTCTTGAATTCCTTGCGCTGCTCGAAGTCTGGCTCAACGCTGTACTGATCGAAGAAGCGCTTGAAGAACACGTCCTCCACCGCAAGGCCGGTGGCCTGCAGGCCCGCGCCGGGCTGCATCCAGAAGTCGCCGGCGGCGGCGCCGACCATATAGGTGGAGGTCACCACGCCAGCCTGATAGAGGCCCTGGCTGTGGGCGATCACCGGCTTGCCGGCGGCTTCGAAGCGGCGCAGGGCCAGACGGATCTCGTCGGCGGCGCCGGGCTCCATCCCCACCTCGGGCAGGCGAACCAGAAGCCCCTTCACCCGCCGGTCGTCCTCGGCCCGGTTCAGGGCCTCGATCACCGACATCACCGACGGCGAGCCCCCGCCAAAGGCCGCCAGGGGGCCTTGGGAGTCCTGGTCGGTGAGGGCGCTGCGCAGGTCCAGCTGCAGGACCACAGCCCCCGGCACAGGGGCTGGCCGGGTCGCCCCCGCGGCGATGACGATCAGCAGGAAGGGCACGCCCACCAGAAACAGGGTCAGGCCAGCAAATACGCCAGCCATGGTGGTCAGGAACTGCTTCATCGGGGGACCGTGCAGGTGTGAGAAAGATTTCTCACCCTATATCGGCGCCCGTTGCGGGGAAATGAAGAGCCCCTGACGGGCGATCGGCCTGATCCCCCGTCAGCGGCGCAATTTGTCGCTCCTGGTCCTAAGGCGCGCTGACGGTGGGCAGCACATAGGTGACGCCGGCGCCAGGGCCGAGCGGCAGGTCGAAGGCGGTCCATCCCAGCACCATGATCAGGCCTGCCGCCAGGAAGGTGAGCGAGTAGGGGATCATGACGGCCATCAACGAGCCTACCCGGAAGTCCTTCTGGTAACGCTGGGCAAAGCCGAGGATCAGCGGGAAATAGACCATCAGCGGGGTGACGATATTGGTGGTGGAATCCCCCACGCGGTAGGCCGCTGTGCTCATTTCCGGGCTGACCCCGAGCAGCATCAGCATCGGCACCAGGATCGGCGCCAGGGCCGCCCACTTGGCCGAGGCTGACCCGATGAACAGGTTGATGCTGGCCGCCAGCAGGACGATGGCTGACAGCAGCAGGGGGGTTGGCAGGCCTGAGGCGCGCAGGCCCTGAGCGCCATGGATGGCGACGATGGCGCCCAGGTTTGACCAGTTGAACATGGCCACGAAGTGGGCGGCCACAAAGGCCAGCACGATATAGGGACCCATCTCGGCCATGGACTGACCGGTCAGGCGGACCACATCGCCCTGGCTCTTTACGGTGCCAGCTGCTGCGCCATAGGCGACGCCGCAGACCAGGAACAGCAGGAAGAAGCCCGCCACCAGGGAGGAATAGAACGGGTTCAGTCGCTCGCCTGGCCCGCCCTCGGCATTGATGAAGGGGGCGGCCGGCCCAAGGGTCATGGCCGTCCAGAGGCCAATCACCACCACGGCGCCGATCCCGGCCCAGATCAGGCCCTTGCGCTCGCGGGCGCTGGCCCCCTCGGCGTCCACCTCGGCCTCGGCCGCATCGATCGCGGGTGAAAGCGGGACCCAGGGGCCGAGCTTCGGCTCAACGATCTTGTCGGTGACCCACCAGCCCAGGGGCGTGAAGATGACGGTCATGGCCAGGATAAACCACCAGTTGCCGGCGATATTGGCCGTCCAGCTGGGGTCCAGCAACCGCGCCGCAGGCTCGGTGATCCCCAGCAGCAGGGCATCCAGATGGCCTGGAAAGATATTGGCCGAGAAGCCACCGGAGACCCCGGCGAAGGCCGCCGCGATGCCCGCCACCGGATGGCGGCCGGCCGCAGCAAACACCACCCCGGCCAGGGGGATCAGCACCACATAGGCGGCGTCGGCGGCGTGGTTGGCGATGATGGCCACAAAGATGATGATCGGCGTCAGCAGGGCCTTGGGGGCCTTGGAGATGCTGGCCTTCATGGCCGCCGTGAACAGCCCCGTCCGCTCGGCCACCCCGGCCCCCAGCATGACGGTGAGCACGAAGCCCAAGGGGGCGAAGCTGGTCAGGGTGCGCGGCATGTCCACAAACAGCCGCTGCAAGTTCTCTGATGACGCCAGGCTGACGGCGGTCAGGGTCTCGCCGGTGGCCGGATTGACCGCTGAGGCGCCAAGGCCTGCGGCGATCATGCTGCCCACGAACAGGGCGGCGATCATCCAGACGAAAATGACCACAGGATCGGGCAGGCGGTTACCCACCTTCTCGATCATCCCCAAAACCCCTGACTGCATGGCCATCTGGCTTAACCTCTTCTCAATTCAGCGCCAAACTTCGCCATAGCGCGCGCCGTGGCAAGCCTTGCCGTGCAGTCTCCCCCTCAAGCGCCCCCGATCCGGGGCGCTGATCCTGATGATCAGGCCCTAGAGGCGCCCAAAAGTCTCCCGCACGAGTCGCGCCACCGCCTCAGCCGCCGCAAGCCGGCTCTCCAGATCCATGGGGTTCACAGCGATTTGTCCGACCACCGGAGCTCCGGCCTTGCGGGCGGCGCGGTCATAGGCCGGATCATAGTGCAGGTCGATCAGGGCCTGGGCGAGATCGGCGAAGGCGCCGGCGGCAATCATCCCGCGCCAGGCCGCGCGGCGCTCGGCGCTGGGCGCCACGGGCAGGCGGTCAAAGGCCGCCTCAAGGGCGGCTGGATCGGCGGCAATGTCCCCGTAGGCGCCCACGAGGTATTGGGCCCGGCTGGCCTGGGACGCGTCCAACACCACCCGCGGCGCGCCTTGCATGGCCTGCCACAGGACCGGCGGCGTCATCCGGTCGCCGATCTTGCTGGCCTCGGCCTCGACCACGATGGGGCGTGCAGGATCCAGCGCCTCCAGGGCCTGGAGAAGACGGGTCTCAAAGAGCTTCTGGCTGGGCTGTGGCCGACCCGCCAGGGCGCCGAACAGCGAGCCGCGATGTTCCGCCAGCCCCTCGAGGTCGAGGGTCTGAACGCCCAATGCCCCAAGCTGGTTGAGGATTTCGGTCTTGGCCGACCCGGTATGGCCGTCAATCAGCAGCAGCTTGAGGTCCTGCGGCGTGTCGTAAAGCCTGGCGGTCACCTGCCGGCGATAGGTCCGGTAGCCCCCGCGCAGCAGGGTGACGGGCCAGCCCACCTGGGACAGGATGGTGGCCATGGCGTCTGATCTCTGCCCGCCTCGCCAGCAATAGATCAGCGGCTTGAAGCTGGCCGGGCGGTCGGCGAGGGCGGTCTCCAGGTGGCGGGCGATGTTACGGGCCACATGGGCCGCGCCGATCCGCCGGGCCAGGAAGCGCGATTCCTGGACATAGATGGTTCCCACCTCCGCCCGCTGCTGGTCGTCCAGCACGGGCAGGTTTTCCGCCCCCGGCAGGTGGTCGAGGGCGAACTCGGCGGGACTGCGCACATCGATGACCGCATCATAACGGACGAGGTCGGCGGCGCTCACCGCCTCGGTCGTCTCATACCCGGCCATGCTGCACTCCCAACCTCGTCGGGGTGCTATACAACGCGCCGGCAACCCTTCGAAACAAGGACGATACCCGATGGCGCAACAGCAGCGGCTGACCGATCTGGCCCATGGCGGCGGCTGCGGCTGCAAGCTGTCGCCCGCCGTGCTGCGCGAGATTCTGGCCGGTGTGCCCCAGGCGGGTCTGTTCCCCAATCTGCTGGTCGGGACTGAAACCTCCGACGACGCCGCCGTGTGGCGCCTCAATGACCACCAGGCCCTGGTGGCGACCACCGACTTCTTCATGCCCGTGGTGGACGATCCCTTCGATTTCGGACGGATCGCCGCCACCAACGCCATCTCCGATGTCTACGCCATGGGGGCGAGCCCGATCTTCGCCCTGGCCATTGTCGGCATGCCCATTGGCAAGCTGGCCACCGAACAGATCTCCGCGATCCTGGCCGGCGGGGCAGCAGTCTGCGCAGAGGCCGGCATCCCGGTGGCGGGGGGGCATTCCATCGACAGCGTCGAACCGATCTATGGCCTCGTGGCGCTTGGTCTGGTGCATCCCGATCAGGTGCTCACCAACCGGACGGCGCGGCCCGGCGATGTCCTGTTGTTGACCAAGGGCCTTGGGGTGGGGGTGCTGAGCGCGGCCTTCAAGCAGGGGCGCCTGGAGACCGCGGGGTATGAGGCCCTGATCGCTTCGACCACGCAGCTCAACCGGATCGGCGCTGAGCTGGCCAGGTTCGAGGGCGTGCATGGCGTTACCGACGTCACCGGCTTTGGCTTGCTGGGCCATACCCTTGAAATGTGCCGAGGCGCTGCGGTCGCCGCTGAAATCTCTGCCGATGGGCCGGTTCTGCTGGCCGGGGTCGAGGCCCTGTCCCGTGACGGGGTGCGCACCGGCGCCTCGGGGCGCAACTGGGCCAGCTATGGCGAGGCGGTCAGCTTGCCGGATGACTTCCCGGAATGGCGCCGGGATATCCTCTGTGACCCCCAGACCAGTGGCGGCCTCTTGATCGCCCTGGACCCCGCCGCGGTTCCAGCTGTGATGGCGCGCCTCGGAGCGCTCGGGGCCGGCGCCGCCGCCGTCGTCGGCAAGGTGGTGGAGGGACAGCCCATGGTGAAGGTGGTCTGATCAGCCGCTGGGGCTCGCCGTCTCGTCCTCCGGCTGAACCTTCCCGTCAACCAGCAGGATGCGCCGATGGCAGCGGGCGGCCACGTGCTCATCATGGGTGCAGATCAGGAAGGTTCCACCTTCCTCGCGGTTGACCTCGCCCATGAGGTCGAGGACCTGACCCGCCGAGCGCAGGTCCAGATTGCCCGTCGGCTCATCGGCGATCACCAGTTCGGGGCGGTTCATCAGGGCGCGCGCGATGGCCACCCGCTGCTTCTGCCCCCCCGACAGCCGCGAGGCTGGAAAATGCGCCCGATCAGCCAGACCGACCCGCTCGAGAAGCGACAGGGCCCGGCGGCGCATGTCCGGGGAAATGCCGCCGGCCGGGGCCGCCGCCGGAAAGGCCACATTCTCCATGGCCGAAAAGTCGGGCAGCAGGTGGTGGAACTGGAAGACAAACCCCAGCCGCTGGTTGCGGAAGGCCGCCCGGGCCTTTTCCCCCATGCCGTCCACCCTCTGTCCGGCGATCTGGATTTCACCCTCAGTGGGCCGCAGCAGCAGACCCAGGATCGACAGCAGGGTGGACTTGCCCGAGCCTGAGGCCCCTACAAGGGCCACCAGTTCCCCTGGGGCCAGATCCACATCAACGCCCCGCAGCACCTGAGTTTCCTCATCGCCATTGCGGAAGGTCATGACCACACCGCGCGCCTGAAGCACCGAGCTCATTGCTGGATCGCCTCCAGGGGATCGATCCGCGAGGCCGAGCGGGCCGGGAAGGCCGAGGCCAGCACGGCGCCCAAGGTGGTCAGGATCAGCACCGCCACATAGCCGCCGCGCTCCGGGGCGATGGGCAGGGGCGGGGTCCCGTCCGCGCCGGTCAGGGAGGCCAGGAAGGTGCAGAGCCCATAGCCGCTCAAACAACCAAGCAAGCCGCCGGCCAGGCCGATCAGCAGGCCCTGAAGCATGAACACCGCCACGATGAAGCGCCCGGAAATGCCGAACGCGCGCATGATCCCCACCTCGCTCCGCCGGCGATAGGCCGATAGGACCAGGGCGCTGGCCACACCGATTATGATCGAGATCAGCGAAAACATCTGAATCAGGGTTCCGGTCCGCCCCTGGGCGTCGAGGGCCGCCTCGAGGTTGAGATTCTTGTCCTGCCAGGGGGTGGCGCGCAGGCCGGTGGCCCCGGCCAGGAAGTCGGCGACCTCCCGCGCTCTGCCAGGCTCGTCGAGCTTGACCTCTATATTGGTCACGCCCTCGGGCAGGTTGAACAGGGGACGGGCGGTCTGCAGGGACATGAAGGCGACCCTGGAATCCAGGCTCTGTAGCCCTGTCTTGAAGATCCCCCTGACCGTCAGCAGGCGCTCGCCCCCCCGATCGGTCCGCAGCAGCACCGGCTGGCCCGCCGTCAGGCCCAGATCCTCGGCCAGCTGCACCCCGATGAGCAGGCCATCGGCGCCCAGGGCGCCCTGACCGCTGACCAGTTTGGGCGTGATGGGTGTGATGGCGTCCAGACCTTCGGGCTCGAGCCCGGTCACCGACACAGGCTGGACTGCCTCGCCCTTGACCAGGAAGGCGTTGCCGCTGATCTGCGGGCTGAGCCCCGCCACCCCAGGCTGGCTCCGGATCAGGTCGACGGTAGAGCTCCAGGACCGGATCTGACTACGCTGAAAGGTGGAGATCAGGGCCACGGCCTCGGTCCTCATCCCATCGTCTGCCGGCAGGACCTGCGCCAGACGGGTGGCGGGCTCCAGGGTCACATGGGCGCTATTGCCTGTGACCTGTTCAGTCAGGTTTATGGCCAGCGCCTCGATCAGGGCGGTGATGAAGATGAATACGGTCACCCCCAGAGCCACCCCCGTGACCAGCAGCACGGTCTGGGCGGGGTTGGAGGTCAGGTAGCGTCGGGCCACCGTGAGGGCGAACATGGCCTAGGGCCCGTCCGGGGAAGCAACCGACGTCACCACCGGCCGAACCTTCTCGCCCGGCCGAAGCCCGGCGGGCGCCAGGACCAGTCGGTCGCCCTCGGACAAACCGCTCTCGATGATCGCGCCCTGGGATGGCCAGCGGGCGATGATGATATCCCTGACCCGGATGGTGTCCTCGGCGTCCACCACATAGGCCTTAGGGGCGGTCGTGGCGTCGACCACGGCCAGGCGGGGGATGACAATGGCGGCGGGGCGCACCTCCACCACGATGGTCACGTCCACCGAGCGTCCCGGAGCGAGGGTCGTCCCCGCTTGCGGCCGAACCCTGACCAGCCGGCCACCTGTGGCGGAATCCACCTTGGGAGAGTTTTCGCTGACCATGGCGGCGAAGCGGGCCTGGGCGCCTGAGGCTGTGGCGCGGGCGCTCATGCCGGGCGCCAGAGCGTCAGCATAGGCTTCATCCACCTCCGCCAGAATCTCCATGCCGCCCAAAGATCCCAGCTCGAACAACGGGGTGGTGGCGGCGACCACCTGGCCGCTGTCTACCGGGCGGGCCAGGATCAGACCGGCCATGGGCGCGCGAACCACAAACTCCTGGCTTCGGGCGGTGGAGGCTCGGGCCGTGGCCTGGGCGGCGGCGACATTGGCCTCGGCGGTCCGCAGGGCGGCCCGGACCTGGTCGAGGGCCGCCTGGGCGGCGAAACCCTGACGCGCCAGGGTTTCGGTGCGCTGGACGGCCAGTCTGGCCTGGGCAGCCTCGGCTTGAGCGGCGCGGACCCGGGCGGAGTCAGCCTCGCCCTGGGCGGCCTGTACCTCGGCCAGCACCCGGGCCAGGGGCTCTCCCTGGGCCACCTGATCGCCCTCGTCCCGCATCATCTCGACCACCTGGCCGGGATTGGGCGAACGGACCTCCACAAGGTCGAGGGGACGTACGCGACCGACGACGGCGAGGACCAGCTCGGTGGTTTCGGGGGCCAGGGTGGTCACCGCCACCTCCGTGGGGCGACGGCTGAGCATGAAGGCTGTGGCGGCGATGATCGCCACCACCAGCACCAGAACGGCGAGCTTGAGCCTTCCGCGCCCCTTCATCGGCAGACCTCATGGCGGTGGGAACAGGCAGGCGCGGTCATGGCGTCCTTTTCGGAGTCCCTTTGTCGGCGAAGCCCCAGCCTAGCATCAAGGCCCGAAGCCGACCCAGGTCAAGCCGCGGCGGATCATCCCACACTGTCCATGATGTGGGCCCATTCGGCAGCGCTCACCGGCTGCACCGAGAGGCGGAAGGCGGTCACCAGGGCCATGGTTTTCAGGGCGGGGTCGGCCTTGGCCTCGGCCAAGGTGAAAGGGCGCGGCAGGGGGGCCCTGGCCCGAACATCGACGCAGACAAAGACCCCCTTGGGATCGCTGGCGTCAGGATAGGCCTCGGTGATGACGTCGCAGACGCCAACGATCTCCTTGCCCGCCTGAGAGTGGTAAAAGAAGGCCTGGTCGCCGACCTTCATGGCCATCAGATTGAGTTTGGCGCTGTGGTTTCGCACCCCGGTCCAGGGCTCGCCCCTGTCACCGCAGGCCACCAGGTCGTCCCAGGAAAATGCGTCAGGTTCGGATTTCAGCAGCCAGTAGGCCATGGGGCCAGTTCCTCCCGGACGGCCCCTGGGGCCGCGATCTAGATGGCGAGCGGCGCCTCATAGCCGGTAAGCTCAAGATAGCCCCGGCCGCCCGGCGTCCGTACAGCGCCTTCCCAATAGACCGGACCGATGGGCCGGCTGTCGAGTTCCTGGTCTGCAAAGAGGGGCTCCAGGCGCCAGATCCGGGGTCCCTCCGGCAAGCGGACGCTGATGTCGCGGGTGATCGGATAGAGGGCCCCTGTCCGGGGGGAGCGCCACTGACGCCGGGTGTCGAACCGGACATCCCCGGGTGCGAAGGGGGTCAGCTGGCCCGGTGGGCTTCGGAACGAGCCCCCGGCCCAGACGGCCTTGCCCTTGGCGTCACGCACTTCGAAGGCGGTCAGCGCCCCGCCGTCATCGAGATTGATTCCGGCCCAGTCCCAACCGACCGCCCGGGCGTCCAGCAGGGTTGAGGACCATTCCTGATCCAGCCAGGCCTCACCATTGACCGGCTCGCGGCGCCCCTCCCGGCTGAGGCTGCCGGTCACCTTCAGCTGCGGCAGGCTGTAATAGTAGCTGGCCTGGTCGGCGCCCGGGCCTTTGCGGCTGAACCCCTGTTGCCCCTGAAGGAGCACGGGCTGGGTCGGGGCGAGCGCCAGGTCCAGCGCGAAGTTGGTGTCCCCTGCCTGGGCCCTGAGCACGCCCTTGGAATCCCGCCTCAGCCGCCAGTCGTCCAGCACCAGGTCCATGTCGCCCACCTTGGCCTGGGCCAGGCCAAATCCGGCCCGGGCGATACGTTGGGCATGGACCAACCGCCCCACCGCCGGATCAGAAATGGCGGCATGGGCAAAGATCACCTGTCGCGGGGAGAAGGCGCTGGGGTTGCCGGGGTCCGCCGCCGTTCGGATCCGGAAAAAGGTGATCTGGAAGCCGATGGGCTGGCCCGCCGCCTGCAACCAGCCGGTGACATACCACCACTCGGTGCGGAAATCGGGGTGGGCGCCATGGTCGGCAGGGAAATTCAGGCGCCGTCCTGGCCGGACGGGGGCGAAGGTGACGGGCGGAGATCTGGTCTGGGCCAGGCCCGACCCCGCCGGAACAAGCAGACCGGTCGCCAGGAGGGCTATGAAGGCGCGGCGGGGAAACACTACCAGTCCTCCCGTACGGCGCGGATGGCGCTGTCGGATAGGGCGCCCCGACCCGCCAGCACCGCCGCGCCTGCCGAGGTGACCACCAGCGCCGCCGCCAGGCTCGACAGCAGGATCCACGGCAGCTGCGTCTCCATGGTCCAGTTGAATGACTGGGGATTGACCACATGGATCAGCACCTGGCTCATTACGCCCCCCAGGGTCAGGCCCGCCAGGGCGCCGATGGCCCCGAGCAGCGCCCCTTCGGCCGCCAGCATCTGCATGATCTGACCCCGTCGGACCCCCACATGGCGCAACATGCCGAATTCCTTACGGCGGGCCAGGGTCTGGGCCGAGAAGGTGGTGGCCACCCCCGCCAGCCCCACCAGAATGGCGATGGCCTCCAGAGCATAGGTGACGGCGAAGGCCCGGTCGAAAATTCGCAGGGCCACTGCGCGGATTTCCCCAGGCTCGGCGAACTCCGCCCCGGCTGCGATGGCGTCTGGCAACTGGCCTCGAAGCGCAGCCATCGCCGCCTCAGGCTCAACCCCCGGCGCCAGGGTGATGGCCGCCTCGGTTCGGTTGGCGTCGCCGGTCAGGCGGGTATAGGCGGCCTGGTCCATCACCAGGGCCCCAAACTGGTTGGAATAGTCCCGCCAGACTCCGGCCACATAGACCTTGGCTTCGGGCGCGATGGGCAGGACGAGGGGGTCGCCAGGTTGCAGGTCATAGAGCCTGGCCATGGGTTCCGAAATCCAGACCGCCAGGCCGTCGCCACGGGCCTGACGGCCCACCAGGGGCAGACCAAGGCCTGCGCCGCCGTCTGCTTGCCCCTGGGCGCTGACCTGGACCGCGGGGCGATCGGGGGCGAGCCGAAGGTTGAAGCTGTGGCGGAACTCCACATTGGCCGCCTCCGGGGTCGCGGCCAGCCGTGCCTGGGTGGCGGGATCAAGGGCGAGACCCGGCTCAAGTCGCATATAGATGTCTGCGGGCAGGATCTGGACCAGCCAGTCTTCCACCGAGCCCCGGAAACTGGTGACCATCACCGCCATGGCCACCATCAGGCTGGTGCTGGCGACGATGCCGCACAGGGCCACGGCGGCCTGTCGGGGCGCCCCCCAGAGCCTGGCGATGGCCAGGGCCAGGGCCGGCGGCGGGGCCGGCGCCCGTCGCAGGGGAGCCAGCAGGCCCCGGGCCAGCCAGGGCATGGCGCCGACGCCGCCGGCGAGGATCAGGGCGATGGCCCCATAGCCAAACAGGGGAATGCCTGCGACCGGCGGGCCAAGGGCGGCAAGTCCGCCGGCTGTCAGCAGGCCAAGGCTGATCCAGGGCAGCCGCTGGCCCGTCGGATCCACGGTCTCGCCCGCGCCGGATTTCAGGGCGACAGCGGCGGGGCTGCGTTCGGCCTCCAGGGCTGGAAACAGACTGCCCAGGACGGCAATGGCGACGCCAAGGCCAAAGATCACCGCCGCCGCTACCGGGGTGAAGACCAGGGGCGGTCGTCCAGTCCTGAAGAACCCGCCCCCAAGGTCGCCCCCCAGCAGCCGCAGGGCAAGCTCGGCCAGGCCAATGCCGATCGCCACCCCTAGGGCTGCGCCGGCCAGTCCCAGCACCAGCCCCTCAATCAACACCTGGCCAAGCATCCCCCGGGCCGGCAGGCCAAGCACCCGCAGCAGGGCGAACTGCGGCCGGCGTCGTGTCACTGAAAGGGATTGGGCCGAGTAGACCAGAAAGCCGCCGGTGAGCAGGGCCACCAGGGCCAGCATCTGCAGATTGACGCGATAGGCCCGCGAGAGGCTCTCGGTGCGGCGCATTTCGCTCTGGGGTGTGACCAGGGCGGCTTCAGGGGGCAGCCGCCCCTGAACGGCGCGCTCCACGGCGCTGCGGTCCACGCCAGGGGCGAGTCTCAGGTCCAGGCGCTGCAGCCGCCCCAACTGATTGAACCGCCACTGGGCGGCGGCGATGTCGATCACCGCCAGGGCCCGGTCGCCGCTCACCCCCTCCAGCACCCCGACAATGCGGAAGGTCGCCCCCTGTCCAGCCGCCGTGATCTGGACCTGGTCGCCGACCTTGAGCCCCGTTTGCTGCAGGGCGGCGGGCGAGAGCGATACCGCATCGAGATCGAACACGGCCTCTGCGGTGGTTACCCCCCCGTCCCCGGCCGCCGGACGGGCCAGCAGGTTTGGCGTCACACCCGCTGCGCGCAAGGGGTCTAGGCCCAGGAGGGTCAGGGATACCCCCTCGGTGGTGCGGCCGCGCAACTCGACCACGGGGCTTGCGATCGCCACCCCGTCTAACCGCGCCAGGGCGGGATAGAGGCCCTCCTCGAAGCCCCTGGAGCTGACCGCCTGGACCTGGAGATCAGCCGCCCCGCTGACGCTGCGCACGGCGCTGGCAAATTCATCCAGGGCCGATCGGTTCACCAGATGAATGGCCAGGCCAAGCCCAACCCCCACGGCGATGGCCAGGATGGCGGCCAGGGTACGGCCAGGCTGGGCCCGCCACTCCCCCAGGACCATCCAGGCCAGCAGGCGGGGGCTGAGCCCCGCAGCAGCGGCTGTCGCGCCGGGCCTAGGCGTCATGGGCGACCAGACCCTGGGCGGTAAGGGTCAGCACCCGGTCCGCCGCCGCTGCGGCCCGTTCGGAATGGGTGACGATCACACCGGCCGCCCCTGAGGCCCGCAGACGGTCACAGAGCAGGGTGAGGACCACATCGGCCGTCTGGGGATCGAGATTGCCGGTGGGCTCATCAGCCAGCACCAGGGCTGGACGGTGGACCAGGGCGCGAGCCAGGGCGATGCGCTGCATCTCGCCACCCGACACCTGGGCTGGAAAGTCGCCGCCCCGTCCTGTCAGCCCCACCTGCCCAAGCATGGCGGCGGCCTCCGCCAGGGCTTGGGCTTCCCGCCGCCGCCCCAGGATCAGGGGCAGGGCCACGTTCTGCGCCAGGGTCAGGTGCGGCAGGATGTGGAAGGCCTGGAAGACAAAGCCGATCTTGTCCCGGCGCAGACCTGTTCGACCGTCGTCGTTCAGGGCGGCCAGATCGATCCCGTCGATCTCAATGCGTCCGGCATCGGCCTGATCGAGGCCCGCGATCAGATTGAGCAGGGTGGACTTGCCCACACCGGACTCGCCCATGATGGCGACGATCTCTCCCGGCGCCAGTCGCAAGGCGAGGTCTGAGAACAGCAGGCGTCCGCCCGGCACACGCTTGGCCAGCTTGGTGATGTCTAAGGGGGACGGAGGGGAGGGGACCGCGACCATGGTCGCCAGACTAGAGGGGCCAGAAGGGCCCGTCGCGCCTCAATATCAGATGGGCCCGGGCCAGAATGATCTGGCTCAGAAAGGTAGAGGCCCCGGTCGTTGCCGACCGGGGCCTCTGTCTTTTAGCCTTAGCCGTTAGCCTTTAGGCCTTCTGGAGCTGGCCGGCGGACATCTTGCCCGACTTACGGTCCTTTTCGAGCTCGAAGGAGAGCTTGTCGCCTTCGTTCACCGAGCTCATGCCCGCTTGTTCAACGGCGCTGAT
>SXGS01196546.1_pt1 | contig 19810 bp, 14 predicted proteins | sample 3174681 | NCBI WGS metagenome assembly SXGS01 (sample SAMN11356861, study PRJNA531348) | freshwater metagenome | isolation source: freshwater sample F1-80 | place: China: Fuxian Lake, Yuxi | collected 2017-12-25 | reverse complement strand
GACAACTACAGCGTGCATCGCAGCCGGGCCGTGCAGGCGGCGCGGGCGGCCCTGGCAGCGGCAAACATCCATCTCTACTATTTACCGCCGTACAGTCCGGAGTTGAATCGCATTGAGGGGGTGTGGCGGACGGTGAAATACACGGACCTCACGCGTCGGAGCTATGACCACCTGGGCGAGTATCTCGCGGCTGTCCGGGACGCCTTCCGGCGCCGGGCCGCGATCATCCGCGAGTGCCACGCCGCTCAAATCTCCCAGAACTTGCACCCTGACCCTTAGAACCGGCGGTGTGGCCGGCGGGTCCGGCCGAGGATTCGGGACTCACCCCCGGCGTTGGTGGAATATTGGACACCGGCAGGCGATCTCCTGCGTGTTTTGCCCCGCTCGCCGATGCTGGGACAAAGGAGGCGCAGCCGGCCTCCCCGCTGCCCTGCTCCGATCATGCCGCCTCGTGTGTGGTCCGCCGGGCGTGGTGGGCGATCAGGAGGCGTCGCACCGGCTCTCCGTTGATGCTTCTCCCCGCGTTTTCGATCTCGTCCAGCGGTGTTTGCCCACGATCGTTGAGGGCATTCACGTCTCCCCCCTGCTCGATCAGGGCCTCGACCGAAGTGACGAAGCCGGCTTTCGCGGCGCAATGGAGCGCCGTGCGGCCCTTGTACCGCGCTGTCACGTCGGCGCCACACCGGAGCATGGCTCGGACGAGCGCGGTGTTCTCCTGGTGGCCGCTATTCCCCGTGCAGCACAAGCCGATCCAGGCGCCCCGCTCCAGGTTGATATTCGCGCCCCGTGCGAGGAGTTTGTCGGCGATGGCCGGATACATCACCCAGGCGCCGGCGCCAATCGCAGCGGGATCTGCGCCGTGTTGGAGCAGAAGCTCGGTCAAGGCCTCATCACCCCGGTTCGCGGCGACCCGGACCAATCGCGCGCTGTTCGCGCCGACACTCGCGCCCCGCTGCAACAAGAGTCGCGCGACCGCGAACTGGCCGGCAGAAACCGCGTGCAGCAGCGGGGTAATCTGGGCGACATCACATGCAGGATCGCTGACATCCGCGAGTTGGGGAGCCAGATCCAGTAGTTCCTGCACGCCGTCAAGATCACCGACGCACGAGGCGGTGAAAATATCATACTGAGCGCCGTGTTCGATGAGCAGTTTCACGACAGGGTCGCGGCGCCTGGCGAGCGCGCCGCAGAGCGGGGTGATCTGCAGCAGGGGTAGTTTCTGGGCGCTCGCCTCACCCCCCGACAGCATCGCGACCGCATTCGCATCCACCCCCTGGTGCAGAAGCTCTTCAGCGGCCCTGGCTTTGCCGCGAACGGCGGCAATCAACAGCAGCCTCGGACCATGGCGAGGGATCACCTGCGGGTGTGCGGCGGCGATCGCCGCGATACCGGCCGGGTCGTCGCGCTGGACAGGGTGCACAAATCGAGGGTCGGCACAGTAGGCACTCCCACGGAGGCGCTCCCCGGGAACAGGCTCGTCCTGTCGGTTGACGAGGGCCATCGCAAGCCGTGAAATGGACGGCTGGATTCGTTTGAGATGGCGGGATCCTGGACCGCATCGGCACACGCGTCGAGGAAGTGCCCGACCCACCGGCCCGCCATCCCGCGGCTGATGGAGACGCTCCCATGCGCAGCCTTGAGACCAGGAGGCCACTCCCTGGTGAAGTAGGTTGGCGCCCCGCCGAACCACTCTTCGAAGAAGAGCGTCAACTTCCGGCGCTCCTCCGTCAGGTCGCGGTTGAACGCGGGGCGAAGCAGGGGATCCCTTTCGATCCGGTCGTACAGTCCGTCAACGAGCCTGGCGACCACCTCCCGGCCGCCGAGCGCCTCAAACGTTCCTACCGGCGGAAACAGCGGTGCATCGCCCGAACCCAACCTGCCCCGGTGACCGAGGTCGGCCTGAACCCGGAGTGGGATTGACCATGGTCTTTGCTTCCCTGCATTGTCCATCGAGCGATTTCTCCGTGAAAAAGGCCGTATATCTCTGTCTATTCTTGCATCTATACCGAACAGTGCGGTACACTACAGAGGACATCGGGGATTCCCGGGGGAAGTGAGATTCACTGCCAAATTCTCTCCCATAACCTCCTGATGTCTCCTCTATTTGGCGGAAACCAGAGACACTTGAGTTCCGGGAGGACTCAGCCATGGGTGACCGGGAGTGGTTGGCGCTGCACGCACGCCTGGTCGCCGGAGACCCCACTGCGTCCCGGGAGTTGGTCCACACCGGTGCTCCACGCATCGTGTCCGCCTTACGGCGGCGGTACGGATATCTCCCTCGGGAGGATCTGGAGGACAGCGCAAATGATGCCCTCCTGTACTTGTTGGCGGACCCCACGCAGTATCATCCGGAGCGCGGGAGCCTGCTGAATTTCCTGACCACGGTCGCACTTCACAAGCTCACCGACCGGGTGCGGAAGGCATACCGGCGCCGCGAAATACCTGTCGGCGGGATTGTCGAACTCGAGCAGTGCGCAGCGAACAATCCGGTAGAGAGCCCGAGCCAGTTGGGGCATGCACCCCGATGCACTCAGGAGATTGAGGCATTGCTCGCGGAAGTGCTTCCCGACGCCCGCGACCGACGAGTCTGGGAGATCGTCTGCGCGGGTCGCGCCGCGATCTCGGAGATGGCCGCAGTGCTCGATCTGGGCCATCTTCCCCTGAAGGAGCAACAGATGCAGGTGAAGCGACATCGGGACCGGGTCGTCAGGCGGGTGCGGCGGCGACGGGACGAATTTCGGAGGTATCTGCTGTGAAGCATGCTGGAGGATCCGCTCGTGACCGCCGTCAGGTGACACGGCTCGTGGCACGGGCGGCGGAGACGGGAGTACCACTCCTGGCTCTGCGGCTACGCCGATATGCTGCGCAGGAGGGTCTGAGCTGGGAGGAACTGGCGCGCTCGCTGGACGGCGCCGCCGAGGGGCTCGATCAGGTGGCGCTCTGTCGTCCTCCCCGCCCGGAGCAATTTGCGGCCGATGTGGCCGCCATCGCCGCGCATTACGTAGACGCACCCCGGTTGCTGGAGTTGCTCCGCCGGATCGAGGTACTGGAGGCGTTTGCCACACTTCCGGTTTCGGCTGCCGCCGATCTCGACACGGACGTCCCCGGGCTGCTTCTCGCCGCGCGGGCCCGCGAGGAAGGGCAGGAGTCCGCTCCTCGTTGTTTACATCCGCAAGTAGTTGGGGCACCCACTCCGGCGAGCGATCCCGAGGCAGATCCGGGCGGTGCCTGACTTTCGGGGGACAGCTGCCCGTCTGCGCGCCGCCGCGTGCCTGCGCGAGGATGTTCCGGTGCGGGCGGAGCAGGTCCTGCCGCGCTACTATCCGGTCGCCGTCGCCGAACTCCCGGCACTGTCCGTGCAACAACTACGTGACTGGCTTTGGCAGCGGGCAGTACACTCCCCGGCAGGACTGCTCCGCTGCCACGACCGCCGGCTGCGAGGGGCGGTCGTGGCCTACCGGGGCTACGGCCTGCTCTGTGTGGACGCTGAGGATGCCGCCGGAGAACAGGCTTTCACGCTGGCCCACGAAGCCGGGCACTTTCTCCGCGAGCACCTCTATCCTCGAGAGGATCTGCTCAAACGTTACGGCCCGGAACTGCTGGCCGTACTGAACGGAATACGCCCTCCCACACCATCCGAACGCCTTGACGCCCTGCTCGGGCGGAGTTCGTTGACTCTGGACACTTATCTGCTTGATCGCGAACCGGGGCGGGGTCTGACTCTGCCACGCGAAATTGCTGCCGCGGAGGCGGAGGCGGACTGGTTCGCGTGCGAACTGCTGGCGCCGACCGCGGCCCTGGAAGCCCGCTTTCCCCATCCGCGCAACGATGCCGATACCGCGGCGCTGGTAGAACACATCCTGGTCCGAGAGTACGCCCTGCCCCTGGGACCGGCAGGCCGGTGGGCGCGGCGCTTCCTGTCGCGACGCGGCAAACCCCTCTCGCTGCTGGATTGCCTGGGGATGCGCTGAAACTTCCGCTTCCGGGTTGTCGCACTTCCCGCATCCGCAACGAACAACTCAACAGACGCCCGGAACTGGTCGGCTTCCCGAGGGAGTGAGGCGGAGCCTCCGGGCAAGGAAAGGCAATGGCAGAGACACAGTACCCAAACACGTGCGCCCTGGACGCATTCACAGCCCTGGGAGAGCCGCTCTCGACCGTGCTCGACATGGGTACCTGGCGGGCGGGAGGTGATCTGGCCACCCTGTATGCATCGCTTCGGCAGGTCGTGGCCGAGAGCATTCGCCAGGAGAGTGCCTGCTGGGCGACGTTTCGCCAGGACGTGTTCAGCCGACTGGGACACAGTACTGATCGCCGCGCTCCAAAGGCCCAGGGCGTCTACCGGTTGACTCCCGACGAAGTCGCGGACGTCCATCATGGGATCCTCTTCAACGGGGGGACAGAGTGCTGTGACGGCACGCTGGCGACCCATGAATCACTGGTGCTGTCCGTGACTCAGATTGGCGTGTCGCTGGTCGCCTATCAGGGTGCCGAAGGCACCTGGGTCCAGCGGCTCTACCGGCGCGACCTCCATACGCAGCATACCGACCCGGTCCAAGAAGCGCTTGCCCTGCTGGAGCGGAGAGCCCTACCTGACACCGACCCGCACACCGGACAGTCGCTCTCGCGGCTCCTCGCCCGCTCGTTGATGGAGTACGCCGAGCGGGCAGCACTCGTTCACTTTTCCACCAGTCGCTGGCGCATGGGACACGGAAATCCCCTACCGCGCACCCTCCTGGACTTCACCCCATCAGATCTCACAGTAGCTGGAATCACGGCACTCCGGCAGCTGATCCTGGAACATCGGCGCTTCGTCTATGTGGCAAGCGAACCGAGTAATCGCCTGCTCCTCACCCTCGGCCACGCCCTGCGCCCGCTGGAATTCGCGGTGGTGCATACAGCAGGGGTCCAATTCGTGGATCAATGGCTGGGGCTGCTGGACGAAGACCGGCGGCGCCCGAGGGCGGAAATCCAGCGCCTGACGGAATTCCTCCACGCGGTGAAAGACGAAATCGTGGTTGGCGTGTACCGGGCCGGAAATCAGGCGCCGGCCCGGGTCTTCTACGCCCACAAAGATTTTGCCTGCGAGGCCGCTGCGGTGGCGATCGCCGACTCCGTGCTCCAACTGCACCGGGGGTTTCCGATGCTGATCGACCTGGCGGACCAGGTGTGTCGCCACACCTTCGACGGCGGCAGCTTCGGCGCCTCCATTCAGGACGCCTACGCCGCTGCCGGCGAGCCGCTCCGCTATTTGGGTGAGCGAGAGACGCGATTCTAGAGAAGAGAAAGAACTATGGAAGAAGAAGGAGCGGATCTCATTAGAATGGGCCGACTGATGCGCGCCCGGTTGCACCAGAAAAGGCAGATGGAAGAAGGAAGTTCAGAGCCGAGTACGGGAGTAGCTGTGGAAGAGGAAGGATCTGCGCCGGCCCCGGTGATCCGTCGGCTGCCGGCTGATAGCCTCGCGCGGCTGGAGGAGGATCGAGAGGCCGCGGGCGGTGCCTACACGCCTCCTCAGGACGGTCGGGTAGGCTGCACCATGTTCGACACGCCCGCGTCGAACGATGACACTGTTGCCGTGCTCCTCCCCCGCGCACACCTGGGCCGCCTGCCGTCGCAGGCGGGCGTCCGAATTGTCAGCAGCGACGGGCGTTCCTACCTGGGCGTGGTAGTGGCCGGTCCGTTCGCGCTCCCGGACGGCCTCCGGGCTGACGCGGCCCCTATCGTCGCCACCGCCATCCGGGGCGGCTTCTTTCTCCCCGAGTACCACGGGCTGGTCGAGGTAGAAATCGCAGGCGAAGAGCGCCAACCCCTCCAGGTACAACCGCCCCGGTTCCGCCCCCTGCCGAACAGCCCCGTCTATGCGCTCTCCGAGGAGGAAGTGAGGGAGTTCCTGAAGACCGGCGGCAATGTACGGTTGGGAGAGGCTTTCGGGCACGAGAACCTGGAGGTGGCGTTTCCGGCCGACCGGAAGGACGTGCTGCCGCGCCACACGGCCGTGCTGGGCACCACCGGCGGCGGCAAGTCCACCACCGTCGCCAACCTGGTGGCACAGCTCCAGGCAGCCGGAACGGCGGTGATCGTTCTAGACACCGAGGGTGAATACACCGAAATGGATCAGCCTACCGACGATCCAACGATGCTCAGCATTCTACAGGAGCAGCAACGGAACCCGGCCGGCGTCCCAAACACGCACCTCTTCTTCCTCGTCGGGCGTGACTGCGCGAACCCCCGGCACCCGCGCCGCCTGCCGTTCTCACCTCAGTTCTCCTCCTTGTCCCCGTACACGGCGTTGGAGATCCTCGACCTGAACGATGCCCAGGAAGAGCGGTTCCAGAAGGCGCTGGATGTGACACTAAAGGCTCTTGATGAGCTGGATGTCTGGACTGATGCAGATCGGCAGTACGTGCAGGGCGCGCTGGACGACTTCGACGAGGGCTATCCGAAAATGCGCCTCTCTCACCTGTACGACGTGGCGCGCGCGACGGCGGACACCTTGGATGCCAGATCCGGCAAGCCCAACCTGATGCTGCGCTCCCCCGAGTTCCAACGCAAACCCGAGGAACTCGCCCGTCTTCTGGACGTAACCGTAAAGTCCGTCCCCAGTTGGCGCAAGCTCCAGGGCAAACTCGGCCGGATCGAACGCCTCAATCTGTTCGACAACCCGAACGCGCCGCCACTCGACTATTCCCACATGGTCGAAGCGGGCCGGGTCTCAATTGTGGATCTCTCGGACAGCGACTCAACCCTGGTAAATAACCTCATCATCAGCGACCTCCTGCGGGGAGTGCAGAAGGCGCAGGATACGGCCTACGAACGCGCCCTGCTCCTCGGACGGGACCCCACACCGGTCGTGGTGATCATCGAGGAAGCGCACGAATTCCTCTCCGCCGGTCGCATCGGGAAGATGCCGACTTTGCACCAACAGGTGGAGCGTATTGCAAAACGAGGCCGCAAGCGGTGGCTCGGCCTGGTCTTCGTCACGCAGCTCCCGCAGCATCTGCCGGACGCGATCCTCGGGTTGGTCAACAATTTCGTCCTGCACAAGATCGGTGACTCGAATGTGATCAGCCGCCTCCGCCGGAGCGTTGGTGGGGTGGACGATACTCTCTGGGCCCGGCTGCCCCGCCTATCCCCTGGGCAGGCAGTGGTATCGCTGGCCAGCCTTTCGCGGCCGATTCTCACGGTGATGGATCCGGCTCCCTGCCGCCTCCGGATGGTGCGCTAAAGGAGGTCTGCTATGCTGACCGCCGTTCTGACCAGCGACAATCATTTGGGCGCCTACTACGCCCGCTTCCGCCCCGACCGGTTGGAAGAACGCCGCCGCACGCTGCAGCGGGCGTTCACTCAGGTGGTGGACGCCGCCCTGGAGCGCCGCGCCGACCTCTTCCTCCACGCCGGCGACCTGTCCGACCGTCCGGACCCCCGCAACGCCGAACGTGCGGTCGTCGCCGAGCAAGTTCGGCGCCTGCTGGATGCGGGGGTCCCGGTGTGCGCCATCGCCGGCAATCACGACAGCCCGCGCAGTTATGGTTACGACGGCGGCACGCTTCCCCACAAGGAGTTGGAGGCACTCGGCGCGATTCACCTACTTGAGGGGCGTGGGAAGTTGCTCAAGACCACTATTCGTGTCCGAAACCATACAATCTGCGTTTGGGGGATGAGCCACGACCCGAATCTTGCCCCGGCGAGTTGTCCCCTGGAGAGAGTCGTAGCCGAACACAGCCGGAGCGGCGATCTGGATCTGGTGCTCCTCCACCACGGCGTGGAGGAGTGGACCCCTCCGTTTGTGCGGGAAAAGGAGGCGGTGCTCAGCCGTGCCCACCTCGAGCAACTACAAACCGACGCCATCGGCGTGGGCCACCTGCACGCCCACAACGCCACCCGTCTCCACAGCGGCGCGATGCTGATGAACCCCGGCGCGACCGAGCACATGAACTTCGGGGATGAGCACCTGGAGTGTGGGTTCTACGTTTTGCACTGGGACGGGCGGCAGGTCGAGGCGGAATACATACGACTCACCCCCCAACCGATGCGTACACTCGCAGTGAAGGTGACCGAGCGGTCAGAGCAGAACCCTGAAGAGTTGCTCCCGTGGCTAATGGGGCAGATCCAGGCGATCTCGGACCCGCGCCAGTTGCTGCGCCTGCGCCTGCAGGGACGGGTGAGGGATACCCATATGCCCCATCTGCCTCTGGGAGACCTCCAGGCGCGCGGCAGCGAGCAGAACTTCCACTGCGAACTGGAAACAAGCGGATTGGTGTTCTACAACGCGCTCGCCGACCTGCCCCTGGGTTACGGCGTCAGCTTTGACGCAGGTGAGGAACTACAGAACGTCGCTGCCGCCGTACTGGCCCTCTATGCCGACGACCCAACCGAGCAGGAAATCTGCCGGCTGGCCGCCGAGCGTCTCGCGGCGGACTACAGCCATCTGACGGGAGGAGCCCGATGATCTTGTTGCGGCGTCTCCAGGCCCGGAACTTCAAGCAACTAGCGGAAGTGTCCCTCTGCTTCCCCCCGGAGGGCAGCATTCTGATCGAAGGCCTCAACGAAGCAGGCAAGTCATCCCTGTTCGAGGCGATCTTCTTCGCACTCTACGGAGAGACGCTGCTGACGGAGAAAGAGTCTCGCATTGAGCACCTGCGGAGGTACGGTGCCGAGGAGATGCGGGTCGAACTGGACTTCCTCATTGAGGGCCGCCCCTTTGTGATCACACGACGCGTGGGTGCAAACCACACTGCTAGCCTCGAGTGCCCCGCTGCCGATGGCGCCCGCGAGACCATCCGCCCACTGAGAGCCATCGGCGCACGCCTGAAGGAGGAGTTGAAGCTCAGCCGGTCCGCGCTACTGAACACCTGCTTCGTGGAACAGAAGGGCCTGGAGCGCCTCGAGTCGCTGAACAAGAAAGACCGAGGGGAGACGATCAACGAACTTCTGAATCTGCGGGTCCTGACCCAACTACGGGCCGAATATCGAGTTGAGCGGAAAGATGCGGACCGGCTCCAGGACCTGGCTCGCCGCGTGGAACTTGCCCGCCTGGATGCCGCACAGCCCGAATTGATCGCGCAGGAACACCACGCGCGGTCCTGCCTAGCGTTCCGGCGCTGGCTGGAGTGCCGCGAGGCGCTGAGCCGCCTGGCAGCCGAATTTGCGACCCTGCAGACCCGGCAGGAAGCAAACCGCACCCGCCGCGCGGAGATTGAAACCGAACTGGAGCGGGCCGAACGCTTGAAGCACCACCTCCGGTCACTCGAAGGCGACCTGACGTTGCACGTGAGAGCCTGGAACGACGGCCTGCGCCAACGCGGCGCCGCCGCTGATCAGGTAGCAGAACTGCAGAAGCTCGCGCGTCGGATTCCGGCGCATGAAACCCAACTCCGGAGGTGGGAGCACCTTTACACGCGGCTCGAGCAGGTGGTGGCGTTAGAGGGCGAGGCGCTGCGAGCCGAGGCGGAACTACAAGACGCTATCTCCCGGCAAGACGACCGGCAGCAGGTGGACCAGGCATGGCAGTCCGGCGAGCGGGAACGCAACCGGCTCTCGGCACAGCATCGGGAGGCGGAATCGGCCCTGGCCGAAGCGAGACGACAGTTGACAGACCGCCGAGCCGCGATCGTCCGGGACGGACACTTTGCCCGGTTGGCACAGCACGCGGAGTCGTGGCTGCGCGCGAGTCAAGGAGCAGAAGAACGACGCGCGGAGCTGTTCCAGGCCGAGCAGGAAGCGGCCGCATTGGAAAACGCCAGATCCTGCCTGACCACGCTCGAAGCAGCGTTCGAACGACACAGGCAAGACGAACTGGATGGTCGAACACTGGAGGGGGTGGAGAGCCGCCTGAAGACCTGTCGCGAGAAACAGGCGGAAGCCGCCGAGACGGTATCCCGGATCGAGCACCTCGGCGAGCAACTCGCGCACCAGGATATGACCCTGACGGCGGCACGGTCGAACGCGGACCAGGCCCGGCGTACTCTGCGCGAAGCGCACACTCGAGCCGTGCTCTTGCACTGGGCCGAAGCCGCCGAACGCTGTGCGGAGGCCGATCCGGACTCCGGACGGCACGTAGAACTCACCGAGAAACAGACGAAAGCGCGGGCGGAATTCGAGGGTGCCCAGGCTCGGGAGCGTACCGTGGGGGGACTGCGCCGCACGGCAGTGATCGTGGCTGTCCTGGCAGCAGTGTTGGCGATTTCCGGCCTGGCACTGCCCCAGATGGCCGCGCCGGCGATCGGGGGGCTCGTGGTAATGGTCGCAGCCATCGCCGGGGCCTCGCTGCTGACGCACCAACTAGGCGGCGTGTGGAAGGCGGTGACAGCAGCCCGGAGCGTCCTCGATCGCCTGGAAGGGGAGGAAAACGCGCTTGCGACGCAGGTCCGCGCCGCCGCCGCGCAGCGGAAGGATTGGGCAGCGCGTGAGCGAAGGTGGCGTGGGGAGCTGACGGCGCTGGGGATTGCCATCCCTCCTTCGCCTGCGGAAGCGCGCAAGCAGACGGATCGCCTGCCCGACCTCACCGTCGAGGCCGCCCAAGAACGGAGCCGGGCTGCCGATGGCGCCGCAACCGATGCGACGGGCGCCCGCCAGATCACCGAGGGGTTGTTGCGGGCCGAGAAATCCCGACTCGCAGCGGTAGATCGCCTCGCGTTGGATGCGGAGATCCTCGCCCTGCATGAGAACCACAAAACGCTGGTCCGGCGCCGTCACACTGCTTCCGCGGACACCGCTGTGCTTCGGGAAGCGGGCATGATGGCTCGCGGAGGCCCGGAGAGGACACTGAAAGCGCTGCGCAGCCAGGTAGCACGGAGTCAGGCAGCGAAAGACAGCATCCCGGGCATCCAGGACCGGCATCGCAAGCAGGTGGACGCCGTCCGCACAGAGCACGCCCTCGCGCTTCAGTTAGCCAGGGAACTGAACCTGGGTGGCGACGACCCACCAGCCTGGTCCAGCGCGGCCCGTGACCTGCGCACCGCCTTCATCCAGGAATGCGACCGGATTCCGACGGCCGTCCTGGAGACGCACGAAACATCAGCACGAACCGAACTGGACGAAATCAGGCAAGCTGAGGCCCGCCTAGACGAGACTCAGCTCCGCCGGCGCGCCGAACTGGACCGCAACTCCGCACAGGATCTGGTGCTGGGAGTGACTGCCTATCACGTTATGATCGCGAAAAATGCCGCCGCACAGCAACCGCTGCAGGACGTGCGTCCAACCCTGGAAGACGCATCCCTTCCGACAGAACCGGCGTCCCTCCAGGCCTGCCTGGCCGCAGAACGCCAGAAGCTGGCATCATTCCAGCAGCAAGCAGCGAGGCTGCCGGCGGCCCAGGAGGCACTCCGCCAACGTGAGATGGCGCTCGGCACGCAGTATGATCAACTGGCGTCCGCCTGGAATACACACCTGCAGGTCCCAGTTCCACCGACCCCAGGAGAAGCAGAGGTGCTGCTGGCCAGGGCACAGAAGCAGGCCCAGCACAACTTGGCCGCACTGAACGAGCCCAACCTTCGCGCTGAGGACGGGAAGCTGGCACAGGCAGCATCCCAACTGACCGGCTTGCTGGCGACCACCCGCCATCGGCAAGCGGAAGCACAGGAGCAGGAGATCACCATCCTCAACCAGCTCGCAACTCTCACGATATCGGTGGAGGGAGGTGCTGAAACCGTCGTCGCCCGACATCCGGAACTGGCCGCCGTCCCGGCGCGCACGCTCCCCGAGTGGGAGCAAGAAGTTGAGGCGCGGGTCGTGGCAGTGCGCACCAATCGGAGTGATCGGGGCGTCCGAGCCCAGGCCCTGGGAGTGGGGGAGGACCCACTGGATCTGGGGGCCGAGCAGCAAGCACTTGCTGCGGCCGAACTGGAACTGGCGGTCCGGCGCCGGGCCGACGAGATCGTGGACCGCACTCGGGCAGCCATCGTCGAGCGGGTCATGCCGCTGACCATGCAGAACATGCAACAGTTGCTGCCCCTATTGACGGACGGTCGCTACCAGCAAGCCGAGTGGACCGAACAGGACAACACTCTGTCAGTGTTCGATCACAGTGCCGGGGGCTTACAACACAAGCGGGTCTTTTCGGGCGGTGCCCGCGACCAGATTTCCCTCGCCCTACGGCTGGCGTTTGCCCTCGCCACCCTCCCCGGCGAACACAACGTGCGGCCCGGCTGGCTCTTTCTGGACGAACCGCTGAGTAGCTTCGACCACCGACGCACGCAGGACCTGGTAGACCTCCTTACCCGAGGGTTGATCCGCCGGCAGTTCCCCCAGGTCTTCCTCATCTCCCACAGCCAGTCATTCGACCCCGGCCAGTTTGACCACCGCCTGCGCATGGAGGCGGGCCGCGTCGTAGAGAGCACCCTGCCGACATTCGGGGAGGCCGCGAGATGACGCGAGGAGCAGGGGACGGGAACGGCAACCGCGCGGCGGAAACACGAACCGCGACACCCCAGGCACGCACCACCCCTCGCGAGGAAAGAGTGAAGAGAACAGAGAAACGAGTAGAGGCACACCACTCACTTCTCTGCACTCTTTCCTCCTTCCTCGCTCCGACCGGATGCTCCGGTCGCCTCACTCGGGCGAGAAACCGGGGGCGGAGGCCGCGCGGAGTTCCGCTTCCGGCGCTTCCGCAAGGGCAACCGCAATGGTGTCTTCGACCCTCTTCGCGGAGATGGGGCCGCCGTGGTGATTGATCAGCACGCTGAACACCATCCGCCGCCCTCCCGTGGTCGTCACGTAGCCGGAGAGGGCACTCACATTCGAGAGCGTACCGGTTTTCGCCAGCACGCGTTGGGCGGCGGCGGTGCTGCGCATCCGGTTGCGCAGGGTGCCGTCCACCCCACCAATGGGGAGCGACGCCAGAAACGCCGCGTGCCACGGTTGTCCCTCGGCGTGCAGCAACAGGCTGCTCACCAGGCGCGCGGTGACCAGGTCGTGGCGGCTGAGCCCGCTGCCATCCGCTACCCGCATGCCGGCCGGATTGATCCCTATCTCCCGCAGCCACGCTTCGATCGCCGCACTTCCTGCTTCCGCCGACCCAACGCCTCGGTGACGATAGCCGATCTCCTTGAGCAACATTTCCGCTACGAGGTTGTCGCTTGGCTTGTTCAACAAGGCGGCGATCTCTGCCAGGGGGGGCGAGGGGCGGGTGGCCACCTCAACAGCACCGGAAGGAGCCGGACGACGCGTGATCCGGCCGCGCACCCGCACTCCCCGATCCTGAAGCAGCTTGCGGAACAGGGCGCCGGCATAACGTTGGGGATTCTCGATCGTCCGCACCTGCCGCACCGGTTCCGCGGCCCCCACCGGCACACTGCCGGTCACGCGTAACTCATTACTGCCCCGCAGGCGTGCGGCCACCAGCCGGCTCTCACTTCCTTCCGGACCCGTTCTCACCTCGGAGACGACCGACACTTCTCCCGCCACCGGCTCGATCCGGACGTCGGCCGGGGCGCCTGCCTGGGGACCGGGCCGGGCGGCGATGGTCACGATCCCTCGGTTCACCGACAGAGCACTGATCTGGGCGGCGTAGTAGAACGGCTCATCGTCCCACTCCCAGCCCGAGCCGAGCCGGACGTCGTCGAAGCGGTAGTCATCCACTACCAGGTCTCCGGACACCTCGCGCACGCCCGCCGCGCGGACATCGTCCGCCAGATGCTCCAGATCGTCCGTTTCCAGCACGGGATCGCCGCCGCCCACCAGGCACAGGTCTCCACGCACCTTTCCGCGTCGCTCGGGACCCCGTTCCGCCAGCACCCGGGTGGAAAACCGGTATTCCGGACCGAGTTTCGCCAGCGCCGCCGCCGACGTGAGCAGTTTCATGTTCGACGCCGGGTTCAGAGACAGGTCCGGATTGCGCTCGTAGAGAACATCCCCCTGTGGAAGCGCGAGCACTCGCACGGCGCTGATGGTGTGGGGGCCCAACCGGAAGAGCGCCGCCTCAATTCGCGTGCTCAACGAAGCCTCCTGCGCCACCGCCGCCGCACCGGCAAGCCCCCACAACACTGAGAGCGAGGCGCTGAGTACGGTGCGGCGGGAGCCGCACCCGCCAGCGTGCGCCGCGACACTCGCACCACGAAAGTGCAACCGAGCCATGCCTGAAATCCTCCTGCTGCGGGCCGAACCGGTCTCGATCCCGATGAAGAGCCCGTTCGAGAGCGCGAAGCGACGCTCGACCGTGGCTGAAAATGTGCGTGTCACCGTGACCGCCGCCGGCGGCCTGGAAGGGTACGGCGAGGCCTCGCCCGCGTCCTACGTCACCGGCGAAACCCCCGAGAGCGTGCTCCAGGGCATTCCCGCGGTGGGGGAGGCCCTGCGGGGAATCCCGATCGAATGCGTCGAGCGCTGGCATCGCCGTCTCGCAGAGTTTCCGAACGCGCCCACTCTGCGCAGTGCCGTTGAGATGGCGCTCCTGGATGCTCTCACGCGTGCGTGGGGCATCCCCCTCGCCACCTATTTTGGAGGCGCCGTCACGGAAGTGCGCAGCGACCTCACTGTACCGATTTCCGCCCCCGACGAAGCGGCATCCATCGCCGCAGACGCGGCGGCACAGGGATATCGCTCCCTCAAGATCAAAGTCGGCGGCGCGGACCGGGAACTGGACTTCGCGCGGGTACTTGCCGTCTCGCGCGCCGCCCCGAGGGCCGGCATCCGCCTCGACGCAAATCAGGGCTTTGCCCCGGACGAGGCCCTGAGCTTTGTAGATCGGTGCAGGCAGGCCGGGATTCCCCTGGAACTGATGGAGCAGCCGGTCCATCGCGATGACTGGGACGGTCTGGCTGCCGTGACCCGCCGGAGCCCCGTGCCGGTGATCGCCGACGAAGCCGTCGTGGATGCGCGGGCGGCGCTGCGCATCGCCGCGACCGGGGCTGCGCACGGCATCAACATCAAGGTCGCGAAGGCGGGCTTGGTGGGAGCACTCCAGATCATCGCCATCGCGCGCGCCGCCGGGTTGCTGCTGATGCTGGGCTGCATGCTGGAATCGCTCCACGGCATCGCGGCGGGACTGCACCTCGCCTGCGGAACGGGCGCCTTTGACTTCCTCGATCTGGACTCGCACACCCTGATCGGGCTGCAGGCCGAAGGCGAGCCCTTCTCCCAAACCGGAGATGTGCTGCGGATCCGCCCCGACCTGCCCGGCATCGGGTTCAAGTAAGGAAAAAGGAAGACGGCGGACGAAGCAGGCGGAAGGATGCGGGTCGAAGCGTGGCAAATGAACCTTCGGTGGCCACTCACCCGTAGCCGGAACGGATGTGCCAGGCGCCTCCTGGACCACTCGCTCCGCCCAAGAGGCGCCTGGCGTGTCTCCGGTGGGTCAGGCCACGCGCCACTGATCACTCGCCACTGGAGAACACAAGATGCTGCGTCCCTTGCGGGAGCAAATGGAAGTCTGTGTCGAGCGCCTCGAACGCGGCACCCTGCAGGTCGAAGACCTCCGCGGCCTGTTCACCGTCATCCTGGAGGCATTGCCGAGCCTCGCCCCCCCCGGCCGGCAGATACGCCACCTGGTGGACCTGACCGCCAAGCTGCTGGGCGAGACCGCCCCCCACGCGGTCTGCCGGCTCGCCAATGCCAGTCTGGAACGGGCTTACCTGCGCTTCGACGATCCCGGCATCATCCTGCGGCAACTGCACGCCGATCAGGTGTTTCGCTACGACCACCCCAACATTGCCGAGCGCTGCGCCTTGTGCGTCGAGTATCAGTACCGGCCGGACCCCACTCTGCTGGTGCTCTGGCTGGCCAAGGCCCTGATCCTGAGCGACCGGTTGCAGATGCCCGTGGTGTTGGTGGTCATTTATCTGCACCAGGGACGCTTCCAGTCCTTCCCCGGGGTGCATATCGTGCAGGGTGGGGGCTTGACCAACGAGTTCCGGTTTGAGACCATTCGCCTGTGGGAACATGTGGACCGGATCCGCAGCGGGGAACTGGTCGAACTCGCCCCACTGCTGGTACTCTGTGTGGAGGGGAACCCGGAAGAGATCTTGCGCGAGGAGCGCGACCTGATCCTGAAGGCGAACCTGGAACCCCGGGTGACCACCGACCTGCTGGGGATCAGCTACATTCTGGGATTGCGCGTGGAGTCGGAGGGAGTCGTGAACGCTGTATTCGCACAAGACGAACTGGCCGAAATTAAGAGCCAGGGACTGATCGGACGATGGATTCAGGACGCCGTGGACCTGGAACGCGCCGCCGCCGCACAGCGACTGGAAGAGGAGCGGCGCCGCGCTACCGACGACCGGCTGGCCGCGGCACGACGTCTGGTGGAGGAACAGGCCCTCGCGGAGCAGCGCCTGGCGGCGGAACGAGCCGTCACGGACCAGCGCCTGGCAGCGGAACGAGCCGCTGCGGAGCAGCGCCTGACAGCGGAACGAACCGTCGCGGAGCAGCGCCTGGCAGCGGAACAGGCCCTCGCGGAGCAGCGCCTGGTAGCGGAACGCCAGACGTGGCTACTGCGGGTGCTGCAGCGCCGGTTCTCGGCCGTGCCGGAACTGGTGGAGCAGCGGATCCGGCAGGCGGACGCCCCCACCTGCGACACGTTACTCGAACTTGCGGTGGGAGCGGCTTCGATCGAGGAGTTCGCGCAGCGCATGTGATCCTACCAAATGACCTGGTTCTACCGGCGACCCCTGTTCTGGTTGGCGGGGGTGGCGGTCATCGCCGTCTACCTCGCGGCACACGAACTGGCGCCGGCCGGGCTCTGGGTGGGGTGTGGCGGCGCCGCCCTGCTGCTGACGTGCCTGCGGCAGCCGGTGGCGGGTGCGGCGCTGGCCGTCGCCGGCCTTTATGGCGGGCTTACACTACCGGCCATCGCACCTCCCGGCGGGTTGCGCCACGGGGCGCCGGTCACCCTGGAGGGGGAGATCGTTCACACCTGGGGAGTGCGGGGCGAGCGGAGGCTGGTGCTGGTGGAGGCGCGTCGGCAGTGGACCGGCACGGGGTGGGAACCGCTCCAGGCCCGCCTCGGCGCATCTGTCCCGGATGCGACGGCGGAAGAGGGGGACCGCATCCGGCTCAGCGGGAAGTGGCAGCGGCCGCCGACACCGGGCAACCCGGGAGAGCCCTCGGCCCGGCGGCGCTGGCTGCGGCGCGGGGTCCACTATCTGCTCGACGTGCGCCCGTATGGCTACACTCGCCTTGAGCGCCCCTCACGCCGCGATCCGGTCGGCTGGCTTCGGACCATCCGGCGGTCGGTGCGGCAGCAAATGCTCGACGCCAACCGGCGGAGCCTCACCCCTGCCACTGCGTTCCTCACGAACCAGTTTCTGATCGGCGATGCAGACCCTCCCCCCGAGGCCGAGGCGGAGGCGCTGGAACAGGCCTTTCGCGACTCGGGCGCCATCCACCTGCTGGTGATTTCGGGCACACAGGTCACGCTGGTGCTGGGAGGGTTTTTGTGGCTGGGCTGGCGCTTCTACCGCAGGCGTGTGCTCCTCTGGAGCCTGGGGGCAATCGCCGTGCTGCTCTTCGCCACCGTTGCCGAGGAGAGTGCCAGTGTGCTGCGCGCCGCCTGTATGGGTGGGCTGTGGGTCCTCGCACTGCTGCTCAAGCGGGAGCCGGACGGAGAGAACACTCTCGGCGCGGCGGCGCTCCTTCTGATGGGATTTCACCCGCTGGTGATCGAGAACATCGGGGCCCAGTTGTCGTTCGCCGCACTCTGGGCGCTCGTGCGGCTGCAACCGGCGCTGCTGGCGCTGCTCTGTCCACCCACGCCGTCAGCCGCCTCCCGGGAGCGCCGGCATCTTGCCGGCCTCGGCCGATCCGCCGCCCTGCTCGTCTGCCCCTCGCTGGCGGTACACCTGGCCCTGACGCCGATCCTGGACTTTCATTTCCAGCGCTCCGCCTGGGTGGGAGTGGCCGCGAATCTGGTGCTGGTGCCGCTGGCGACCTTCTTTCTCTATGCAGGCCTGGCGCACACGCTCGCGGTACTCGTCGGCGGGCCGGGTGTTGGGCCCGTGATCGGCTGGCTCGCCGGAGCGATGCGGGGTTGGGCCGGGTGGTTTTCCCAACCGGGCCTCGGCGCGGTGGACGTATTCCCGCCGCCGGCCTGGGCCGTGCCGCTCCTCGTCGGCGCCATCGCCGTACCCTCCGCCTGCCGCCTGTCGCGGCGGGCCACGGCGGTTTGGGTTGGACTGCTGCTCTCGGTCCACATTGCCGGCCAGTGCGTGCCGGCGCCTGCCCCGGGCGCTCCGCGGGTGCGGGCCGTGGATGTCGGCCAGGGTGACGCCATCCTGCTGGAGGGCGCCGACGGCACGCGGTTTCTGGTGGATACGGGCCCTCCGGCCGCAGCGTCTCGCCTGGTCCGCACCCTGCGCGCGCTGCGAATTCCGGCGCTCGATGGCGTGCTCCTCTCCCACATCCACCAGGATCACACTGGTGGTCTCACCGCCGTGCTCGACGCGCTGCCGGTCCGGGCCCTCTACTGCCGTCGTCTCGGGCCCGCCGCGGCGTGGGAACCCTTGCTGCAGGCCGCCGCGCGCCGGATGGTGCCCGTCCGGGAACCGGCTCCCGGCGATACTCTGCGGGTGGGGGAGACTCGCCTCGAGTTTCTGGGCCCGGTGCGCGTCGTGTCCCACACGGAGACCGCGGATGTGAACAACGGTTGCCTGGTACTCCGGTGGGAGTCGCGGGGCGCCCACGCCCTGCTGTCCGGGGACGTCGAAACGGAGGCAGAAGAGGATCTTCTCCGGTGGGGGCCGGCGCTGAAGGCGGACCTGCTCAAGGTCGCCCACCACGGCAGCCGGACCGCCACCGGCAGCGCCTGGCTCGCGGCGGTACGGCCGCGTCTCGCCGTGGTCTCCTGCGGGAGCGAAAACCGTTTCGGGCACCCGCACCGGGAAACGACCGCCCGGCTGCGCGCGGCGGACATTCCTTTGTGGAGCACGGCCGACCGCGGAATGGTCACCATCACTTTTCCCCCGGAGGGCATTCCACACGCCGACAGTTTTCGTTCCGTCCCGGACACGCAATAATGGGGCGTAGTGAGGAAAGAGTGAAGAGGAGAGAGAAACGAGTGGCGGTCCGAACTCACTCCTCTCTTCTCTCCACTCTTTCCTCGCACGCCGGAGCCCTGCGACAATGCTCAAGACCGAACACCACTGGATCGGGCTGGCCCTACTGTCCGCAGTATTCGCGGCTCTCGTGGGCGTGGTGGGGAAGCGCGGGCTGGAGGGAGTAGACCCAACGCTGGGGACCGCCATCCGTGCCGCCATCATGGGTGTCTTCCTGGTCGCGATGGCGGGAGTACTCGGAAAGTGGTCCGGCCTGCGCACGGTGGGACGTCCGGCGCTGGGGTGGATCGCGCTCAGCGGCGTGTGCGGGGCGTTGTCGTGGCTCTGCTACTTCGCCGCGCTGCGGCTCGGGAAGGCGGGGCCGGTGGCCGCGCTGGATCGGCTCAGTATCGTGTTCACCCTGCTGCTCGCCGCGCTGATATTGAAGGAGCGCCTGACGCCCACCGCAGCGGTGGGCGCGCTCCTCATCACTGCGGGGGCGCTGCTCGTCGCCCGCGGGAAGTGAAGGAGGTGTCGTCCGGGCGCGGCAAGAGTGGAGAGCAGTAAGGGAACCCGGCAGAATCAATCATCCCAACCGGACGAGATTACCCCGGGATCATCCCCCATCAGACCCCCGCCCGGTACCCGAGCCACGCCGGGCGCCCTCTGGGCGTTGCAAGTGGACCCACCCGACGCCCACGCACCCCGTACCCGAGCCACGCCGGGGACTTGCCGCGAGAGACGCGCGCAAACGGAGTTGCGCGACTCCACATCGGCCAGCGATCACCGGCGGTGCGTGCCAGACGTCGTACCCGAGCCACGCCGGGTGCCCCTGGGCGTAG